>Ga0299906_10000848_pt1 | contig 26883 bp, 16 predicted proteins | sample RVTome_14_FD_200259 | JGI IMG/M metagenome (GOLD analysis project Ga0299906, IMG submission 200259) | Soil microbial communities from uranium-contaminated site in the Upper Colorado River Basin, Wyoming, United States - RVT145D125 (version 2) ...
TGGGCAGCGCTTCCTCTCACCGGTGATCAGTCGATAGGTGGTTGTGATACCGGTGAGCCCGATCACATCTACGACCTGATCAAGGATGTGGGCCCGGTCACTAACGGGAAGCCGACCAACCGTGGTTTGTGGAAGTACTGGAACGCCGACCTGGGTCGTCCCTGCACCGTCACGGGCTCTGCAATCACCGTCACCAAAAACGTGGTGGTCGACTGTCCCAACTTCACGGTGAAGAGTCGCGTCCAGATCACCGGCGACGTGGTGTTCAACGGCAATGTCACAGTCACCTCGTCCACGGGAGATCTCAGAATCAACCACACGCTGGCTTCGCCTGGCTGGGCTTTCTTTCGTGGCGGAACTCTGACCAAGGACGCGCAGGCGAAGCTGGCCTTCAACTACACCTCGGTGTACATGTCCAGGACATCGCGGGTTGCCATGTCGGGTGGGTCGGGGTCATTGACATGGATCGCTCCCGACAGCGACGAGTTCGACGACCTCGCCCTGTGGTCCGACTCACCCCTCGACCACAACTGGGCGGGACAGGCGGCCCTCAACATGGAGGGTGTGTTCTTCATGCCGTTGGCCAAGGCGATCTATACCGGAAGCAGCGGTCAAAACCAGACCAACGCCCAGTGGATCGCCGACAAGCTCGAAGCAGCGGGAGGCGGTCAACTGGTAGTTCGACCTGCGGCCGACCGCGGCATCTCGTTTGGGGGACCGGCGAGCACGCTCATCCGCTGAACGACGCGATCCGGTCAGCATTCTCCATCAAGCCGTGGGCCGCACGGGTTTGGAATCTCACAGAAATGGGGAACTAGGGCTGACCTGGCCACCCGAACGCGCCAGCTCGGTCCGGATCCTCGACGCCGCGAGCAAGGAGGTAGAACAAATACACCTGATCGTCGCCAAGCCTTTGCCGTCCAGTAGCCAAGATGTCGACGGGGTGGTGAACCATCCGACCGGCAAGCCCAAGCCGGTACAAGTCGAAGGGGTTCCTCAATGATCGTTGGAGAAAACACGTTGCGCAGGTCCTACCTGCTGATTGTCACGGTGGTTGCCCTGTTGGTAGCCACTTTGGGAGTAGCCGACAGAGCCGACGCCACTCACAAATCCGAGCCCAAAACCGATGTGCAGTTGACCTTGCTCCACAACAACGACGGCGAGTCGGCATTGCTGGAGTCTGTGGTCGAGGGTCAACCCTTCGGGGGAGTCGCACCATTTGCGAGACTGGTCGGTCAGCTCCGCGAGGAGGGAGACCGAGGCCGGGACAAGGTGTCTCTGCTCGTCTCGTCGGGTGACAACTACCTGGCCAGCGCCCAATTCCAAGCCAGTCTCGACAAAGGCGTGCCGTACTACGACGCAATTGCGATGGACCTGATCGGATACGACGCGGTTGCGATCGGGAATCACGAATTCGACTTCGGTCCGGAAGTCTTCGCCAACTTCGTTTCGAGCTTCAAGTCCAAGACCCCGTTCCTCAGCGCCAACCTCGATTTCAGCAACGAGCCGGTCTTCGACAGGTTGACCCGCCGTGGGCGTATCGCCGCCAGCGTGATCGTCAAAGAGGAAGGGGAGAGGTTCGGGATTATCGGCGCCACCACCGACTTCCTTCCCATCATCTCCAGCCCGCGCGATGTCATCGTCAACGACGTGCTACCAGCGGTTGAGGCCGAAATCGTGAAGCTGAAGAGCAAAGGTGTCAACAAGATCATCCTGATCTCGCATCTTCAGAGCATTCTCGAGGATCTCGACCTCGCCTCGATGCTCGACGACATCGACATCATGGTCGCCGGCGGTGGTGACGAGCTTCTCGCCAACGAAGGCGACCTGCTGGTCCCCGGCGACCTGGCGGCGGTGTTCGGGCCTTACCCAATCATCGCGACGGACGTCGATGGGACCGAAGTGCCAGTCGTCACCACGAACGGCAGCTATCGCTACGTCGGTCGACTCGTGGTGGGTTTCGACAAGCAGGGCAACGTGATAGAGGTCAGTGACGACAGCGGCCCGGTTCGTGTCACCACCGGAGACTTTGACGATGCGGTCAAGGCCGATCGACGGATCACGAGACGCGTCGTTGAACCGGTTCAGGACTATGTCGAAGCCCTTGCCACCACCGTGGTGGCTCAGACCCAGGTGCCGCTCAATTCGGCTCGGGGCACCGTGCAGACGGCCGGTGACCCGCCGGCGCCGGTAGTACCGATCGTGGTGACCAACCCCGGCGAAAGAGTGTCCAATACCAACCTGGGCAATCTCGCCGCCGACTCGATGCTGTGGCAGGCAGCGGAGGTGGCCGCGGACTTCGGTGTGGGAGCTCCCGATGTCGCTTTCCAGAACGGTGGAGGCATACGTCTGCCGGACTCTTTGCTCTTCACGGAAGCAACGCCAGGGTCACCGGCGAACGTGACCAGGTTGGAAATCAACAACCTGTTCCCCTTCCCCAACTTCGTCTCGATAGTGGAGAACGTGCCGGTCACCCAGCTCAAAGCGATTCTCGAGAATGCCGTATCCCGGGTGGAGTTCGTCGATGGCAGGTTTGCCCACGTAGCCGGGATGACGTTCGAGTGGGACTCGACCGGGGCTCCCAACGCCGATCGGGTGAGGAAGATCACCGTGGGCTCGACCGTGGTGTATGACGCGGCTCTTGCCGGATTTCAGGTGCCGGTGGACACCACGTTCAACGTGGCCACCATCGACTTCCTGGCCCGGGGCGGGGACGGGTACGACTTCGGTGGTCTCCCGTTCACCACGCTCGGTGTGACCTACGAGCAGTCCATGCTCAACTTTCTGGCCGGGCCGCTCGGGGGTCAGATCACCGAGGCCGAATACCCGAACGTAGTCAATACCAGGGTATTCCAGACCGGTTGATCCGCCGTTTCGATTGTGACGACCCCGGCTGGCTCACGGCCGGGGTCGTCGCATTGGCGTCATCCTGGAGTCTCAGCGCACCCAGTAGAGCCAGGCAACCTGCTCGGGACTTAGAGCCGTGCCTGAAAAAACGGAAAGCTCGTCGAGCGAGGCAGTGAAGGTTCGGTTCTGGCTCGTCCCCGAGCTCGTCCCGGGGTTGTTGTTGCCTCCCCATTGAGCTCCCCATCCAGCGAGGTTGCCACAGCCTGCTCGCCACCACCCGGCCTGGGTTTCGGCAACGGTGTTGCTATTCGAGCCAACCTGGACACCGTCGATATAGAACCGCATCCCAGCCGAGCTCTGGGTGCCCACCGCCATGTGCCACTGGTTGTCGTTCAGGCCAGGGTTCGAGCTGAGGGCGACGTGGGCGTTGTTGTAGACGCCGAACCAGATTCGCCCTTGCCCGTCCATGTAGAGGTGGCGGTCGTAGGCACCGGTGGTGGGGGCGGACACACCGGTCTGCGGTCTCTCGAAGCCGATCAGTTTTCCCCCGTTGGTGTAAGAGGATGGCGCTCTGAACCAGGCGACGACAGTGAACACCTGGGGAGCGTTGATCGAGCTGGTCGATGTGGTGTTGATACAGGCGTTGGCGCCCAGCTGCACCGCCCGGTCGGGGCTGTCACTGATCAAGGCTCCGTCACTGAGTCGGGTGAAGTTCGAGCTGGAGCCGTTGGGGTTGTATGAGCCGGTTCGACCATTTCCGGATGAGTCGGCGGCGATGGCGGCGGACCCGGTCTCGTCGAGCTTCCAATAGAGATACGGGGCAAGGGCATTGAGCTCACCGGTGTACGCCCAGTTGGGAACCGTCCAGGTGTCTGAAGTGCTCAGGGTGGATGCTGTGAAAGCTGCGGCGCTAGTGGGGATGGCGGTGGACTGGAAACCGAGGGCGGCCGCGAGCATAAGGATGAGAAGCGGTGTGACCGACGGAGCGGCGCGCCCGAGAAGCCTCCTCGGGTCGGCGGGCTGATGTTGGCGAATACGGCTCTGCCAGGTTCGAGACGGCCGCCGGTCCGGCTCGTAGTCGAGGACAGTCGCGGTGACCGCCCCGATGAGCAGCGCCAGGTGAAGGAGAAGAGGCACCCAGTTGGCGGTTCGCGCCCAGACAATGGGCAGGCCCACGAACTGGATGAGAAGGCGTCCCAGCCCGGTCACTGCTTCGGCCGGAACCGGGACACTGTCGACCGTCGGGTTGGCGTCACCCTTGGTGACCAAGCTGCCGTCCTGGTTGATCGATACCACTCGGTGGGTGAGGGTGTGGTCGCTCATCGCGGGATCCTCGAAGCTGATGACCCTGCCGACCAGCGTGGCCGGGTCAGGATCTGGTGATACCAGGACCACGTCACCCGCATCTATTCCTGGCTCCATCGAGCCGGTGATGATCACGAAGGGCTGCCACCCAAACAGGAGCGGGAGAAGGGTCACCAGCACACAGGCGCCGAGAAACCACAGCCAGGAGCGCCCGATGATTCCAGCGCCGAGACGCAAACGTGAATACGGCTCGTGGATGTGGACTTCGCTGCGGATGGGCTCTGTGATGGCAGTCATTGAGGGTGCCTCCGCTGGCCTGAACCATGCCGGCCCCGGCCCGAGAACTCCCGTGCCGGGGCCGGCATGCTCAGATCTATTGCGGGTCGCTTGTCAGTTGATCTCCCAGATCAGGTCGGCCTGCGCCGATGAGCTCTGGACACTGTTGTCCGCGGCCGGGTTGACGGTCCAGCCGATGCGGTAGACCACCCGCTGGGTGCCTGCTGCCACCGCAGTGCCAGAGGCGGCTGCGTAGGTCGAAGGCATGCCGTTGAGGGTCCCGTTGTAGACCGCACCCGCTGTCCCACCGGTATACCCGACGCAGTTGGCCTGCACGTTGGTGGTGGCGGCGACGGATACCGCGTCGACTGTCACGTCGAGGACTCCGGCCAGCGCCGCGCCGTTGGTGCCGCTGACCGCCCCGCGGTAGAGCTTGAGGTCTCCTGCCAGGGTGCCTCCCGACTGAACTGTGATGCACTTGGCACCGGTATCGCCTGGCTTGAGGGTGGCCTCGGTGAAGAGGGCTGCAGTGGTGCCCGAGTAGGAGGTGCCACCGCCATTGTTGGTGAGGGCGAGGTTGCCGGTCGCCCACGCATCATTGGTGTTGTCCGTGGTCGCACTGAAGGCAGCGTTGCTGCCCTGCCAGATGAGGAGCGCTGCCACCAGAAGAGCGGCGAGTGGGGTGCCGGCTCGGAGAGCCCGTCTGCGTCGCCGGTCGGAGGTCTCTGTGGCGTATGCCATGATGTGAACCCTTTCGTGTCGGTCGGTTCGTCCCCCATTACATCGGCCCCCGGTGGGGCGCGAGACAGGACCGTCCTTGGCATCGACACAGTGACTAGTCATCGAATAGGTCAATAGACCCAAGGGCTTTTCGACCATTGACCATATCGACCGGCTCGATCTGGGTCGGACGACCCAACCGCGCCAAGACCCCCCTTCGGGGTACTCCCCCCAAGACCCCCCTCCCCCCTTCCGGGTACTCCCCCCAAGACCCCCCTCCCCCCTTCCGGGTACTCCCCCCAACGCTCACTTCGTTCGCTGGGGGGAGAAATGGCTCACTTCGTTTGCTGGGGGGAGAAACGGTTGAGATACACTCGTTGGCCATCGGCCAGGAAGAGAGCTTGCCCCGGCGCGCCTCTGAATCAACAAGTCTCCTCACCGAGGACGATCTCCATCTGTGGAACGAGGGCACCCACTACCGCTTGTACGAGAAGCTGGGCGCGCATCCGGTCGCAGACGGCACCCACTTTGCGGTCTGGGCTCCCAACGCCGACACCGTGTCGGTGATCGGCGACTGGAACGGCTGGGACCCGGGCACCAATCAGCTGACCCCGCGCGGCGTTTCAGGGATCTGGGAGGGCTTTGTGGCCGGGGTAGGCCCGGCCGCCACCTACAAGTACCGGATCAGCAACGGTGATTTCGTCGCGGAGAAAGCCGACCCGTTTGGCTTTCATCACGAGACACCGCCTCAAACGGCTTCCAAGGTGTGGGACCTCGATTACGAGTGGGGTGATGCCGATTGGATGGGGACCCGTGGGGCCCGCAACGCCCTGGACGCCCCAATCAGTGTCTACGAGGTTCATCTCGGCTCATGGCGACGGGGCGAGGACAATCGCCACCTGACCTATCGGGAGCTTGCCGAACAGCTTCCTCCTTATCTCAGCGGGCTGGGTTTCACCCACGCCGAGTTCATGCCGGTGATGGAACATCCCTTTTACGGCTCTTGGGGATACCAGACCACCGGGTACTTCGCTCCGACCAGCCGCTTTGGCACACCACAAGATTTCATGGGGCTGATCGACGCTCTGCACCAGGAAGGGATCGGGGTCATTCTCGATTGGGTCCCCTCGCATTTTCCCGAGGACGAGCACGGGCTTGGCTTCTTCGACGGCACCCATCTCTACGAACATTCAGACCCTCGACTCGGGTTCCATCCCGACTGGAACACCTACATCTACAACTACGGGCGAGCCGAAGTGCCCGCTTTCCTGATCAGCAACGCCGTCTTCTGGCTCGACCGGTATCACGTCGACGGGCTGCGAGTGGACGCGGTGGCGTCGATGATCTACCTCGACTACTCCCGTCAGGTAGGGGAGTGGATCCCAAATGTCCATGGTGGGCGGGAGAACCTCGAGGCGATCGCTTTTCTCAGACGGCTCAACGAGGTCGTCTATCTGAACTTCCCCGACACCCAAACCATGGCGGAAGAGTCAACCTCCTGGCCGATGGTGTCTCGACCGACCTTTCTCGGAGGCTTGGGTTTCGGGTTGAAATGGGACATGGGTTGGATGCATGACACGCTGGTTCATCTCGCCCGCGAGCCGGTCCATCGCGCCTTCCACCACCACGAGCTGACCTTCCGGGCTGTCTACGCCTTCAGCGAGAACTTCATCCTTCCTCTCTCACATGACGAGGTGGTCTACGGGAAACGGTCACTGCTCGAGAAGCTCCCAGGCGACGATTGGCAAAAGTTCGCCACTCTTCGCCTCCTGCTCGCCTACATGTACACCCAACCCGGGAAGAAGCTGGTGTTCATGGGGGCCGAGATCGCACAGCGCTCGGAGTGGTCCCACGACGGCCAGCTCGAGTGGTATCTCAGCGAGCAGCGATCTCATCAAGGGATAAGCCTCCTGACCGCCGATCTCAACCGGGTCTACGCCCGGGAGTCCTCTCTCCACCAGCTCGATTGCGACCCCCGTGGCTTCGAGTGGGCGGTTCCCAATGACTCGGCGAACAGCGTGATGGCCTACTTCCGTAAGTCCGCCAGAGGAGGGTCGACGCTGGTGGCGATCAATCTGACGCCCGTGCCGCGCCATGAGTATCGAATCGGGGTGCCAGGTCCCGGAAGATGGACAGAGATCCTGAACACCGACTCGGAGAGCTACGGCGGCGGCGGCCAGGGCAACCTCGGGGGGGTGGACACGGGCCCGCTGGCGGTTCCCCATCACGGTCGCCCCCACAGCATCGATGTGACGCTGCCACCTCTCGCCGTTGTGATCCTCAAACACGAGCCGGGGGCCGAAGAGACCGGATAGGAACATAATTCCGCCTACCTTTGTCCCGCTTTGAGCAACTACGTCTGTGTCCATGGGCACTTCTATCAGCCGCCACGGGAGAACCCGTTCACGGGAATCGTGGCCGAACAACCCACTGCTGCTCCGTGGCACGATTGGAATGAGCGGATCACAGAGGAGTGCTACGCCGCCAACACCAGGGCGCACATCCTCGATGACACCGGCGCGGTGATACGCACGGTCAACAACTACCAGCGAATCAGCTTCGACTTTGGCCCTACCTTGCTCAGCTGGCTCGAAGACAGCGCCCCCGAGACGTACCAGGCGATCATCGGGGCCGATGCCGCCTCCTCGTTGCGTTTCGGTGGTCACGGATCGGCGATGGCTCAGGCTTACAACCACACGATCCTTCCCCTGACCAACCATCGGGACAAGTTGACCCAGGTGCGGTGGGGGATTGCCGACTTCGAGCACCGATTCGGGCGCCGTCCCGAAGGGTTGTGGCTCCCCGAGACGGCTGCCGACACCGAAACCCTGGACGTGCTTGCCCGCGAAGACGTCGTGTTCACGGTCCTTTCGCCCTACCAGGCGGCATCGGTTCAGGGCGACGATGGCACCTGGCACGATGTGAACGGCGGTGTGATCGACACCCGCATCCCCTATCTCATCGACCTGCCGGAAGGGCGCCAGATCTCGGTGTTCTTCTACGACGGGCCGCTCTCACAAGAGATCGCTTTCAATGGTCTCCTCAATGACGGGAGGGCTCTGGCAGGGCGTTTGATCGAAGCGGGCGGTGAGGGCGACGATGAGCCTCATCTGGTCCATGTGGCCACGGATGGGGAGAGTTACGGCCATCATCACAAACACGGGGAGATGGCGCTCGCGGTGGCCCTGGACATGATTGACGAGGCGCCCGATGCGCTCCTCACCAACTATGCGGAATTCCTGTCGACCAGCCCGGCCGTCCGCAAGGCGCGAATCATCGAGGCCAGCTCATGGAGTTGCGCCCATGGTGTGGAGCGTTGGCGCGCCGACTGTGGATGTTCCACCGGGCAGCACCCGGACTGGAACCAGAGATGGCGCGGGCCGCTACGTGACACGCTCGACTGGCTTCGAGATGAGTTGATCGGCCCCTTCGAGGCCCTGGGAGCCGATCTGTTCCACGATCCCTGGGTGGCACGGGATGGCTATATAGACGTGGTGCTGGGAGGGGCGGAGGACACTTTCTTGGGTTCCTACGCCAGAAGCGGGCTCTCTCCTCAGCAACGATCCATGGCAATGGGGCTCCTCGAGATGCAGCATCGATCGATGCTGATGTACACCTCGTGCGGCTGGTTCTTCGATGACGTCTCGGGCCTGGAGGTCGTGTTCGTGTTGCGCCACGCAGGCTGGATCACCGAGTTGGCGCGTGAGGTGCTGGGTAAGGACCTCGAGCCCGATCTTTTGGTCCGACTCGAGTCGGTGCCATCCAACTTGGAGGGGATCACCGGGCGGGACGTCTACCAGCGTGAAGTGAGCCCTTTCATGACGGCGCGAAACCTGTGACCGGTTAGATTCGAAGCACATGGCAAAGATCCCAGCGACGACCGGCCGGGTGGTCATCGAATCGGAATCGCCGCGGATCGACGGCGGCCGCTTCCCCGTCAAGACCGTCGTTGGGGAGCCGGTGGCGGTCGAGGCCGATGTCTTCTGTGATGGGCACGATGCGATAGCGGCGGTGCTCCGATATCGCAGGGCGGGTGCCAGACGGTGGCTGGAGACTCCAATGGTCGCGATCGGGAACGACAGGTGGATGGCCGACTTCACCCCGGATGACATGGGCATTTGGCAGTTCGAGATAGAAGGCTGGCCGGATCGATTCGCCACCTGGTCCGACGGCCTCGACAAGAAAGTGGCCGCCGGGGTCGAGGTGACGATCGATCTGCTCATCGGCGCCGCCCTGGTCTCCGCCGCCGCGAGCAGGGCCAGGGGGAAACCGGCGAGGACCCTTAGGAAGCATGCCGCGACACTCGCTGACACCAGCCTCGATTTGACCGAGCGGTTGGAGGTCGCTTTCTCCGACGAGCTCCGCTCCTCGATGAGCGAGCATCCCGATCGATCCACCTCTACTCGCTCCGAGCGGAGAAGCGAAGTGATCGTCGACCGGGAGCGGGCTGCATTTTCCACCTGGTATGAGCTCTTCCCTCGATCCTGGTCCATCGATGCCGGCAAGCATGGCACCTTCGTCGATGTCGCCAAGCAACTGGGGTACATCGCCGACATGGGCTTCGACGTTCTCTACCTGCCACCGATCCACCCCATCGGCAGCACCGCTCGCAAAGGCGCCAACAACCGGTTGCGAGCCGGTCCCGACGAACCGGGAGTGCCCTGGGCGATCGGCTCCGAGCTTGGCGGGCACACCGCGATCAATCCCGACCTGGGCACGATCGAGGATTTCAGGGTTCTTCGTGACGCCGCCAAGGAGCGGGGGTTGGAGCTCGCTCTGGATATCGCTTTCCAATGCTCACCCGATCACCCCTGGGTCACCGAACATCCCGAGTGGTTCCGGTCTCGCCCCGACGGCACGGTGCAATACGCCGAGAACCCTCCCAAGAAGTACCAGGACATCTTCCCGCTCGACTTTGAGACCTCGGATCCGCGTGGGTTGTGGTTGGCCCTGAAAGGAGTCTTCGACCATTGGATCGACGAGGAGATCCGTATCTTCAGGGTCGACAATCCCCACACCAAGAGCTTCCCTTTCTGGGAATGGGTCATTGCTGAGATCCGCAAGGAACACCCGGACGTGATCCTCCTTGCCGAGGCGTTTACCAGACCCAAGCTCATGTACCGGCTGGCCAAGGTCGGATTCACCCAGTCGTATACATATTTTGCCTGGCGCAACACGGGTCACGAGCTCATCGAGTACATGACCGAGCTCGATCGGCAGGACGGCTTCTTCCGGCCCAGCTTCTGGCCGAACACTCCCGACATCCTCACCCAGCAGCTCCAGACCGGTGGGCGTCCAATGTTCATCGCCCGATATGTCCTCGCAGCGACTCTGAGCTCGAATTGCGGGATATACGGTCCTGCCTTCGAGATGATGGACCACATCCCGCTGACCCCGGGATCGGAGGAGTACCGAGACTCGGAGAAGTACCAGATCCGCATCTGGGACCTCGACAGCCCCGATTCGCTGGCTCCGGTGATCACCCAGGTCAACAAGGCCCGACATGACCACCGCGCTCTCCAACGCAACGACAATCTCACCTTTCATACCACGGACAACGACAAGATCCTCTGCTACTCCAAGCGGGCAGTGGGCGACGTCGTCCTCGTCGTGGTCAATCTCGACCCCGACCATGTGCAATCGGCGTGGGTCGATCTCGACTCGGGCGCGATCGGCGTCGACCCCAACCACCAGTTCCAGGTGCACGACCTCCTCACCGATCGCCGCTATGTGTGGGAGGGCGTTCGCAATTTCGTGCAACTCGACCCAGAAGGAGTGCCCGCCCACCTGTTTGCGGTGCGGAGAAGGGTCCGCTCCGAGGAGAGCCTTGACTCCTTCCGCTGACCCCCATGACCCAGGCGGTATCGACGCCTGGTACCACGACGCGGTTATCTACGAGGTTCACGTCCGGGCCTTTGCCGACGCCAACAGTGACGGGATCGGTGACTTCAAGGGCCTCACCTCCAAGCTGGACTATCTGAGGGATCTCGGGGTAACCGCTTTGTGGTTGCTGCCCTTCTATCCATCGCCTCTCCGCGATGACGGCTACGACATCGCCGACTACAAGGCGATCAACCCCTCTTACGGGACCATGACCGACTTTCGCCAGTTTCTGAGAGAGGCGCACAAAAGGGACTTGAAGGTCATCACCGAGTTGGTGATCAATCACACATCCGACCAGCACCCCTGGTTTCAGACGGCGCGGAAAGCACCCCCCGGCAGCCCCGAGCGAGATTTCTACGTCTGGTCTGACGATCCCGAGCGCTACCGGGACGCCCGGATCATCTTTCAAGACACCGAGACCTCGAACTGGGCCTGGGACCCGGTGGCGAACGCCTACTACTGGCATCGCTTCTTCTCCCATCAGCCCGACCTCAATTTCGATAATCCGGCAGTTCACGACGCGGTGTTCGATGCTCTCGACTTCTGGCTCGAAGCCGGTGTCGACGGTCTCCGTCTCGATGCAGTTCCTTACCTCTACGAGCGGGAGGGGACCATGTGTGAGAACCTGCCCGAGACCCACGAGTTCCTGAAGAAGCTCCGAGCCCGGGTCGACTCGAAATACCAGGATCGAATGCTGCTTGCGGAGGCCAATCAATGGCCCGAGGATTCCGCGGCGTACTTCGGCCAGGGCGACGAATGCCATATGTGCTTTCACTTCCCGCTGATGCCGAGGCTGTTCATGGCCCTGCGCATGGAGAACCGCTTTCCGATCATCGACATCCTGGAGCAGACGCCACCGATTCCCGAGTCGTCGGCATGGGCGATCTTCTTGCGCAATCACGACGAGCTCACCTTGGAGATGGTCACCGACGAGGAGCGTGACTACATGTACCGGGTGTATGCCAGCGATCCTCAGGCGAGGATCAACGTCGGGATCCGACGCCGACTCGCCCCGCTCCTCGGCAATAACCGCCGTGAGATCGAGCTGATGAACGCCCTCCTTCTCTCGCTGCCCGGCACACCTGTCCTTTACTACGGGGATGAGATCGGCATGGGAGACAACGTCTATCTCGGTGACCGCAACGGGGTGAGGACCCCGATGCAGTGGTCGGGTGACCGCAACGCCGGTTTCTCGGTCGCCAACCCTCAGAGTCTCTACTTTCCGGTGGTCACCGACCCCGAGTATCACTACGAGTCGGTCAATGTCGAGGTGCTGCGGGACAACCCCAACTCGCTTTGGTGGTGGGTGAAGCGAGCCCTTTCGTTGCGCAAGAGCATGCCCGAGCTGTCCCGGGGTGAGATCGAGTTCCTTCACAGCGAGAACCCCAAGGTGTTGACCTACCTGAGGACCCTTGGGGACCGCTCGGTTCTGGTGGTGGCCAACCTGTCCCGTCACACTCAGCCGGTCGAGATCGACCTGACCGCCTTCGAAGGGTCGGAGCCGGTGGAGTTGTTCGGTCGGACCCGGTTCCCTGTCGTCGCGTCGACTCCCTATCTGCTCGCCGTCGGTCCCCATGACTTCTACTGGTTTGGCCTGACCAAGAGCGGCACGGCCGCCGAGGAGGCACCGGGCCTGCCCAGGATCACCGTCCGGGGCGAGATCGGAGGTGTGTTTCGGGCTCGGGTTCAATTGGAACGAGCTCTCGTGGCCGACATCCAGAGTCGTCGTTGGTATCGAAGCAAGACGGAGACCATCAGGAGCGGGCACCTTGTGGATCGGCTGGAGCTACCTGGCACCGACGCCGTTGTCGCCTTTCTGGAGTTGGAGTATGTGGAACGGGACCGAGACATCTATGTGATGCCGATCGCTCTCGCTACCGGGGTCGATGCCGAGCGCATCGTCCAGGACGAGCCTGCTTCGGTCATTGCCGAAGTACATGCGAGCTCGGAGACCGGCGTCTTGTACGACGCCACCTTCGACCCCTCGTTTCCCCCTGCCCTGATCGAACTGGCTGCTACCCGGAGGAAACTGAAGGGGCGCAGCGTGACCCTGGCGCCCGCCCGCATTGCGGGCTGCCGCACGCTGCCTGCCGAGATAGTTGACGAGCCGGTCAAGGTTGGCGCCGTCGAGCAATCCAACACCTCTGTGATCTTCGGCGAGCGGCTGATAATGAAGCTGTTTCGCAAGGTCGAGCCCGGGTCGAACCCGGACGTCGAGGTGGGCCAATTCCTGACGGAACGGGCCGGCTTCCACAACACGCCATCCACCCGTGGTGTGATCGGCGCCAACATCGATGGCCAGCAAGCAGCCTTTGCACTGATTCAGAGCTACGTGCCGAATCAGGGCGACGCCTGGTCGCACATGCTCGACTCGATGGGTCTCATTTTGGAACAGGTGGCGGCGCGACGCGACGAGCTCGGCCCTCCTCCAACGATGAGGCACCCGTTGGACATCAGCGACGAGGAGTTGGAAGAGGCCCACAGCCTCATGGGGGTGACGCTGATCGAGACGACGCTGCTCGGTCAGAGGACGGGGGAGATGCACATCGCACTCGCCTCGGAGCCGGACGATCCGGTATTCGCGCCGGAGCGGATGACGACTCTCTATCAGCGAGCGTTGTACCAATCGACACGGGCATCCATCCGCACCAGCTTCAACCTGCTGCGCCGTCAGCGTTCCACATTGACCCCAGCCGTGGGCGAGCTCGCCGATCAGGTTCTGGCACGGGAACAGGAGTTACTCCACCAGCTCGGGTCGCTCACCACCGAGAAGATCGAAGCCTGGCGAATCCGGATCCATGGTGACTACCACTTGGGCCAGGTTCTCTTCACCGGAAACGACTTCGTGATGATCGATTTTGAAGGCGAACCGCAGAGGCCGTTGTCGGAGCGGCGCATCAAGCGCATCGCGCTTCGAGATGTGGCCGGAATGCTCCGGTCCTATCAGTACACGACATTGATGGCGCTCCGGACTGCCATCGAGACCGGGGTCGAGGAAGCTGAACATGCCGCCTTGCTGGCGGACTGGGCCGACACCATAAACCGGTGGCTGGCCGCCTCGTTCCTGCGGGGATACCTCGACGCGGTCGACGGGCATCTGCTGGTGCCGGAGAACGAACGCCATCTGAGGTGGATGCTCGACGCATACCAGTTGGACAAGGCGGCCTATGAGCTCGGTTACGAGTTGAACAACCGACCCGACTGGGTCGAGATCCCACTGCGCGGCCTGCTCATGGCGTCCACCCCCTACGTCTGACCGTAAAGACCCTTGTTTCTCCCCCCAGTGAACGAAGTGAGCCGTTTCTCCCCCCAGCGAACGAAGTGAGCCGTTTCTCCCCCCAGTGAACGAAGTGAGCTGTTTCTCCCCCCAGTGAACGAAGTGAGCCGTTTCTCCCCCCAGCGAACGAAGTGAGCGTTGGGGGGAGTACCCCGAAGCCGGGAGGGGGGTCTTGGGGGGAGTACCGGCGTAGCCGGGGAGGGGGGAGCTCCTGGACCGACATAGAAGCGAGGCCACCCCGGGCCTGCCCGGGTCATATCCGCACCGACCCAACCCAATTACGGCGAGGCCGACGAGCCTGTCTTCGCCTCCAACCAGGCACCGACCTTCTTCCATGAGCGGCGGGCGACTCGCCACAGCCAGACGGTGAGCGCAGTCGCCGCAACCACCAGGATGGCCACGACAACGATCGTCACCACCGGGTAGGTGACTGCGAGGACGACGAGACCGGCCACGCCGATGTCCTCGGCAAAAGAGAGGGCGACATTGCTCACCGGTTCGGGAGAGGTGTTGACCACCACCCGGGTCGATGCCTTGGCGGCGTGGGCGTCGAAAGCCAACGCCCCGGCCACCACAGCGCCCACGGCGGCGCCGATACTGGCCGAATCCCCTGCGATCACCGCACCGATGGCTGCCGCTCCGAGGGGCCGGATCACGGTATGGATTGCATCCCAGACACTGTCGAGATATGGGATCTTGTCAACCACAAACTCGACCGCGAACAGCACCCCGGCCACGATCATCACATCGAGCCGGGTGAGCACCTCCGGGATGTCAGCCCAACCGAGACGACCCGATAGGCCGAGCAGCAGAGTGACCAGATAGAGATTGATCCCCGAGGCCCAACCGGATCCGACGAGAGTCCCGATGGCTTCCATCACGGAGAGTTAACCACCCCCAGATTGCGGAGGGTCAGGCCAGGATGACTCAGGTCTTAGTGGCCCGTCGCAGAAATACTGGCGGTGTCTCTCCGGCCCTCGTCGCGCCTGGCTGCGTCCAAAATGGTCGCCACAGGCCCCGACTGCGACTGCGCTTTTCTCCTTGCCAGATCACGCCGATGACTCGGAGATACCCTCGCCCTATTTCAGCGACAGACCACTGGGCATGGCCGGGTCGATGATTGTTTTGGTGTCGATCCCGACGGGGAGAGTCCCATAGAGGTGGCCCCAATCCTCAACGAGGCGACTGGCGGCGAACCCCTCCCACACCTCAGGGCTGGCGTGTCTGGCGACAAGTGCTCCGCTCGTTGCCAGTGCCAGGGCCTCGACCAGTCGTCGTGCCTCGTACTCGGCGTCGAGTGGGCTCCTCACCGACTCGAGCGCCGAGTCGATCGCAGCGTCTAGACGGCGATCGGTTCCTTTGGCTGCCTCCAGCTCCTTCTGCAGCGCGTCGACCGAACCCGGCTCCCGGGCGATTGCCCTGACCAGGTCGAGGGCGATGACATTGCCCGACCCCTCCCAGATGGCGTTCACCGGCGACTCCCGATAGAGACGGGGCATGATCGAGTCCTCGACATAGCCGTTGCCCCCGAGACACTCGATCGCCTCTCGCACCACCTCGCTGCAACGCTTGCTCACCCAGTACTTGGCGACCGGGGTCAGGACCCGCCTGATCAAGGCCTCATGCTCCTCCAATGGTGCTCGATCGAAGGAGCCGGCGACACGCATCATCAGCAACACCGCCGCCTCCGTCTCGATCTCCAGATCGGCCAGAACGTTGAGCATCAAGGGCTTTTCGATCAGGGACGAGCCGAACGCATGGCGGTGGGCGCTGTGGTGGATCGCCTGGCTCACCGCCTGGCGCATCAACGCCGCCGAGCCGGTGATGCAGTCGAGCCGGGTGCCGGCGACCATCTCGATAATGGTGGCAACTCCCCGGCCCTCGTCCCCGACCATTCGTCCCCAGGCCTGGTCCAGCTCCACTTCCGACGACGCATTGGACCTGTTGCCCAGCTTCTCCTTGAGCCGCAGGATGTGAATGCGGTTTACCTCGCCGTCCGGTGTGAATCTCGGGAGAAGGAAACAGGAGAGGCCCCCGGGCGCGTTTGCGAGCACAACGAAGGCGTCGCTCATCGGCGCCGACATGAACCACTTGTGCCCGGTGAGAAGATGCTCCGCTCCCGGTCCGCCTCCATTGATCGGGTTGGCCACGGTGGTGTTCGCCCTCACGTCGGAGCCACCTTGCTTCTCGGTCATCCCCATTCCCATCAGCACACCAGTCTTCTTCGAGCTCGGCTGGAAGGAGGAGTCATAGACCCGGCTCAACTGAAGCGCCTCCCACTCGGCGGCCACCTCAGGCTGACGGCGCAAGGTTGGGATCACCGAGGTGGACATCGAGATGGGACAGAAATGACCGGCTTCGACTTGGGAGGCGAGAAAGGTCAGAGCGGCTCTGGCCGGATAGCCGCCGTCGCCCGGCTCATGCTCCCAGGGAAGGGAGTGGAGCCCGTGCGAGACAGCCACGCCGAGCAATGAATGCCAAGCAGGATGGAACTCGACTTGGTCGGCCCGATGCCCGTACCGATCGTGGGTGTGGAGTATCGGGCCGTTGCGATTGGCGAGGAATCCCCATTCATAGACCTCGGCCGAGGACATGCGGCGCCCGTACTCCTCGACGGAATCGAGGGACCAAGCGGCACCCTCTCTGGACAGGCCTTTGGTCAGAACCGGGTCGGCCGATGCCATGTCGTAATCGACGAGGGGAGGCGTCTGGTTGAGGACGACGTGCGTGTCACCCATCACCACACCCTACCGGTTGTCCCGGCACCGGATACGATCGCCAGACCGTGTTCCCGTTGCGTGACCTCAACCCAACCCGGATTACCCCGGTCGTCACCTTGATCCTGGTGGTGGCCAACCTGGTCGTGTTCTTTTTGATACAGGGGCGGGGGACGCCCGACGAGCAGCAGGCTCTGGTCTACGAAAGGGCTGCCATCTCCTGCGAGGTCACAACAGGATCGCCCCTCAGTATCGAAGAGATCGCCTCCGGGGTCTGTCTTTCCGGCTCCCAGGACCCGGTATTCCCCAACAAGAACGTGTTGCTGGCCCTGGTCACTTCTATGTTCCTCCACGGGAGCATCGGCCATGTCCTGTTCAACATGTGGTTTCTCTGGATCTTCGGCAACAACGTGGAGGAGGCCTACGGCCACCTCGGGTACCTCCTGGTGTACTTGCTCGGTGGCCTCGTCGCGACTGGCGCCTATGTGGTGATGAACCCCGAGGCCACGGTTCCTCTGGTCGGGGCCTCGGGTGCGATAGCCGTCGCCATGGGGGCCTACGCGGTGCTCTTCCCCGGCCATCGGGTGCTCTCCTTCGTCGGCTGGTTCCTGATCCCGGTCCCTGCCGCCTTGTTCCTCGCCTTCTGGTTCATTGCCCAGTTCGGTCTCGGTGGAACCGGGGTGGCCTGGGAGGCACACGCCGGCGGCTTTGTCTTCGGAGCCGTGGTCAGCCTGCTGTTCCGTTCCCGGCTGATGCGGAGGGTTCCCGGTTGAGTCGCCGGTCGACAGCGGGTGTCATCGCTCTCATCCTGGCGGCAATGACGGCATTGGCAATGGCTCCCTTCCTCATGCCCGACTCGTACTCGGTGGTGAGGCACTCGGTCAGCGAGTCGGCGGCCCAGGGGGTCGACGGCGCATGGTTGGCTCGGCTCGGGTTCGTCCTGTTTGGCTTCGCCGTCCTGTCTCTCGCCGTCGGTCATGGTTCGAGGTGGGATGGGACGGGCCGGCTGGCCCATGCCGGCTTCGGCGTCTCGATGATCGCCGCGGCCGTCTTCTCGCATGGGCCCTGGGACGGCTCGACCTTCGACGAATTCGAAGACTTGCTTCACTCCACGGCATCGTTTGGGGTGGGCCTCTTCTTCACCGTCGGTCTCGTTCTCGTCGCTGTCCGGAGGACCGACCCCCCGGGATGGCTGAGAGCCGTCGACGCCGTTGCGCTGGTGGCCGCGCTGGTGATCCCGCTGGTCATGGCCAACATCTCCGCGCCAGGGCTCGTCCAGCGCGTCATGTTTATCGTCGCCTTCGTCTGGTATGGCCTGGAGACGATGCGAGCCTCCGGCGACGACGTGGGCGGTGGGGCGACATTGTCTACTGATGCTGCGCAAGTGGATCGCAATAACTAAGCAACACTGAACATGTAGCCCGATCTGAAGAAGAGATGTCGTCGCAGTGTGTAGTGTCACTGTTCATTGGCTATGGAACTGGACCTGGGAAAACGGCGGGTGAGTTGAGCCGGATCCTGCTCAAAGACGGTTGTGTGCTCAGCCTCGACAAGAAGATCGGCAACTTCCACCGCGCCGATGTGCTGATCGACGGGACGACCATCAGCGCCGTCGGTCTCGATCTGAGGGCGGGGAATGCCGAGGTGATCGACGCCTCCGACACGATCGTGATGCCCGGGTTCGTCGACACCCACCGCCACGTGTGGGAGGGCTTGTTTCGCAATCTTGGAGATCGGGCTCCATCGGCGGGCACCGATCCAGGCGCTCTCTCCCGCAAGATCGGGCCTTTCTACCGTCCCGAGGACGTGCACGCGGGAAACCTGGTCGGGCTCCTCGGCGCCCTCGACGCTGGGATCACCACGGTTCTCGACTGGTCTCACATCCAGGTCACACCCGAGCACACCGATGCTGCCATCGCCGCCCATCACGAAGCAGGCGTCAGGGCCGTCTTCGCCTACGGTGCCCCGTGGTGGGGTGAGCCGGACCCCTCCCGGGCAGATTCGATTCGTCGGCTGGCCGGGACCCATTTCGTCACCGGCGGTCAGCTGCTCACCCTCGCCCTGGCCCCACCCGGCCCCGAGTTCGCCTCCATAGAGTCGACCCGGGAGGATTGGGGCCTCGCCCGTGAATTGGGCGCCCGCATCTCGGTGCACGTCGGGGTGGGGGACCAGAAGCAGCGGGGAAAGCTGGCCGAGATGGCGCAAGCCGGGCTGCTCGGCCCTGACACCACCTATGTCAACTGTGCCACCCTCAGCGACGAGGAGATCGAGATGATCGCAGACAGTGGAGGCTCGTTCTCCCTGTCAGCGGCGGCGGGGATGATGATGGGCTACGGGATGCCTCCGATCCAGCAACTGATCGATCGGCAGATCAGCCCCAGCCTCAGCGTCGATGCCGAGAGCAACGTCCCCACCGACATGTTCACCCAGATGCGAGCAGTGATATCTATTCAGCATGCCAGCCTCTTCGATCTCAAACTCGCCGGCAAGGGCGGTGTCCCCAACCTGCTCACGACACGGAGAATCATCGAATACGCCACCATCGAAGGCGCCAGGGCCAACGGCCTCGGCGACGTCACCGGGTCGCTCACTCCGGGCAAACAGGCAGATGTGATCGTCCTCCGTTCGGACACCCCCAACATTTTTCCCATCAACGACCCGATCGGAGCCGTGGTGTGGGGGATGGACACGTCGAACGTCGACTCGGTGTTCGTCGCCGGGACGCCGCTGAAGCGGGATGGCGAGCTGGTCGGTGTCGACATGGCCCGGGTCAGCGAGCTTGCTTACGCCGCTCGTGACCACGTGGCTCGCAGCGCCGGGCTGGAGCCACCTGCCCTGGAGGCGGTCGGATGACCACGCCCCGTGCCTCCAAGGCTCCTTCCGCATTCGTAACCTCGTTCGTGGTCGGGTCTCGGTATATGCCGGTCTATCTGGCGCTGATCGTGCTCCTCGTTGTTGCGTCAATCTGGGCGCCGGCCACCTTCAGCAAAGCCGGGCTCGACCAGATCGCTCCTCTCGGGACCTTTCTCGCCATCGCCGCCTTGGGTCAGATGCTGGTGATCATGACCGGTGGCATCGACCTCAGTGTGCCCGGGACCTTCCTGCTCGGAGGGCTGCTCATGGTCGGGGTTGGCCAACAGTCGGACGACCGGATCTGGATCGCCTATCTGACTGCGGTGGGGGCGGCGGTTGTGATCGGGCTGCTCAACGGGATCCTGATCGGAGGGCTCAAGCTGAACGCGCTGATCGTCACGCTGGCGGTGGGCCAGGTCGGGTCGGGTGTGGCCAATCGCTACTACACCACCGTCGCCATCCAGAAACCGGTTCCGCCCGGTCTTTCCGATTGGGCCAACGGGACCTTCCTGGGTGTGACCCCGATCTTCTGGATCGGGGCGGTCCTGGCCATCGTCCTCATGATCGTGTTCAGATTCACCGGCTTGGGACGGAAGTTTCAGGTGATCGGGGCCAATCCGGCGGCCTCGATGGTGCTCGGGTTGCGGGTGAATCTGTACCAGATGCTGGCCTACGTAGTGGCCGCCATCCTCTACGCCAGCGCCGGTGTGCTCCTCGCCGCCTACCTGCGTTCCCCCGGAGTGACGGTCGGGGCCCCTTACCTGCTCGGGCCGATCGCGGCAGTGGTCATCGGCGGCGCCTCCTTGACCGGCGGCCTGGCCAGCCCGATCGCCACCTGGTCCGCGGCGTTCTTCCTCGCCGGGCTCAACCAGATGATGAGGGTCATGGGTCTGCCCACCTCCCTGCAGTTCGTCGTGTTCGGACTGGTGATCGTGGGCGGGATGCTGGTCTCGGGCGACCGGATCATCAAGGCCGTCGAAAGAGTCCTGCGCGACCGGTCTCGGCCGGGGCGGCGCCGGGATGGGAATCTTGCCGTCGAAGGCGGCGAGCCATGAGAGAAGGAGAAGACGATCGAACTTCGAAATCGGGAGTCAGACCAACCAAAAGAGAATGGAGGAGGATGATGAAACCCAGGGTTATTGCCCTGCTTGCCGTGTTGGCACTCGTCATGGCCGCCTGTACGGGCGACGTGGCTGACGCGCCAACCACCACGGCAACAGAGGACGAGCCGACGACTACGGCGGGCGCCGAGCCCACCACCACGGCTGCTGGGGAGACCACGACCACTAGTGGCTCCGACGACCCACTCGCCGAGTTCGGCGAGTCGACGGCAGCCGACCCGGCGCTGGTGGAGGAGGCTCTCGGCCCGGTGGGTGAGGTGCCGGACGTCGTCCTGGCATCAATCGCACGGGCGAGCCAGGACCTCGACCAGGCCATCATCGACAAGGCGATCGAGTGTTACACCAACGCCGTCGAGTGCGACACCGGCACCGGTGGCGACGTGATAATGGGATACGCAGACGGTGGCGGCCTCAACGTGTGGCGCCAGGTGACCCGCATGGAGGCCATCCTCCAGGCACTCACCTATCCCGAGATCGGCACCATCGTGATGCGCGACGCCCAATGGTCAGCCGACCCGGCGGTGCCGATCGGTGACATCAACTTCATGGTGGAGCGTGGTGTGACCTTCATCATCGGCTATCCCGACTGGGGATTGGCACTCGGTGACGCCATCAAGGCCGCCGAGGCCGCGGGTATCCCCTACGTCCCGTACTCTGCGGGTTGGGTCGGTCTACCCGGCCAGGATGGGGCACTCACTCCCGGCACCGACTACCTGACCATCGTCGGGGAAGACCTGTGCGCTCTGGGTGAGAGCTTCTCCCAGATCATCAACGACGGAGTTGGCGAGGGCACGATTGGGGTCCTTGGCGGAACGCCTGGAAACGCCCTGTCGCTGGGCTGGCAACAGTGCCACATCCCAACGCTGGCCGAAGGGATCGAGGTGATCAACCCGCCGGCGGATCCGAACTCGACCACAGGTGACACCTTCTGGGCCAACGATGTCGCCCGGGACGTCGTCAGCGGATGGCTGTCGACCAATCCCGACATCAAGGGGTTCAGCTACGAGTACGCCGACGGTCTCTACACGGCGTTGGACGGCGTCGAGTTCGACGAGATGACCATCGCCATCCGCACCGACGAGCAGACACTGTTCTGCGACTGGGCGGAGCGCAACAACCCGAACTACCACATCTGGTACTCGGCTGGGGGCAACTTCCAGTCGAGGGTCGCGGTCACGGCTCAGATGTTGAATCTGGCCGGCTACGCGGTCCCCTCGGAGATCGTGATTCCCCATGTGATGCGTGAGGTCACGACGGACGACTGCCACCCGGACAGGGTGACACCAACCGTGTCCGGCACCTCCCTGGTGCCTGATGAGGTCCTTGCCCTGATGTACCCGGCAGGATGACCAACGGCGGTCCCGGAGGGGGGTCGACCACCGCGGAGACCGTCCTCGAACTGGCGGGAGTTTCCCGCCAGTTCGGGGCGGTCCGGGCGCTGACCGACGTCAGCTTCGATTGCCGCGCCGGCGAGGTCCATGCCCTCGTCGGCGAGAACGGCTCGGGGAAGTCGACCCTCCTCGGGATTGCCAGCGGGTTCGTTGAGCCCGATCGGGGCACGGTGCGCATCGCCGGAAAGACATTGCGCACCGACTCGCCGGCTCTGGCCCGCAAGCTGGGTCTGGCCATGGCCTATCAGGACACATCGTTGATTCTGGCCCAGCCGGTCAAGAACAACCTCTACATGGCGCTGCCACCCGAGGACAGACCTCCTTTCTGGCGGAGAAAGAAGTGGGCCAGGAGGCTGTTGGGGGAATTCGACCTCGATATGGAGCTATTCCCCGATTCCCCGGCTGGGTTCCTCACCCTTGCTGAACGCCAGTTGTTCGAGGTGGCCAAGGCCCTGGTCTCCGATCCCAAAGTGCTCCTGCTCGACGAGCCGACAACGGCACTCGGGCCGGACGAAGTGGAATCGCTCCATCGGACAGTGGCAGCGTGCAGGAGGCGCGGCGTCGGCGTGGTGTACGTCAGTCATCGTCTTCCCGAGGTGCTCGAGATCGCCGATCGGATCACAGTGCTCCGCGATGGCAAGACCCGCGGGACCTTCGATGCCAGGGCCACCACCGAGCACGACCTTGTCGAGCTGATTGTGGGCCGTCCCTTCGAGAGCGCCTTCCCGGTCCCGGCGGAGATGTCGGAACAGCCTCGCGAGGTGCTGGTGGTCGATGGCTTCCAGGGTCAGTCTTTCGGCCCGGTCAGCTTCACGCTGGAAGCGGGCGAGGTGGTCGGGATCGCAGGGGCCGAAGGAAACGGCCAGCCTCAGCTCTTCGACACCCTGGCCGGACGGACGCCTCCCCGGGCGGGGCGGGTGGTATGTGACGGCAAAGAGCTGACGCTGATCTCCACCCACGAGGCGGTCCGCGCCGGGATCATGCTGCTTCCCGGCGATCGCAAGCACGAAGCCCTCGCCACGGTGCTCGGGGTCCGAGCCAACTCCACCATCCAATCCCTCCGCAGGTTCAGCCTTTTCGGTTTCCTGCGACGGCGCTCCGAGCGCAAAGCGGTTCGGGACCTCGTCTCGCGTCTCGAGATCCGTACTCCGTCACTCGAGCAGCCGGTCGAGTTCCTTTCCGGTGGCAACCAGCAGAAGGTTTCGGTTTCCCGGACCTTCCTCCGTGAGCCCTCGGTGATCCTCGCCTACGAGCCGACCCAGGGCGTGGACGTGGGCTCCAGGTTCGACATCTACCGGGCTTTGCGAGCGAGGACAGACGCAGGTGCCGCCCTTCTGGTCAAGTCGAGCGACCCTATCGAGCTCTCCGGGCTGTGCGATCGGGTGCTGGTCATGTCACGAGGGACCATCGTCGAAGAGATCCCCGGCGACGAGCTGAACGAGCTTCGGATCGTCGAAGCCATCGTCCGGGGTCCCGGGGTGTCGCGCTCGGGGCGGTCCCCCTTCGGGGTGGCCATGCCCAAGGCTCCGACCAGGGAGCCCACCCCATGAGCCGGCTCCTGGAACGGACTCGTCAGGAGGTCCGCAAGGTCCTCCGCAATGCTCGGGACAAGAACAAGTGGCGCAAGGTGATCAGGGTCAGGCTGTGGATGCCGGTCGCGCTGCAGGTCCTGTTGATCCTGGGGGTGGTCTGGTACACCGAAACCCAATTCGAGGGGTTCATCAACCGGACCAACACCGTCAATATCCTGCTCATCGCCATTCCTCTCGCCGTGGCGACCATGGGTCAGATCCACGCCCTGCTCGTCGGCTACCTCGACCTGTCCATCGGCGCCATGATCGGCCTGGCCGTCGTCATCGCCTCGTTCATGCTCCGCCCCGAATCCTCCCCGAGCGCCCTTCTCGCGGGTATCGGCACCATTTTTCTCTGCGCACTGGCAGTCGGTTTGGTCAATGCCGGTCTGGTGCGGGGAGTGAAGATCCCTTCGATCATCGCCACTCTGGCCACCCTGAGCATTCTCGACGGCATCTCCCTCACCCTGCGACCGACTCCGGGCGGGACGATCGACCCCGAGTTCTTGTCTCTGCTCCGGGGAGGAATCGGGCCTGTCCCACTCGCTTTCATCCTGGTGGTGGTCGGTGCGGGTCTGCTCGACATGTGGCTCCATGCCAGCGGCTCCGGGCTCAAGGTCAGCGCGGTCGGTTTCGACGAGCGGTCAGCAAAGCGGAGCGGAGTCCGGACCAACTGGGTCAGGGTGCGAGCGCTGATCCTCTCCGCGCTGTTCGCATCAGTAGCCGCCCTGTTCGTAATGACCCGTTCCGGTGTGGGCAATGCCCAGATCGGGACCAGCTACACCTTGAACAGCATTACCGCCGCCGTGCTCGGAGGTGCTGCCCTTTCCGGAGGTCGGGCCACGTTCGTCGGCGGCACGGTCTCCTCGATCCTTCTCGCCGTGATCATCACCGTGCTCCCCTTCCATGGGCTCCCCCCAGACGTGGGGCCGATGGTGATCGGAGTGCTCGTCCTGATCGGGATCATCCTGTTTCAGGTGGGGGACATCAAGGAGCTGGTGAAGCGCAACTTCCGCCGGGCGCGGCGCATCGTCCTCGGCAGCCGGCCGCCCAAGGCGGCCGAGCTCCCGGCGCTCTACCCGGTGGGTAACGACTTCGGCGTGGTCCCCACCGGGCGCAAACTGTTCAGGGGCGGGATCGTGCTCAGCCTCGACCCGGTGGTCGGTGACTTCGCCAACGCGGACGTCCTGATCGATGGGGACAGAATCGCCGCGGTCGGACCGAATCTGGCGGTCAACGGCGCCGAGGTCATCGACGCCTCGGGAATGATCGTCATGCCCGGCTTCGTCGACAGCCACCGACACATCTGGGAGGGGATCCTGCGCAACATCGGGACCGATGTGCCTCTCGAGGGAAGAGTCAGCTACATCTCCTTCGTGCTCCGCACTCTGGCCCCCGCCTTCCGACCAGAGGACGCCTATGCGGGCAACCTGGTCTCCGCGGTCGGCGCCATCGACGCCGGGATCACAACTCTTCTCGATTGGTCCCACATCCAGGCCTCACCGGCGCACACCGACGCGGTGATCCAGGCGCTGCGCGACTCGGGTCTGCGGGGAGTGTTCGCCTACGGGTTCCCCTGGTGGGGCAAGTGGGAGGAGCGTCAGCCCAGCTGGTTCGTACGCGCCGCCACCGAGCATTTCTCTTCGAAGGACCAGATGCTGACGCTGGCCCTGGCCGCGCCCGGCCCCGAGTTCACCGATTTCGAAGTGGCCCGCGATCATTGGAAGCTGGCCCGGGAGACCGGGGCCCGGATCACAGCCCATGTCGGGGTGGGGACCTACGGGCAGGATGCGAAGGTGCAGGAGATGGGAGAGGCCGGCCTCCTCGGTCCCGACACTACCTACATCCATTGCACCACCCTCAACGACACCGAGATCCAGATGATCGTCGACACCGGCGGCACCGTCTCCCTGGCCTCCCCGGTGGAGATGATGATGGGCCACGGGATGCCACCGATCCAGAAGTTCCTCGATCGTGGCCTCAACCCGTCGCTCAGCATCGACGTCGAGACCAACGTCCCCAACGACATGTTCACCCAGATGCGCTCGGTGATCTCACTCCAGCACGCCCTGGCCGATCAGGCGGGCAGACCCGCCATCACCATGCGCGACGTGCTCTGGTACGCCACGATGGAAGGGGCGCGGGCCAACGGGCTGGAGGCCAAGGTGGGCAGTCTCACTGTGGGGAAGGCGGCCGATCTGATCATGCTCCGCACCGACAAGATCAATGTCACCCCGATCAACGACCCGGTGGCGGCCGTGGTGGCGGGGATGGACACCTCGAATGTCGACTCCGTGTTCATCGCCGGTCGGGCAATGAAGCGTGGGGGCAAGCTTCTCCACGTCGACTGGCCCGCGGTGCGCCGCATGGTGTCCGAGTCGCGCGACTACGTCGTGGAGAAATCCGGGTTCAAGCTTCCAAAGATCTGAGCGGGGCGGGCGGCGTCGGGAAGGTCAGCCTTCCTTGCGACGCTGGACCTCCTCGAAGCCCACGATCACCACGAACGAGCCGACGACCAGAACCAGCCAGCCAAGCCATATCCCAATTCGAGGAAAGGCGAAACCGGGGGCGGCAGCGGCGTCGCTGCCGAACCTGAGTTGTGAGACCGTTGCGCCGTCCTCCGCCGCGGCCAGCGGGACCTCGCCGCCTGTGTCTTCGGGAGCGGGCTCACCCTCGGCAGTGACTGCATCGGGATCTGTCCCGAAGCGCAGCTTGCTCAGGTCGAGCGAGAAGGGAGCCGAGCCGGCGGCGGGAGGCTGGCCCGCGGCGGCTGCAAGCACGGCTGAACCATCGGTCGTGGTGGTCGAGTTGTCGGTCGTGGTGGATGTGACGGACGAGTCGAGGGTGGTGTCGGCCGTGGTGGTTTGCGGTGTAGGCACACTCGAGGTGGTCACCGGTGCGGTGGTCGGAGGCGACGTTGGT
>Ga0299906_10000849_pt1 | contig 26843 bp, 27 predicted proteins | sample RVTome_14_FD_200259 | JGI IMG/M metagenome (GOLD analysis project Ga0299906, IMG submission 200259) | Soil microbial communities from uranium-contaminated site in the Upper Colorado River Basin, Wyoming, United States - RVT145D125 (version 2) ...
TCAAGCCCGGGTCTCGCACACCAAGAAAACACGACGCACCCTGAGGAACATGGGCATCCGAGTCGACCGATTGCGGTCGTGTGTGCCGGATGATCCGTGATTATGTGGCGCTGTAGTGTTAAGCGGCTTGCTCTGATCGGGATGGGCGAGTACCCTACTCGTCGTGAGTGGAAAATCCTCGATACCTGTGGAACTTGGACCAATCTCAACACTTCCCGGCAAACTGAAAAAGGACGATCGAATGCGCTCGACCCGCGCGCCGGCACCCGTTGCGTCACCGAATGATCGTACCGCACGGTCGTTTCGCTTTTCGCACGTGCGCCATATGACCGAACAGCTTTGCGCGCCGCTCGCGCCCGAGGATTACGTCGTGCAGTCGATGCCCGACGCCAGTCCGGCGAAGTGGCATCTGGCCCATACCAGTTGGTTCTTTGAAACGTTTGTGCTCGTTCCCGGTCTGGCCGACTATCGTGTGTACGATCCGCGGTTTGGGTACCTCTTCAATTCCTACTACAACGCCGTCGGGGAACGAATTGCCCGCGACCGCCGGGGGATGCTGACGCGTCCGACCGTCGAAGAGGTCTACGCGTATCGTGCGCACGTCGATCAGGCCATGGCACGGTTGCTCGATCGACCGTTTGCCGGTGACGATGCGCAGCGCGCGTCGGTCATCGAGTTGGGACTGCATCACGAGCAGCAGCATCAGGAGTTGCTGCTGACCGATCTCAAACACGCATTCTGGTCCAATCCACTACGACCGGCCTATATGGCGACCTCGGCGACGGCCCGGCGCTCGGCTCCGGCGCTGCGCTGGATTGATTACCCCGCTGATCTCTATACGATCGGCCATGCCGGTGACGGATTCGCCTACGACAACGAAAGCCCGCGGCATCAGGTCTACCTCGAGCCGTTCCGTCTCGCTTCGCGATTGACCACCAATGACGAGTATCTCGCGTTCATCGACGACGACGGCTACGCGCGACCGGAGCTGTGGTTGTCCGATGGTTGGGCGGCGGTGCAAGCGAGTCGGTGGACCGCGCCGCTCTACTGGGAGCGTCATGATGGTGACTGGCGACATCTGACCTTGGGCGGCATGCGGAGCGTCGAGCCGGCCGAACCCGTGTGCCACGTCAGCTACTACGAAGCCGATGCATTTGCTCGATGGTCCGGGGCGCGGCTGCCGACCGAAGCGGAATGGGAAGCCGCCGTCCGAGACGCAGCCGTCGAGGGCAATTTCGTCGAGAGCGGTCGGTTCGCGCCGGCGCCGGCCGACAACGACGATGCGCCTGCGCAGCTTTTCGGCGACGTATGGGAGTGGACCGCGAGCGCCTATTTGTCCTATCCCGGCTACCGGCCCGACGCCGGCGCGTTGGGCGAGTACAACGGCAAGTTCATGTGCAATCAGTTCGTGCTTCGGGGCGGATCGTGCGCGACATCCGCCACGCACGTGCGGGCGACCTATCGAAACTTCTTTCCGCCGGACGCGCGTTGGCAGTTTTCGGGGATTCGGTTGGCGAAGGACCTTTGATGAACGGCGCATCGAATGTACAGTTGGACCGCCGTGACCAGGACATGCGCGAGGAAGTGCTCGCGGGTCTGCGCCGGCCGATCAAGCAACTCCCGTGCAAGTATCTCTACGATGCGTACGGTTCGCAGTTGTTCGACCGAATCTGCGAGCTCGATGCGTATTACCCGACACGGACCGAGTTGGCGATCATGCAGGCCGACGTTTACGAGATGACCGCGTGTATGGGCACAGGTTGCCTGCTCATCGAATACGGAAGCGGAAACAGCCGGAAGAGCCGCGTCCTGCTCGATCATCTGTCCGCGCCGGCCGGCTACGTGCCCATCGACATTTCACGCGAGCACCTGGTCCGCGCCGTCGCCGAGTTGCGGACCCGGTATCCGCGCCTCAGGGTGTCGCCCGTGTGCGCGGATTTCACGGAAACGATACGGTTGCCGCGCGTGCAGCCGGTCCCGCGGCGCAAGGTCGTCTACTTCCCGGGTTCGACCATCGGCAACTTTGATCCGCCGCAAGCCCGATCGTTTCTGGAGCGCATCGCGACCGTCTGCGGGCCCGGCGGCGGCTTGCTGATCGGCGTCGACCTTGATAAGGACCCCGCCGTCCTCGAACGTGCCTACAACGACGAGCAGGGCGTGACCGCCGCGTTCAACCGCAACCTGCTCACGCATATCAATCAGGAATTGGAGGCTGATTTCGTCCCCGCGTGGTTCGAGCACCACGCCTTCTACAACCGGGCGCTCGGACGCATCGAGATGCACCTCGTCAGCCGGCACGATCACGTCGTACAGGTCGACGGCGAAGCGATTGCATTCGCCAAGGGCGAGCCCATCCACACCGAGAACTCGTACAAGTATACGATCCAGGACTTCGCTCGGTTGGCTGCGTCGTCGGGCTTGGGTCTGCGGCGGACCTGGACCGACGCCGACATGCTGTTCAGCGTGCACTACCTCGAAGCCGAGTGAGCGCACTGAGTCAGCGCGCAGCCGCCTACGCGGAGTTCGATTCATGGTCCGCTTTTTTTGAGGGGTCCGGTCCGTTGTCGTCGAAGTCGAGCGGCAGTTCATGGGCCCGTTGCACCGAGGCGACCAGGACCTTTTCGGCTTCGGCGACCACGGCGTGGGCATCCGCCTGGGCGCGCTGCGGCGCGTCGACGATGACCCGGCCCTCGCGATCGATGATCGAGCACACCACGTCATTGCGCTGTGCCTGAACCACGCCGGCCGTCTCCTCGTAGCAATTGAAACCATTCTGTTCGAAGGCTTTGACCAGCAGCCGGACGAAGAAGTGGCTGATCGACGCGGGCCATTCGCGGATGATCGGCTCGGTCTCCTGCTCCGCGGGCAGCGCTTCCAGGCCCCGCTTGCCGGGACCGCCTTTGAACAGCGGTACCAAGCCGAGCGGCGCGATGATCGTCGTCACCAGCGTCATCATGATCGCAACCCCGAAGATATTCGAGGTGATCACGCCCTGTGCGAGACCGACGCCGGCGATGATCAAGGCGACCTCGCCCCGCGGCAGCATGCCCATGCCGATGCGGGCGGCGCCGCGCTTGTTGAACCAGATCAACGCGGGCAGTCCGCAGCCCAAGAGCTTGCTGATGATACCGAAGAAGCTGACCACCAACCCGAACGACAGCACCGCCGCCATGGCCTGGAAGTTGACGAGCATGCCCATGACCGCGAAGAAGATCGGCACGATGAAGTGGCTGATCTGTTCGAGGTCATCCATGAGTTCGTGGGCCATCTTGGTGCGGCTCAGTCCGAGCCCGACGCTGTAGGCGCCGATGATGAAGGCCAGTCCGAACATTTCGGCCACCGCGGCACAGAGCAAAGCAAGCCCCAGCGCCAGACCGACGCGGGCCCCGGCGTATTTGATGGACTTGAAGAGTCGTTCGATGTGGTTGGCCAACGCCAGGCTTATTGCGGTGATCCCGATCCACACGCCGAACGCCTTGCCGGCGGTAATGCCGATCGCGGCGGCGTCGATCTCGTTCCCGCTGGCTTCGGCTTTGGCGATGCCGACGACGATGGCGAGCACGAGGATGCCGAGTACGTCGTCGACGACGGCGCCGCCGAGAATGGTCACCCCTTCGGGCGTATCGAGCCGGCGAATGTCGCCGAGCACGCGGGCGGTAATGCCGACGCTGGTGGCGACCATGATCGCACCCATGAAGAGAGCGGCCGGATCGGTCCAGGAGGTGACGTTGTCCATGAACCAGACGGTGGCGATGGCGCCGAGGATGAACGGCGGGACGACGCCGCCGACGGCCACGAGCGATGCGGGGGCCAGGTTCTCGAAGAACTGTTTGAGGTTCGTGTGCAGACCGGCCACGAAGAGCAGCACGATGCTGGCCACGACCGCGATGCCCCACAGCGCGTCGCTCACCGGCCAACCGGTGTCACTCGCCGGAGCCGGGAACAGCGGGACCCAACCGTGATGCGTGTAGACCAAAATCAGACTGCCCAGCGCGAACGGTCCGATCAGCATGCCCGCGCCGAGTTCGCCGAGCACGCCGGGGACCTTGATCTTTTCGCACAGCCAGCCGCCGATCTTCGCCGCGGCCAGGATCAACGCGAGTTGCGCGACGAGCATCAGGACCTTGCTGGTCGGGTCCGGATTGGGAACGTCGAACTCGGCGAAGTTCGGGGTGACGGTGCCGAGCGCGTGATGATCGCCCGCAGTCGAATGATCACGCGCCGCCGGATGTTCGCCGGTCTCGGTAGGGTCGACGCCCAGGGCGAACCTGGGCACGAGGATCAGAATCAAGCTGGACATCAGCACGACGGCCCAAAGCCCCGGGTGTGTCGTGGCTGGACGATGGATGAGTCGGCTTAGGTGATTCAACGTTTCGGCCCCGTTTACGTTTGCTGGGTGATCACAATGGTCTGCTGATCACAATCGCGATTGCATGCCCCCGACAACGGTTCGGCCGTGGCGAGCTTACGTGCACGGCACCGTCTACGGTATCGTCCTGTCACGGGGGTAGGATTCGGTGTATTCCGGATCGAGGCCGTGAGTATACAAGCGATTATCGGTCTTTGCGAACCGGTCGGCGCATCAGTTGGCGGCGCTCTGGGTCGGGTCTATCATGGTGACGCGTCGAGCCCGCGTGCATCCGATGGCTACCGGCCGAAGGGCAACGGTGTCGTGACGGTTCACGCGCCCCTTCCCGGGAACATTGGCCTTCCCGGGGACATTGGCACCGCCGGACCGGAACTCATGGAAGCGACGCGACTCATCATGTCCGGACTGCTCAGCCTGGCCGGTCTGAGTTACGGCATCGTCTACTTGGTCTGTGGGGACGGGCGGAGCGTTGATGCGGTGTGGACGCACTGGGACACGCCCGACGGATGCCGACGGCGTCGGAAGCGGCGGCGGATGGGGGCGGCGATCATTGTGCTGACCTCCGCGGCGTTTTTTCCGGGCGTCAATTACCTCTCCCCCCGACCGTCGCCGGGCGGGTATCTCTTGTACTGGTTGGCGATTCTCGCTCTGATGGTGTGGCTCTGCGGGCTGGGATTGGCCGATGTTCTCGCCACGCGGCGGGTGCGCCTCAGAATGCTGCACTCGATGCAAAGGAAAATGTCCGACACGGACAATCGCGCCGATGACAGGACGTTGCCGCCCAATGTCGGCGGACCCAGCGCAGGAGAGTCCAGCGCATGACGCGTAGAAATTCATTTTGGTACATGCCGGCCGCCGTCTCGGTCGGATGTACGTTGTTGTCCGCCGGCTGCAGCACGGATGTCGGACAGAGTTCGACCACCACGGCGGAACAGGAATCGCCGATGGAGCCCACCGAGCCGGACCATCTCGCCGACACCGAGACCCTCACCCTGACCCTCGAAGGGCAGCCGTTTCGCGTCTGGGTCGCGCGCACCGATGCCGAGCAACGGCGGGGGCTCATGCACATCACCGCCTCGCAGCTCGCTCCTCTGGCCGACGGGACCGAGCGGGGCATGCTGTTCGTGTTTCCCGATGAACGCGTGCGCTCCTTCTGGATGCGCAACACGATCATCCCGCTCGACATCGCCTACCTGCGGTCGGACGGCACGATCGTCAAGACCCATACCATGCCGCCGCTCGTGACGCGGACCTTCACGTCGATTGAGCCGGCTCGATTCGCCCTGGAAATCAACGCCGGCCGGCTCGACGCCCTGGGCGTCTACGAACAGACCCGAATCGAAATCCCCGAAGCCGCATTCAAGATGGGCCGATAGCCTGCCGACTCCTTGAAAGGGCTTCGGTTGTCGACATCGGCGGACGACGCCCACCCGCGCATCATTTGCGCTGCGCGAGACCGGTTACTTCACTCAGCGTTAGGCGGTTCCATGGCCTCCACGTCGCCACGCCTCCTCGTCGTCGATTGCGGGTCTCCCCGTGACGCTATGCCCGACGGCGTACGGGATCTGATCCGGTCCCAACAATGTGCGGTCAAAGCCATCGGTGACCTGCGCTGTACCCACGACGAGGTCCAACTCGAAAACTATGACGCGGTGGTGATCGCCAATACGTCGGCCGACGATCAAGCCGGCCGGAGCGACGCGTTGCGCGAACTGCTCTCGCGGCTTGATCGCAATCACACCAGCACCCTCGTCCTCGGCGACGAACCCGGCCAGACCCCGGCCGCGGCCTATCACGTCAAGGGCTTGCGACGGATCGCCCCGGCGCAGGCGACGGCGGAGGAATTGTGGGGCCGGCTCAACACGCTGGTGAGCTTGCAACCCTGGGTCCAGCAGATGGAATCCGAGCTCGACCGGCTGCAGACCGTCGGCTCGAAACTCAGCTCACACTTCACCGAGCTCGATCAGGAGATGCGGTTGGCCAGTCGCCTCCAGCATGATCTGTTGCCGAGGGAGCTGCCCACGACCGGCCCGGTACGTTTCGCGGCCATTTACCGGCCCGCGAGCTGGGTCTCCGGCGACATCTACGACGTGTTCTGGATCGACGATCGGCACGTGGCTTTCTATGTGGTCGACGCGGTCGGGCATGGGGTGGCGGCGAGTCTGCTCACCATGTTCGTGCAATACGCGCTGCTCAAACAACGCGTCGGCAAGAACCCCGCCTCGGCCCTGTCACCGGCGATCAATATCTGCGCGATCAACGACGCCCTGGCCGAACAGCAGTTGCCGAATTGCCAGTTCGTGACCGCGTGCTACTGCGTGCTCGATACGCAAACGATGCAGTTGACCGTGGCGCGTGGGGGGCACCCCTATCCGATTCACATCCGCAAGGGCGGCACGCTCGAAGAGATCAAGACCACCGGCGCCTTGCTCGGCATCTTCACCGACCAGAAATATACCGAGGCGACGGTGCAACTCGCACCCGGCGACAAGGTCGCCCTCTTCTCCGACGGCGTCGAGCTGGAGTTCGTCGAGACCCGTGACCCGCAGAGCGGAGCCCCGGTCTATGAACAGCATTTCCAGGCCGTTTCCGATCTGCCCGCGACCGAGATGATCCAGCAGCTCGGGACGACCCTCGATAACGAGGCGGGAAGCCTCAACCCACGCGATGACGTGACCATCGTCGTCGTCGAGGTCGAGGCCGACGACTAGACCCATTCACCCGATAGGCCATTCACCCGATATGGATGTCGCAGAGGTCAAGCCCCACGGGTTGCACCCCGTGGGATGCTCGACGCCGCGCACCCAATCGGCGCAGTTGACAACCCGGCAACCGCACCACACAATCCGTCCCGCTTGGTTCCCGAAGCGGATGTGGCGGAATTGGCAGACGCGCTGGCTTCAGGTGCCAGTGGGGGCAACCCCGTGGAGGTTCGAATCCTCTCATCCGCAGTTCACCCTTTCTCCCGTGTCCTCGATTACGCCTGAGCACCCCGTTTGCGGTGTCGCGCCTACGTTGTTCACAGTCGACTCGGGTCTGGGCCGTGGGTAGTGCCACGGCCGCACAAACATCCTTCGCACGAGGTCCACTTGCGTGTACGACGAAATCAGGCAGAATGGCCCACGCGTAATGCGTCGTTTTGCCTCATCGCGTACGAGGGACACCGCATGAAGATCGACATCACGGATCAGCAGGGCGTGAAGGTGGTTCGTCTTTCGGGCGACTTTGACGACCTCGAGCTGTTGGAGACGGCCTTGGACCAAGCGTCCGACGACGGGGTGGTGCGCGCGGTGTTGGATCTCGAAGCCGTGCCGCACATCAACTCCGCGGCGCTCAACACACTCGTGCGCATCACCGCCCAGGCCAACACCCGTGGCGGCGGTGTGGGCCTGATCAACCCCACTCCATTCGTCGCGGGCGTCCTCGAGATCACCCGCCTCAACGAATTCCTCCGCATCTACGCCACGCTGGATGAGGCCATCGAGCACATTCGCGTTTGAGCGGCGCCTGCGTCAGTATCCAGCCGATTCGGGCCGGGTCCATTTCGTCGGGCTTCTCTTTTCGCGTACGATGTCGCATAATGGGAGGGCTATGGCGAGCACGCTGAGTACCGAGACAATCCGATTGGGGCTCAAGAACCTCCGGTTGCACAAGCTGCGGTCGTTTCTGACCGCGCTGGGCATCATCTTCGGCGTCTCGGCGGTGATCTGCATGTTGTCGATCAGCGAGGGGGCCTCGGCCAGCGAGATGGAGCTGATCGAGCTGCTGGGCACCCACAACATCATTCTCAAATCGGTCAAGCCCGACACCAATACCGAGATGTCCCAAGAAACCGACAGCCTCCTGGAGTACGGCGTGACGGGTAAGGACATCGAGGTGATCGAAGCCACGATTCCGCACATCGAGCGGGTGGTGCCCATGCGCGAGGTCTGCTTTGAAGTGTCCTACGGCAGTCGGCGCTACGGGGCGAAAGTGGTCGGTGCGCCGGCGTCGTTCTTCCGCACCATCAACGTGGGCGTTTCCGCGGGTCGGCCCATCGAGCCGCATGATCTCACCACACGGGCGAAGGTATGCGTCATCGGCGATGAAGTCCGGCGGCGGCTCTTCGCCTTCGAGGACCCGATCGGCCGATCCTTGACCGCCAACAACCTCGGGGCCGGCGCCATTCCCTATGAAGTGGTCGGCGTGATGGAACGCGTGCTCACCGCGGGCCGGCCGGCACGGGGCATCGGCGAACGCGACCTCAACAGCGACGTGATCATCCCGCTCACCACCGCCGATACCCGCTACGGCGACACCATCGCCAGCTATACCGCCGGAACCCGCGAGATGCGCAAAATCGAATACTCCGACGTCTACATCCGCGTCTCCGATCTCGAGCACGTCAAACCCGTTTCCGAAATGATCTCCCGTGCCATCGAATACAAGCACGAAAGCGAAAAAGACGTGCAGGTGCAGGTACCGCTGGCGCGCTTGCGGTTGGCCGAGCAGGAGAAACGCAACCGACAGATTACCCTCGGGGCCATTGCCGGCATCTCGCTGTTGGTCGGCGGCATCGGCATCATGAACATCATGCTCGCCTCGGTCACCGAACGAACCCGCGAAATCGGAATCCGCCGCGCCCTGGGAGCCAAGCAGCGCCACATCACCACCCAGTTCCTGATTGAAACCGTCGTACTTTCCACCGCCGGGGGTGTGGTCGGCATCGCCTTGGGCGCGACCGGGGCCTGGGTCATCACCGAACTCGCCGGCTGGGAGACCATCGTTCGGGCGTGGACGGTGGCGGTTTCTTTCGGTCTTTCCGTCATGATCGGCGTCTTTTTCGGCATGTATCCCGCCGTTGCCGCCGCTAAGCTCGATCCGATCGAAGCGTTGCGACACGAATAGATTTCCTATCTTAACTCGCGGACGTTCTGCTACGTCCATCGGGGTAAAAAATCAAGGAAAAACAAGCCGAAACTTGCCAATCCCCATCAGTGTGGTATACTTTTACGTCTCCCCTGAACGCTCGGCTCTCCCCAGACTGCGATGTGTAAGTGATGAGGTTGTCGTTGCTTACGAACCTGACTCAAGGGATCGGTTGGCTCGCGATCCGCACGGAAAAGGGCGACGTCCCTGAATACTTCGCCCTTCACCGGTGCGGGTACGTAGAAAATATGGGCTCAACTGAAGTAGCGGTGCCGGGATCATGCAAGCGTCCGGGTAGTTTGGCGTTCCGGGGAGTCTGCTCATGACAGTTGAACAAGCACAAGGTGAAGCTGAACAAGTACAAGGTGAAGCGCGCACGACGGAGAGTATCCAAGCTACGGGCGGTTCCCCGGCGACGGCGATCCAGATGTCCGCCGCGAAAGCCGCAGAGGGCGGCAAGGCCGGACCGGCTCGAAAGTTGATCCCGGAAGTGAAGCTCCCACCAAGGCCGTCGCTCGAACGACTGCCCGAGGAGGACCAGCAGTTGCTGGTCAAAGTCCTCTCCGAGCCGGTCGAGTACATGGACAACGATTTATTCGCCCGGCCTCGCGCCGAGGTCGAGCTGATGGGGCACAAGGCGGCCCTGCTCGATCCGCAGAGTACCGACTTTGCGCCGATGCCGCCGCTACGTGCGGGTGAGCCGGTGCACGCCGGTGTCTCGGCGCTCTCGGCCGATGAGGAAAAGACCCTCTTCCTCCGCTTGAATTACACGCGCTATCGCGTCTACCGCATTGTCGAGGCGCACACGAAGAAACGGCTGCCCATCGGCAAGGCCCGGCACTTGCTCGCCTGGTCGCACCGCGTGCTGCGTTGCCGTGCCGACATCGTGCGGACGAACATTCCCCTGGTGTTGGCCATGGCCAAGCGGACCCGGCTGGCCACCGTCGATTTTTCCGAGCTGATCAGCGAAGGGAACATGGCCCTCCTCCGCAGTGCCGACAAGTTCGACTGCGGACGCGGCTTCAAGTTCTCGACCTATGCGTGCCGGGCGATTCTCAAGAGCTTTTCCCGGGTCGCCATGAAGGCAAGCCGATACCGCGTCCATTTCCCGACCGAGTTCGACCCGTCGCTCGAACGCAGTGACTTTGCCGAACAACGTCGCGAAGACGACGAAGCCGATTGTGTCGACGAGGTGCGGTCGTTGATCTCGGGCAACCGGGCCGATCTCAATCCCGTGGAGCTGACCGTCATTCGCGAGCGGTTCGCGCTGGCCGCCCCCGGCGGGGACGAGCCCTCGCCCAAGACGCTCGAACAGGTCGGTGAGATCATCGGCGTGACCAAGGAACGCGTCCGCCAGATTCAGAACAAGGCCCTGAGTAAGCTCCGTCAGGCGCTCGAGGACGAATACCTGGCCGCATAGAAGTTCACGCGGGTGTTGTGGATTTTGGGTGGGTACGTATCGTATTCAGAAAGCGTTCCCCGAAGTCGCTGATCTTGGCGGGACCGACGCCTTTGACGGCAAGCATTTCCGTCTCATTCCGCGGACGACTCCGCGCCATCGCTCGTAACGTCATGTCGCTGAACACGACAAACGCGGGAACTGCGCGTTCTTCGGCGATCTCGCGGCGAAGTGCGCGCAGGGTCTCAAACAACGCCCGTGCGTCAGCGTCCATGAATCCGTCATCGATCACCGCATGTGGCGCCGACGACCCCGGTTGTACCGACGATGATTTGGCGCGATGCGTACGAGGACGGCTTGGCCTCTTGGCGGGCTTACCCTCCACCTCGCGCAACATCGCCTCGGCCTCGCTGCGTAACACCCGCCACCCTTTTTGCGTGACACAAAGCACCCGGTACTCACCCTCGCGCACCAGCAGGTCCTGATCGACGAGCTGGTCAATCCAAGCCATGAGCGTGGGCTTGGGTTGATCGGGAATGAGATTGAACGTACTCAGTTCGTGGTGACCGCGTTGGATCACCTTCTCGGTCTCGCTCCCGACCAGCACGTCGGAGACATGCCCGGCGCCAAAGCGTTGCCCGGTCCGCACCACACAGGAAAGGATCTTCTGTGCGGTCACCGTAGCGTCGTCGAGTACGTTGACTTCACCGAGACAGATGTCGCACGCCCCGCACCCGTCGCGTTTCCAGTCCTGCCCGAAGTAGGTCACCAGCTTGCGATGGCGGCAACTGACGCCGGTGCACAGGCCGTACATTTCGCTGAGCATGCGCAGCGCGTCCTCGTGGGCGGACGATTCGTTGTCGTCGATGATGCGCTTCCACATGTTGAAGTCGGCCCCGGAATAGAACAGGGTGCAGTCGGCCGGCGCACCGTCGCGCCCCGCCCGCCCGGTCTCCTGCTGGTAATGCTCGATTGACTTGGGCATGGCGGCGTGGAGCACGTAGCGTATGTCGGCCCGGTCGATGCCCATCCCGAACGCGACCGTCGCGACGACGACATCGACCCGGCCGGCGGTGAATTCGTCCTGGGCCTGGGTGCGCGCTTCGTCGCTCATGCCGGCGTGATAGCCGATCGCGCTGACCCCCAACCCTTGCAACATGCCGGCCAAGTCGTCGACATCGCGGCGGCGGATGCAGTAGATGATGCCCGCCAGTTTCGGCCGCCTGACAACGTCGTCGATCACGTCGTCGAAGCCGCTCGACCGTCGGACCACGCGGTAGTTGAGGTTGGGACGGAAGAAATCGCCCACCAGCACGACCGGATCGTCGAGTCCGAGCTGCTCGACGATGTCGTCGCGCACCCGCGGGGTGGCGGTGGCGGTGAACGCGTGCACCGACGCGCCGGGGAAACGCTGTTTGAGTTGTCCGAGCCGGCGGTAATCGTTGCGGAAGTCGTGACCCCAGTGGCTGATGCAGTGGGCTTCGTCGATGGCGAACGCACCGACGTGGACCTCGTCGAGGAGGTTCAGGAAAGCGTCGGCGGCGAAGCGCTCGGGGGCGACGAACAGCATCCGGTAGCCGCCCTCGAGTACGCCGGCGCTGACCAGCCGGGCATCGGCGGCATCGAGGCTGCTGTTGAAGAAAGCGGCCGGTACGTTGCGCTCGAGCAGCCGGTCGACCTGATCCTTCATCAGGGCGATCAGCGGCGAGACGACGACGGTCAGTTTGTCGGTCAGCAGGGCGGGGACCTGGTAACAGAGGGACTTGCCCCCGCCGGTGGGCATCACCACGAGCGAGTCGCGGCCATCGACCGCGGCGGTCATGGCTTCGTGCTGGAGCGGACGGAAGGTGTCGTAACCCCAGTGCTTCTTGACGATGTCGGACAATCGGTCCATAGCGGCGTCCGTCGGTTGCGAAGCGTCAGTAGCCGTCCGTCGACACGTTGCAGGCGGCCGGCGCGGGCGGTGGATGCAGTTGGCCGATCAATTCGGTCACGCTCGCCAGGCCGCGTTGGGTGAGGTAGTCGCGCAGACCGTCGATGATCCGGATCGGTGAGGTCGGGTCGACGAACAGGGCGGTGCCCACGGCCAGCGCGGTCGCGCCGGCGAGATGGAACTCGACCGCATCGTGCCAGGTGGAGATGCCGCCCATGCCGATAATGGGCACGCCGGCATCACGGGCCACGCTTTCGTAGACGCGATGGACCAGGTTGAGCGCGAGGGGCTTGATCGCGGGCCCGGAAAGTCCGCCCGTGCCGTTGGCGAGCCTGGGTTGCCAACGGTCGATGTCGATGGCGAGCCCGACGAAGGTGTTGACCAGCGAGAGACAGTCGGCCCCGGCCTCAATCGCGGCGGCGGCGGGGGCGGTGATGTCGGTGACGTTGGGCGAGAGCTTGACGATGAGCAGGCCGTTCGAGACCGTCTCGCGCACCGCGCGGACCAGTTCGGCGAGTCGGTCGGGGTTGGTCCCGAACACCAGCCCGTCCGAGACGTTGGGACAAGAGATGTTCAATTCGATGCCGGCGATCACGTCGATGGTGTCGAGTCGGCGGCAGACGGTCAGGTAGTCGTCGAGGCTGTGGCCGGCGACGTTGACGAAGACCGGCACTTCGAGTCGGTGGAGCTCGGGGACCTTTTCCGTCACGAAGCGCTCGAGTCCGACGTTGGCCAGCCCGATGGCGTTGAGCATGCCCGCTTGCGTTTCCACGATCCGCTCGGGGGCGTTGCCCGGGCGTTCTTCGGGGGTGACGCTTTTGGTGACGAATGCGCCCAAGCGGGTCAGGTCGATGTAGGGCGCGTACTCCATTCCGTAGCCGCAGGCGCCCGACGCGGTCATGACCGGATTGTGCAGGTCGACCGACCCCAGCCGGACGGACAGGCTGGGTTCACCGGTGGGTTGATGTTCGCCCATGTCGGCCAAGGATGGTGCCGCTCGCGGCGCGTGTCAAGACGGTGGGGCGACTTGCAAATCACGGTCGACCGACTACGATGCGGGAACAAGGGACCGCTTGTAGTCGGAACGGTAGCGATTCGCCCTGATTTGCCTGGTGAAGTTGAAGCATGTCGGCGCACGGGGCGGCGTGCATTCGCCTTTTGTGACCGCAGGCGGTGGGAACCAACGTCAACCGGCACGTGGCCCACACCCGCATGAGAATCCCTGGAGTAACAGACGCAGATGGAACAAGTTTCCCCGCCTACACTCAACGGCTACCGTCTGAACGGCGAGATCGGCAAGGGCGGCGGCAGCGTCATCTATCAGGTGACGCAGATCAAGACCGGAAAGATCTTCGCCCTCAAGTACGTCGAGCGCTTGACCGCCAAGCACGCGCGGTTCTTCGAGCAGGTTCAGGCCGAACACACCCTCGCTCAGAAGGTCAAGCACCCGGTCCTGCGCAAGACGATCAAGCTGGAGCGGCGGGGGCTGCTGTCGACCAACGCGATGCTCTTGTACATGGAGTTCGTCGACGGCCGTCCGCTGCACTCGTTGCAGCAGACCGAGCCGTCGCGCGCCTTGCTCAGCGTCGCCAAGGCGGCCGAAGGCTTGCGGGCGATTCATCGCATGGGCTACGTACACGCCGACATGAATCCGAAGAACATCCTCCTCAGCAAGACCGGTGAGGTCAAACTGATCGACTACGGGCAGAGCTGCAAGATCGGGACGGCGAAAAAACGGGTGCAGGGCACACTGGATTACATCTCGCCCGAGCAGTTGCTCAAGGCGCCGCTGGATCCGCGAACCGACGTCTTCACGCTCGGGGCCTGCATGTACTGGGCGGTCACGCGTCGGACCATCGGCAACCCCTCCCTGCAGGCGAAAGGCGAGCGGCGGATCGGTTCGCGCGACATCGCTCCCCCCGACGAGCTCAACGGGCTGGTCTCCGAATCGTTGAGCGATCTGATCATGAAGTGTTTGGAGGAGAACCCGAGCGACCGGCCGCGCAATATCGACGAGGTGGTCGGGGATCTGCACCAGGAGGTTCGCGATTTGCTCCACGCCGAGGCGGGACTGACCGAGGAGTGACGGCCGGTATGCCCAAGGACCGTGCGATTGTGGCTGTTTACCCGGGCGCATTCGACCCGATCACCAATGGGCACATCGATATCATCCGCCGCGGCCAGGCGCTGTTCGATCAGCTCATCGTCGCCGTCGGGCACAACCCGGCCAAAGCAGCGCTCTTCTCCCCGGACGAACGGTCCGAAATGATCAACGAGCTCGTCGCCGACCTCGATTCAGTCAGCGTCCAGACGTATGAGGGGCTGACGGTAACGTTCGCCGGGCGCGTCGGCGCGCGAGTCATTCTGCGCGGCATCCGCGACTATACCGATCTGCACTACGAGTTGCTCCAAGCCGGGACGAACCTGGTCGTCGGGGATATCGAGACGGTCTTCCTCACCGCGTCGGTTCAGCATGACCTGACCAGTTCGTCGTTGATCAAGCAGATCGTGTCCATCGGCGGCTACGACCCCGATCGTCTCGCCCGCCTCGTACCCGACAACGTCGCGGCGCGGCTGCAAGAGCGTTTCGGAGGCGGATCTGATTAGCGGAGAAAAAGGTGTCAGGAAGATTTTTCACGACCACATAATTCTTCCTGACACCTTTTTCTGCCCGATTGAACGTGGGGATTCGAGATGGATCGCGAACAACGCGCGGTGGTGTTGGTTTCAGGCGGCGTGAACAGTTGCGTGGCCGCTTCGCTCAAAGAGCCCTATGAGCCGGCCCTTTTGCATGTCCGGTATCCGCACCGGGCCGCCGAACGCGAAGCCGAGTGCTTCGACCGGATCGCCGAGCACCTGCACGTCGAGCACAAGCTCATGGCCGATCTCGACCACCTGGCGCATGTCGGGGGCAACGCCCGGGTCGACCGTAAACTGCCCATCGAGGACGCCGCCACCCTGACCGATCATTCCGCCAACACCTATGTGCCCGGGCTGATGCCCGCCATGCTCAGTCTGGCGTTTCAATGGGCCCACGTCATCAAAGCGACCAAGATCGTCGTCGGGGCGTCGGAGAATCTCGGCCCGCCGGGCCCGCCGACCGCCAACCTTTATCCCGACTGTCGCCGCGAGGTGTTCCAGGTTTTCGACGAGCTGATGCGGCTGGCCCGGCCCGGCCTCGAGCCGATCGCGCTGAGCTTACCGCTGATCCAACTCACCCGGCCCGACGTGGTCCGGCTCGGTCAACGCCTCGAAGCGCCGCTGGAGAGCACCTGGTCCTGCTACGCCTCGAACGAGACGCCGTGCGATCAATGCTACGGATGCGTCACCCGAACCCGCGGCTTCATTGAAGCCGGCCAGCCCGATCCGGCGCTGGCGGGGGCGAAGAAGAGATGAAAGCGGAAAGGATGAAAGATGAAGGATGAGGGATAAGAGATAACAGCCCCATCATCCCTCATCCCTCATCCCTCATCCTTCCTCCAGCAACGGTTCGAACAAACAAAGTCCGTCGCGCGGATCACCCCACGTAAACGACTCGACGCACTCGCTGTCGACGAAGAAGATTTCACCCGGCAGCAGGCAACCGATCTCGAACGTTTGGGGTGTTCCGTCGATGGTCAGCGTGAGGTCGCCGACGATGTCGAGATCCAATTCGTTGATCAGCACGAATCGGTTGGTGTCGTCGTCCTGGGCGTCGATGGCGAACGTATCGAGGAAGAATTCCACGCCCGCCGCGTCGGCGATGGTGACCACGATCACCTCGTCCCCGCAGGCGAAGTCCGTACCCTCGGTCAATTCGAGCGGGTCGACGCACTCGACGAAGCCGTCATCTCCATTGCCCACGGGCGGATTGACGGTAATTTGACAGCCGGTGACCAGTATGAGCGACACGATCCCGAAGCGCAACATTCGCATGTGATAACCTTCCGTTTCTTGCGGGCCCGAATGGGGAATACCGGATCGCCGATTTCTACCTACGGTCGTCCGGTTCGAGGCGGTGCGTCTATTCGACCCGACCGCGCGGGGGTTTGTCAAGTCGCCGGTAATCCTCCTCGGAACTTTCGATCACGTCGCCGACGTTGGTTGCATGCGTTTGTGTTTCGTCCTACAACGGCATGCCGAAACCGGGTTCCACGAAAGGCGAATCGATGCGCGGTGACATGTTGAAGTGGGTGCGGTCGGGTTGCGTTTGCCTTGCCACGATCGGCTGTACGTCGTCGCCGGTACCGTTGATCTTCGATACCGATATCGGGAACGACATCGACGACGCGACGGCGTTGGCGATGATTCACAGCCTCGTCGATACCGGCGAGCTCGGCTGCTCGGCGTGACGATCACCAAGGACGAGCGGTCAGGCCCTACGCCGCATACATCGGATTGTCGGCGCCGGGCCGGATTTCGGTCCGCGACGACGGGGTCCGTGACAGTTTGGGCGGGGCTGGGTGTGCCACTGCTGTGTCAGCAGTGCTCCTACCAAGCGTCATTGCCCTGTTATCCACTGCTGACACAGCAGTGGCACACGGAACCTTCGGTTTTTCCGGGCCGCCAAATGTGTCACGCACCCGCCGCCCGGGGTCGAGTAGCGCGTATGATGAGCGCGGGAATGCATTCGTGTATAAGGGACCCCATTTGCGATCCGTGACATGTAGCCGCCGAGCTTGCTCGGCGAGTTCTACGCGAGACGCCATGACGACCGTTTGACGTCATGACGGCCGGTAAGCGTCGAGCAAGCTCGGCGGCTAAATTTCAAATCTCAAATTTGAGATTTGTTATCTTTCCGGCGCGATGGTACGGAGGTGAGCGACGTGACGCCGCAGGAAGAGTTGAGCATCAAACACGCACGGGTGGTCGAGTTTCTGGACGAGCAGGGTCTCGACGGGGTTTTGCTGACGCGTCGTTGCAACTTCTCCTGGTACACCGGGGGCGGGCAGAACTATGTCAACATGGCCGCCGAGCCGGGGGTGGCGACGCTGCTGGTGACGCTTGACGGTGCGACCTGCCTCAGTGCCAACATCGAGTCGGGCCGAATGGCGGACGAGGAGCTGGCGGGCCTGGGTATCGAGAGCGTCGGGTACGCCTGGCATGATGGATCGGCCGCGGCCGCCGCCGCCGCCGAGGCGATCGGATCGCGTCATGTGGCCGCCGACGAGCCCTTGCCGTTTTTTCCGGATCGCGTGAAGCCGATGCCGGGCGGATTCGACGCGCTGCGCTGGTCGCTGACCGCCGCCGAGGTCGAGCGTTATCGGGCGCTGGGGCGTGACGTGTCGGAGGTGTTCGAGTCGACGCTGACCGGCGACGCATGCCGAGCCGGCGATCCGGAGTACGCCTGGGCCGCGGCCGTCACCGGTGGACTGCGGGCCCGGGACATCCGCACCTGGGTTTGCCTGGTCGCCGCCGACGAGCGGATCGCCAATTATCGCCACCCCATTCCCACGCATCGGCCGGTCCGCAACGTGGTGCTGGTTGCCGCTTGTGGTGAGCGTGGTGGGCTGATCTGTTCGATCACACGCATCGTTTCGTTCAGGCCGGTGAACGATGAACTGGCTCGCAAGCAGCAGGCCGTGTGCACTGTCGATGCGGCCATGTTCGAGTCGACACGGACCGGTACGACCTTGGGTAACGTGTGGGATGCGACCGTGCGGGCCTACGACGAGGTCGGGTTCGCGGACCAATGGCGGTTCCACCACCAAGGTGGTTCGACCGGCTACCTGACCCGCGACGCCAAGGCGTTGCCGGGCTCGACGGTCCCGATTTTTGATCATCAGGCTTTCGCCTGGAACCCGTCGATCACCGGTACCAAGAGTGAGGACACCATCCTGACCGTCGGTGAGGGCACCGAGGTATTGACCGCACCGCTGCATTGGCCGACCCTTGATGTCAAGACCGCGCGCGGTACGCTCGCCCGTCCGGATATCCTGGTACGCTAGGAACCTGTTGTCGGCGCGGGTTTGGGTATAGCAATTGCACGGGACGGGCCGATACCATGGATAGCCGCTTGAGCCGCGCTGCGTTTCGCCCAGACGGAGTCACCGGTGGCGCTGGTTGATCGCATTCTTGATCCACGAACTCGTTTAGCGGGTTTCCTCGGATGTCTCGTCGCGTCGATGACGTTCGGGGCGGCGGTGCTGTTGTGGATCGAGCCGGTCGGCCTGGATCCCACGCAGCCGGTGGTGCGACTTGCATCGCTCGAAGAGATTCACGCCGACGTGACGGCGACCGAGTCCCCGGTGCGTCCCGGCCGGTGGACCGGGATCCGGTTCGCCCAGCACGTGGTCGACCGTTCGCGGACGCTGGCCGCCCGCACCGACCGCACGGACGCCGCTGGCCGGCAACCGTATCACTTCCTCGTCGACCTGACCGGCCGGATCTTCCCCACCGAGTCTTGGCGTACGCAGCAGGGGTCAGGCCAGGCCACCGGCGCCATTCGTGTGGTGCTGACGCACCGTGAGGCGAATGAGGAAGTTTCACCGGCACAGGATGAAGCCCTGCGGCGCCTGATCGAAACCCTGCGGTCCACGTGTGATATCCCCGCCGAGCAAGTCGAACGCGTAACCGAATCGGTTCTGCTGAGCGGCGATCCGGAGGGGAGTCCTTCAGTCCCGACGTAAACATGCTTCCCTACGGGTCGCCGCTGACTGTTGTCGTGCGAGCATGGATCAGCGCCGTGGTCCGGCCTTGTCTTGATCGGAGTGACGGCGACCTGCTAGAATGACCGGCCAGCGACCCGATCCGGGGTTTTTCAGGGCCGGCCTTGACTCGGAGTCTTCCCTTGCCGTTGGCGGTCGCAGTCTGAGGGGCTGGCGCGTGTCCGGCGAACTCTCTGGATATCGCATCGTCGAGCGTTTGGGACGGGGGGCGGGTTCCGAGATCCTGCTCGTCGCCGACCCGCACACCGCCCGGACCTTCGCCCTCAAGCGCATCGTCGTCCGCAACCCCAAAGATCACCGGTTCGTCCGTCAGGCCGAGACCGAGTACGCCGTCGCCGGCCAACTCGAGCACCCCTACCTGAGACGCTGCATCGCCGCTCACAAAGTTCGCCGCGCCCTGCGCCTGCGCGAATATCATCTGGTCATGGAGTACATCGACGGAATCAGTCTGCAAGAGAAGCGTCCCACCGACATCGCGGCCGTGGTGGACATCTTCATCAAGGTCGCCCGCGGGCTCGACAGCCTGCATCGCGTCGGCTACGTTCACGCCGACATGAAGCCCAACAACGTACTGATCGGCGCCTCCGGCACGGTGAAGATCATCGACTTCGGGCAGAGTTGTAAGTTGGGTGCGGTCAAAAACCGTGTCCAGGGTACGCCGGAGTTCATCGCTCCCGAGCAGGTCGAGAAGCAGCCGCTCGACGCTCGCACCGACGTGTTCAACCTGGGGGCGACGCTGTTTTGGGTCCTGACCGGCCGGGCCATGGAGACCACCTACATCCGCCGCAAGCGGTCGCAGGAGCGGCGCGGCGCCTATGAGGACGACGACGATCCGCCGTTGACGGTGTCGGAGCTCAACCCGGTCGTGTCCGAGCCGTTGAGTCGCACCGTCGCCGACTGTTGTCGTGCGAACATGGAGGATCGCCCCCAGTCGATGGCCCACCTGATCGCCCGCCTGGATGCGGTGCGTCCCGAGAGTCCGCCCGAGGGCGATCGGCGCACGTCGGGCGCCGCCTCGGCTTCGACTGATTCAGCATCATGAGTGACGCCAGCGCCGCCGTCGACAGGTTTCTCCAGGCCGCGGAACTGAACCGCACCGACCCGCTTCGCCAGGGTTCGTTGCTGGTCTTTCCGAACTACGGTCAACTGGTCATGACCGGCGATTTCCACGGCCATGCCCGTAACTTCTCGAAGCTTCTCAAGTATCTTGCTCTCGATCGCACGCCGATCCGCCACGTGATGCTGCACGAGATCGTGCACGCCGCCCAGGACGGGCCCGACGGCCTCGATCATTCGCACGAGGTCTTGCTCGACGCGGCCCGGCTGAAGATCGACCATCCCGACCAGGTGCACTTTCTGCAGAGCAACCATGAACTCGCCCAGTTCACCGGCCACGACATCACCAAAGGCGGCCGTTCGTCCCTCCGCGCATTTGAAGAGGGTTTAACCGCCGCCTACGGCGAGGGGCCGGCGCAGGAGGTCCTGCACAGTATTCACCAGTTCATCCTCTCGCTGCCGCTCGCCGGTCGGACGCCCAACCGCGTGTTTTTGTCACACTCGTTGCCCGATGCGCGCAAAATGGACCAGTTCGATCCCGACGTGGTGCACCGCGTGCCCACCGACGCCGACCTCGTCGACGGCGGATCGGCCGACCTGCTCGTCTGGGGGCGACGACACACGCCCGAGCAGTTGGATGCACTCGGCAAGCACTACGACGTCGACAACTTCCTGGTCGGCCACCAACGCATCGATACCGGCCACAAGCTGACGCACGACCGGGTCCTCATCCTTGCCAGCGAACACAACCACGGCGAATACCTACCCTTCGATCTGAAGAAGCCCTACACCATGGACCAGCTCGTCGGCCTGACGCGACCTTATGCCGCGATCGCGTGAAACGCGGGGCTCGAGGTCAGCGGGGCGGCGATCTTCCGATAACTCGCCGGCGATCTTCCTGATTTCATGCGCGCGTGGATCCGTAAGCGCGGCTTGCGCAGAAGGTTATCCCTGACCGTGAGGCGGTGATGGATTGCTCGCTTGATCTGCGTGTTGGCGGGAGAAAATAGCCCGGTTCAGGCTTTACGTTGGTGGCGGTTATCGGTACGGTGGGGTACTGATTTTCCAGGTGAGCCAAGATCCCGGGAGGTGACGCGAAGGCACGATCCTCCAGGGTGTCGACGAGGGGTCGATATGCGTTTCGTGATGGTTGTACTCTTTTCATCGGTCTTGCTGACCGGCTGCGCAATCAGCCCGATTCCCAAGAACGTGGCGACCATGCATGTTCAGTCGCGGGCGGATTTTGACGCGCTCCGACCGCACGTTCAGGTCGGGGATGTCATCTTTCGTCTCGGCGCGACCAAGGTCGCCGGCGGGTTGCTCGACTTCAGCAAGACTGTGGCGAGCATGAGCGACAGTGATTTCTCCCACGCCTGCGTGGTGCTGCAGGCCGACGACATCATGGTCGCGGACATCACCATGTACGGGATCGAACGTCGCTTCTTCCGGGACTGGTACATCAGCGGAACGGAAAACGTGGTGGTCAAACGGCTCCGGCCCGAGTATCGGGATCTCATTCCCAAGGTCATGGGGACGCTGGATGAGCTGATCGACCAGGACGTGCTCTACAACGTCGAGTTTTCCGACAACGGCAACAAGTTCTATTGCACCGAAGTCGTCGATCACATCTTCCGCGTCAACGGCGCGCCGCTGGCGGATCGGATGCGGATTCGGGACATGCCGCATTACAACGTGTTCGTCGCGTTCTGTTGTCTGGTCGGTGGCATCGATGCCGACCAGGAAATCGTCGTCGCCGGCAACGAGGAGATCGGGTTGTTCTCCTCGCCGATGCTCGAAACCGTCGTCGACCTGCGCGACGGCCACGCCGGACCTGCCGCGGTTGCCAAACTGGCGCAGGTCGCATCACCCTAGCCCCGCCGGTACACGCGCTACCGCAAGAACACCAGGACATAAACCGTCGCCAGCGTGATGTGCATCGCGGCGAAGGGCAGGGCGGTCTTGACGAACCGGGCGAAGGACATCGACAGGTTGTTCTTGTGGATGATGGTGACGGCGACGAGGGTCGAGGCCGAGCCGATGGGGGTCAGGTTGCCGCCCAGGTTCGCGCCGAAGACCACCGTCCACCAGAGCGGATCGGTCGAGGCGATGCCGCGAGCCTGCAGGATCTTGGCGAGCATGGCCGACAGCGGAATGTTGTCGGTCACCAACTGAAACCGGCCGAGCACACCAGCATCGCGCCGGCGCCTACCCCGTCGGCGATCGCGTCGTTCAGGCCGATGATCTTGGCCAGACCTACCCCGATCAGATCGAGCACCTGCGCGTGCTCCATCACGTTGATCACCACGAACGGACTCGCGCGAAGGAAGAAATCGTGGACGGTGATGACCATGACGGTACTGGATCATTTAGCCGCCGAGCTTGCTCGGCGTTTTTCTTGATGATGCCGTAGCACCGAGCAAGCTCGGCGGCTAAATACCCCGGTTACGGAACGATAGACGGTAAACATGTACCTGCTGTGTCAGCAGTGGAAAACTTGGTAATGACGCTTGAGGGGAGCACGGCTGACACAGCTGCACACACAGTTCCGTGTAAACCGTCACGGCCCCGGGCGGCATCGGCCGGCATCGGCCGGCGCCGGCCGGTCGAACCTGATCACGCGGGTGCTCTTTCTCTCCCGAGAAAAACAGTCGTCCGATAGATTCTTGCGCATCAGGCGTGGCAACGTCGCTGACGGTAACTGCCAGTACTGATATGCGGGGTCATGTCTAAAGCCGCGATCTCGACAAGCCGACAAGAGGGATCGATGGGCGACGAAGCCGGTTGAAGCCGGCCCGCGTCCGAGCGCCGAGCCGGCACAACCGTCGGGGGTCGGTGCCGCGGCACGCCCGAGTATACGAATAGGGATAAGAGGCATGACCGGACACATCAGCTTTTTCGGACGTCGGTTGTTGGTGCTTAGTCTACTGGCGTATGCGGGATTGGGTGGGTGCATGCCCGCTGCTCCGGTCAATGACAACTCGCCGGTCGAGACGATCCTGGACGTGCTCGGCACCACGCCGGACGATCCGGTAACGACGACCGACACGACGGCCGAATCGTCGAGCAACAATGACTCGTTCACCTCGGCTCAGGTGGTGACGCTGTCGGCGACGGGACAAGCGTCGTTGACCGGTGCGATCGACACGGACTCGGACGTCGATCTCTACGATCTCGGCGTCGTGAATGCGGGCGATTTCGTCGTGGCTCAGGTCGACAGCGGCAGCGCCGCTTTCGACCCCATGGGCGCGATCTTCGACGAACTCGGACTCCTGCGGCTGGCCAACGACGATCGTGACTTTTTCGGCGGCAACGTCAATGCGCTGCTCGAACTGCTCGTGACCGAGGCGACAAACCATTGCTATCTCGCGGTAGCGGCCTCGCCCGCCGCGCCGGGCACCGGTTCGTATACGCTTTCGTTGAGCATCACCCGCGGCGCCGCGACGCCGACCACCACGGCCCAGACCATCGTGCTCGACTTCGACGGGCAGAGCGGAGTGAGCATCGGCGGCGGTTTCGCGCTGAATGTTCCCGTCTTCGATGCCGCGGCGGTCAGCGACAGTTATGACGGTCAGAGCGACGCCATGATCGCGGCGATCGTCGAACAGGTGCGGAACGATTTCGACGGGTTCAACGTGACCATCCGCACCTCCGCCGAGGGCGCCGCCGACCTGACCTCCGAATCGGCGGTCTATTTCGGCACGTTCAACGCCGAGCTGCTCGGCTTGGCCGACAACGTCGACGTGTACAACAGCGACGTCTCGCAGCAGGCGATCGTCTACACCGAGACCTTCAGCCTGTTCGAGCCGCTGAACGCATCGGCGAACAGCATGGCCCAGGCGATCGCCAACGTCGCCAGCCACGAGATCGGACACTTGCTCGGCCTGAACCATACGAACGATCCGACCGGCCTGATGGACGTCACCGCCACCGCCAGTCAACTGCTGGCCGACCAGCGCTTCCGCAATTCGCCGCTCGCTCCGGAGATCTTCCCGCTCGGTGCGCAAGACGCGGTCGAACTGCTCCTGGCGACGGTGGGCGAGGTCAGCCCCGGCGCGGTGTCGAGCCAGCGCATCAAGGCCCAAGTCGCCGCGACCGCTCCGGTTCCGCTCGTCGGCGAGGCGCCGTTGCCCAAGTCGCTCTTCGTTTCCTGCTTCTGCAAGATGTGCACGGTCGCACGTATCAAGGGTGCAAGCCGCTGAGGAGCATTCTGATCCGAGCCCCAAGCGCTAAGCGCGGGGGTTCTTCTTCGGCATGCACGCAGTCGTGGCGGTGGCAAGAACCCGCTCGCCGGCGCTCGCGACTCGACTTTCGTACCCGTCATGCCGGTACGCCTTGATTGCGGCGATGAATCACGACGCAGCCGAAGACAATCGCAAGCACGATCAAGATCGGCTGACCCCATGGCGTCAGGATGGGTACCTGTGGTGATGTGATTCGTGCCTCGACCGCGGCGATCGCGGCGTCGAAGCTCGTATCCGCGAGACCGTTGTTGAACACGAGAAAGATCGCTTCGGATGGATCCAGCACGTCGCTGGCGACTTTCACCTTGACGACGTAGACGCCCGGTGCCGCTTCCACGCCGTCCACCGAGGCGGGATCGGTATTGCCGTCAGCGCCCCGAAGCGAGGTTACCAAGTGGGCGTGAAAGCCACCGTCCGCGTCAACGGGCGGCCCGAAGAGCATGATCGCGGTGTCGGTCTGAGGTCCCGTGCCCGCGACGCGTTCATCCGGCCCGAACGCGAGCGCGATGGTTTCGTCGGCGGGAACGATGTCGAAGACGACGGCGCCGGCACCGTCCCAATACTCGAGGTCACCGCAAATCTGAAAACCGATCCGACTGCCCGGAGGCAGTCCGCTGAACGTTGTCGAGCGCGTTGAATCCCGGATCATCGATTTCAAACGGAATCAACGGGTCCTCACCGAACGCATAGGCGAATACGCGCACATTGGGGACGAGGGTTCCCGTCGTGTCGACGAAACCGTCGGTCACGATCTGGCCGGCCTGGTTACGCGGCGATAGGTCGACCTCGTCGTTGGCCGACGCCGCGGAAGCGGGCAAGAGCACTGCAAAGGACACGGTAAGCATAAGGATCGATTTCATGATTCATTCCTTGTTCTGGTTTGCTCGGCATGATCCGGATGGATCACCGGCCGAGCTGGGGATCAAATCGGTTCTGTTTGAAGTCCTTGAAAACGGAACGAAACGGTAGTGTCTCGGCGTGGCCGTCGAGAAAACCATAATTGGTCACAGAGTTCCAATCATGCGGTGGACCGCCATGGGCGTTGATCTGCAAGTGACGGGACGCCATGACCGGTGGACGACTGCCGCCCCAATTCTCCACGTGCGGATGATCGGCCCCGGCATATTCCCCCGTTTCGGCCATGTAGACGAAATGAACGATCTTCCACGGCCGGTGGATTTGCTCGATCTTCGTGTACGGACCGCCCCACGGCGCCGTCGCGGGATCGAGGAAGTTGTTGACGCCGTAACTGGTTCTCCGAAACTGAGTGCCGCCGGACTTGGGGACGGGGACGCCTTGGCCCCCCTCGTCAACCGGCCAGTGAGGGCTTCGGTCGACCGGCGAACGGTGCAACAGCTTCTTCCCGTAGTATTTCTGCAGCGTGTTGATCCAGGCGACCGGCTCATCGGCGCCCGACCCGCCGTGAGCAAGCCCGACGCGGATCAGACTCCCGTTATAATCATTGACGTACATCCAGTGGGCCGTCTCCAGGCCCTTGAAGTTGGCGAGATCGCGGACCGTCAACGCTTGGCGCCGGGCTTTGGCCAGCGCCGGCAACAAGACGGCGGTTAACAGGGCGATCATCGCAACCACGACCATCAGTTCAACCAGGGTAAAGGCGCGGGTGCGCATAGGATCAATTCCTTGTGTAGGAGAGTGTCGGATCCATGCGGAGTAGGCCGCGCAGCCCCGCGCACACTCAACGGCAAGTGCTCGAGCGGTGCGGAATCAGCGCGCAGGCGCGCGGCGTTACACGAGATTTGTGTCTAAACGGCGGGCGGCCCGCGCGGAGCGGACGGACCGTCCATCTGGCGGGCAAGAAGTGTGGTCTCGGTTTGGGGACCCGCGAGGCAAACCATTTCGACGGGAAGCCATAGACCCTGGGGGGTTTCACAGATCGCCGTCGAATGGGTGGTCAACTTGGCGCACAAGTCGCAATGATGCGTTGGGTGATCGGCGTCTTCCGCCGTGTGGTGCAGGGCGAGGCCCAGACCGGACGACGCGAGTAGTAGGACGCCCAGCAAGCACAGCGCGACCAAGCGCGATGGATACCGGGTCGAAGTGATGGTCCCGGTGGATCCGAACTGATGAAGCGCAGTGTTCATTCAACTCACCGTGATAACGGCCATTCTACTACACCAGGCGTACTCGATTCAAGTGCTGAGTGGCGGTCCATTACCCATAGGGTCCATGACGGTTTTGGCGGGGCTGGGTGTGCCACTGCTGTGTCAGCAGTGCTCCTACCAAGCGTCATTGCCCTGTTATCCACTGCTGACACAGCAGTGGCACA
>Ga0299906_10000851_pt1 | contig 26787 bp, 19 predicted proteins | sample RVTome_14_FD_200259 | JGI IMG/M metagenome (GOLD analysis project Ga0299906, IMG submission 200259) | Soil microbial communities from uranium-contaminated site in the Upper Colorado River Basin, Wyoming, United States - RVT145D125 (version 2) ...
CCCTTCTCGCACCCGAAAACGGGCGGGAATCCCTTCCCGCCGCGCGGCGAGGCAGGAGCCCCGTGCCGAACGGGGGCGAGATGGGAATCTCGCCCCAGCTTTTTAGACACGCTCTCAGACACGTTGCGGGCGGCAACTATAGCACGACGGGCGGATGAGGACTACCGCGTCAGGATTCGTCATCGGTCGGCAGGTGGACGCTCATCATGCGGCCGATGCGTTCGGCGTTTTCCTCGGCCTGGTCGGTCTGCTCGCGCTGCTGGCGGGCGTGGATCTTGACGCCGATGAGGATCATGCCCACACCGAGCACGATCAGCGTGAGCCCGGCGATCCAATCACGCATCAGCATGACCAGCCCGGCGATGAGGGTCAGGACGCCGACGAGGGGAAAGAGCGCGTGGGCGGGCATGAGCAACATGCCGAAGAAGAGAAACGCCAAAGGCATGGCCGCCACCCGGACGAGGCTGTAGAGGGTGATCATGGTCGCGGGTCTCCGTGCGTCTCAGGACACAACGTTCCCGATTCAACATACGGATGGCAAGTATCAAACGCAAACGTAATCGAACTGTCGATTCAGCGACGGCGTCGGATTGGTGTTGGGCGTGGATGCTCGACATGTTCCGGGAGGACGAAAACATTGCCGCGCAGATTGGCGATGTCGGTGTTGCGGCGGATGATCTTGGCGAGTGTCGTGTTTTCGATCCGAGCGAGCCGGTGGGGGTGGTCGAGGAAGAACGCGTCGTTGGCATAGTAGAAGCGATCGCCGCGGCGCAAGCGTGAAAACTGATCGGCGAGCATGACCGTGAAGCATTCGCCGAGGCTCGAGCCGGGTAAATGATCCTCGGCCAGCCCGCCGACCCACAAGTCGACATCATCCACCGTGGCGTAGGCCGAGGCGAGAGCCGCTTGCAATTCCGGGTCCGACGTGATGTCAGTAAAGTCGGTAACGCGGTCGAGACCGAGACTCTCGAGGGCGTCGTTGTAGGCGGGTAAGCCGTGGTCGCGACCGCGCTGGATGTTCAGGGCGGCGAGATCGAACCCGCCGGCGCCGGGCGGTCCGAACAGGAAGTTGCGCACCGCGTCGACGAGCCGGGTGTCGACCTGCTGCATGACCTGCGACCCCAGGCCGCGCAGAATCGGGTCGATGCCGCCGGCATCCGTGAGCGCCGCGGGGTTGAAGAACGCCTGGGCAAGGTCGAGATGACCCTCGGGAATGGGCCGACCGGTCTTGTCCAGGCGGAGCAACTGCTCGCTCAGCATCGAGTGGCCGAAGCGGTAGGTACTGGTCGAGAACTCGTTGCTGACGGCGCAGTTGAAGCTCGGATCGTAGCCTTCGTAGGGTCCCGGCGCGTAGGGTCCGAGCAGGGTGGGCAGAAACTCGTGGTAGGTGATCACCTGCATCTGAGCCCCGACGATCTTGCGGGCGTGCTGGTAGATCGCTTCATCCGAGAGATCCGGATCGGCGGCGGCGATTTCGTCGGCGAGTCGATTGTGCTCGCGGACGAAGAGGGTGTGCATGGCGGTCAGACCCACTTGCTCGTTGGCCCGCACGTCACCGGCGAGGAAGAGCTCGTCGTCGGGTGTCGGTCCGGCATTGGCGTTGGGAAGCCCGGTGGTGTTGAAGGGCAACAGGTCGCCGGCTGAGGTTTGGAGCCGACCGCCGACGAACGTTCTCAGTTCGGCGGCGCGGACGACGTCGGAACCGTAGACGTTCGAGGCGTCGATCCAGGCGGTGATCTGGTTGATCTGCTGCCGCGGATTGTCCGGTCCGGTGCCGGTGGTCGGGTCCCAGGCCGAACGGTTTACCACGATGGTGCCGGCGCCGGTGGCGAACGGATCAAACCACGGATCGCCGGTCGGGACATCGATGTCGAACGATTCGAGGGGTGTGCTGGTCCCGGTCAAGTCGATGTCGTGATCGATGAATTGGCCCCATTGCCAGACGAAATCGGTCAGGCCGTGCGGGTTCGGTTCGGCGGTGGTCTGCGCACAGATGGCGTTGCTGATCGCACGGGGGCTGGGTCGTTGCGGGCCGGCTGGTGACGAGATCCCATCGTCGTACGCGCAAGGCATGTCCCGTACCAACGGCATGTTCGCGCCGCCCCAGGTGGGGTTGGCGAGGTTGTTGTGCATGCCGTCGATGGCGCGGTTTTCGGCCCATGCGGTCGGCGATGTGATCCCGATCACCATCAGCGTGAGAATGACGTAATGGGCACGAGTCGGCGCAAACCTTCGTTGTCGGTACGGGTTGTGCAGAGACATAGTCGGATGTCTCCGAATCGTAGTATCCGCGTGGACACGGTATCCATGAACAGGAAAGCTACGTAGCTTCCCCTCCGGTGCGCGTCATGCTGGGCTTTCGTAGTTCAGAATGCTATGCACCCTGCCTGTGGCAATCAAGTCGCGGGTGACGGTGGGTACGGTTATCAGTCCAAGTACACCGAGGCGCCGGGCTGGATGTCGGGCCGAACCGGCAGCCGTTCGCGGAGCTGATTGGGATCGAGGGCGAGTAAGGGACTGATCTCGAGGGTGGCGTCCGGTTCGCCGTCGGGTCGCACCGGGACGTTGACGCCGGCGCTGTCGAGCCAACGTGCGGCCCGGCGATTGAGATCGCGTCGGGAGGTCTCGGGGCTGTCGCCGCCCTCGGCGTTCTTGACCGGGCTGAACTCCTCCTCGCGGCGCGTCTGCAGCACGAGCGTTTTTTTCGCCAGCGGCAGGGCGTCGAAGATGAAGGTCTCGAGCTTGATCGCGTTGGGTTCATCCGGCTCGATGCGCGTGCCGGTTTCGTCGGTATAAGCGACTTTTTTACTTGCTCGATGCCAGGGCAGAGTAAGACCTTCGGACCCGCCGGTCAGCCGCTCGACGAACGAGCGGGCGAGGACGTGGACGGCGATGCTGCCCGCGTCGAAGGTGCGGTTCCCGTTTTCGTCGCGGGCGGTGGCCAGCTCGTCGGCGAGGTCGGAGTATTCGATGACCTGGGTCTTGCCGTCGGCCTGCGCGACGACGCCGACGCGCTCGAAGTCGTCGGCCTTGGGAATCACCTTCGCCGCCATCTCGGCGTTGGTGATGCGCGTGAGCCCCAGGAAGAGCGGGTCAATCGGCTTGACCAGCGGATTGTCGACTTGGAAGTAACTGATCGCTTCGGCGCCCTGCGATTTCATCGTAGCCAGAGCGCCGCTTGCCGCCAGAGCGCGGAGCGTGCCGCCGTGCCCGTCGGGCGACAGGGCCAGCCGGTGCTTGCAATCGAGCAGAATCTTGCCGTCCGGCGCAAATGCGGGCATGACCCCCTGCGGGAAGAACAGGATGCGTTCGGGATTCAGGCCGAAGTGGTCGTTGTCGGTGAAGAACTTTTGCGTGGCGGCGTCGTTCACCGGGCTGGTCATGATGTACCAGGGCACGGTGCCGCCGTAGCGGAGCTGCGTCGCGGCGACTGCTTCGGCGAAGAGTTGAAACAGCGTCTTGCCGCGAACCGGCGAGATGGCGAAGGCGCCCTTGGGTCCGTCCAGACCGAGGCGCGTGCCCTGTCCGCCCGCGACGGTGAGGGCGGCCACCATACCTTGCCGGATCATGCCCACCCCTTGTTTGATCGCGTCGGCGTAGCGGCCGACCAGGTCGATGTCCGGCGTGGCGGGCATCACCTCGGGGGGCATGAGGGTCTCGGGGGTGACGGCGGGGGTGTGGTCGGTCACGTGGGTGGGAATCAGACGCGTTACGAGATCGAAATCGACTGCGTCGAGATCGTCCAACAGCGCTGTTCGCTGCTCGGGGTCCAGCTCGTCCCAGAAGCGAAGCAAGTGCTCCTGGCCGATCGTGGGCAGTTTGCTCCGATAATGTTCAGCCCGTGCTTCGATGGATTCGCTCATCGTGGTCCTTGTCCTGACGACCGTCCGACGGTCGGGTTTGTGCGTCGCGCCGGCTCAACCTCTTTCCCCGGCCGGGTCGATAGGTGTAGGAACGCAGCGGGGCTGTGTCAACGGATCATGATCCTTGTCGAAGGATGTCGTGCCCATGGCCGGCCACGGTCGTCAACATCTTAGTCGTCGTCGCTTCCTGGAGCGAACAGTGCGCACCGGCGTGCCGCTGGGAGCGGTGGCGGGTGGCGTGATGCCGGCGCGCTCGGCCGGTCGCGACGACGAAATTCCTTTACCGATGGTGGTCAAGGCCTGGGCGGATCGGCCGGTGGACAACGTGGTGGCGCATCCGCGGCTGATGCGCGAGCTGTTCGACGAAGCACTCACCGTGATCACCGGCAGGAAGACACCGGCCGAGGCATGGCATCAATTGCTGGGGACCGACGCGCGGGTCGCGATCAAGTTCAACATCTCCGGCGCGTACACCCTGCAAACCACGCCGGCCGTGGCCCGGCTGCTGGTGGGATCGTTGACCGATGCCGGCTGGTCGCCCGAGAAGATCGTGCTCATCGAGGCGAGCTCCCATCTCGTCGACGAGTTGCATACCCGACCGGTGCCGCGCGGATGGTCGTCGACGGTCAGCGACTTCGGCAGCGGAAGCGACCAGCTCGCCGCGGTGCTCGACGAGGTCGATGCATTGGTCAACGTGCCGTTTCTCAAGACGCACAACATCGCCGGCATGACGGGTTGTCTGAAGAATCTCTCGCACGGTTTGGTTCGACACCCCGCCCGTTACCATGCCGACGGCTGCCTGCCCTACATCACGGACATCGTCGCCCTCCCCGCGATCCGCGACAAGCTCAAGCTCAACGTGATGAACGCCATTCGTGCGGTGTACGACGGCGGGCCCGACGCGAGCGCGGGCGCGATCTTCAACGCGCGAGCGCTGCTGGTCTCGACCGATCCGGTCGCCACCGACTATGTGGGCGTCGAGATGCTCGACCAGGAGCGGGCGAGTAAAAAGTTGTTGCCGGTAGGGGGCAAAGAGCGATTGATGCCGTTGTGGCGAGCGGCGGGCGCGCGTGGATTGGGTGTCGCCAGTCGCGACCGCATCCGACGCCGGCAAGTCAAGATCTGAGCCTCGCACCAACCTGCTGGGGGCAGCATTCAATACCGTCAAGCCGGGTTGAATGGTTGCTCCTTGCGAAGCGCAGGGATCAAGATTCACCATCACCGGGCGTAGTTGCCTGAATGCTCCGATCTCGGTATCGTCGAGCTTCCCGGATAGAGTTTGCTACACGGGTGAACGTTGCAGGTTACGGTGCGTCAATTCTCGAGGATCCCCACGATGAGGACGATGACTTACTTCTTGGTTGCAGCGGCGGCGTTGTTCGTGTTCTTCGCGACCGAATCGGCTGACGCCTTCGGCAAGAAGGTCGCGCTTCGTTGGGGCGGACCGGCCGAGACGGCGTACGCGACCGGCTTTGCACACGGCGTTCGCAAGCACGCCGACGGCGGTGTCTGCCTGTTCGACATGGCGCTGATCGAGAACGACGCGGCCGGTTCGGGACGCAACGAGGAAGACGGGTATCTGGACTACGTCTGGGGACCGCACCGTGCTCGCAAGATCCTGACCGTCGACATGACCGACGCCCGGCGCGCGTTTCTGATCGTGTACACCCACCAGGACGCGGTGCACACGCTCGAAGAGCCGGCCTACCCCTTGGACTTCACCATCAACGGGTATCCGGGCCAGGTCACCAAAGACAATACCGAGGTGTACCGGTGGGTCGAGTTTCCGGTCAGCGCATTGAAATCGGGTGACAACACGATCGAGCTGTGCTGTGCCGACGCCAAGTCGCGGGAAGAGGGATGGCGGCTTTATCTATCCTTCGCGGAGGATTTCAAGATCGGCGGCGGCGACCCGGCCGGGGTGGGTATGAACTCGTTCCACTCGGACGACGAAGGCAAGACGTGGCGGCGGAGCCCGTTCGGTCCGGACAAGAAGAGCCCGGCCGAGTATTCAATGCGGCTGAGTCTGGATCAGCATCTCCCGACCGGCACGCTCGAAACGCCGGTGATCGACCTGTGGCGGGGCGATACGGTGGACCTCGTCGTGCCCTTGCGGCGGGTGGTGGAGGTGATCTTCGAAGCCGAGGCCGACGTGCCGCCCGGAACGCGGGTGACCTATTTCGCGCGGCGGGGCACGGACCCCAGTCCGTATGGCAAGGACTGGAGTGATTACGAACCGATCGGCGACGGAGCCGCGGTAACGGTTGAACTGGCCGGCGGCATGACCCGCATGGCGGGCAAGACGTTCAATCGCCGGTACGTCCAGTTCAAGGCGGAACTCGCCACCGACAAACCGACGGCCACGCCGATCGTGCGCACCCTGCGGGTCCGCACGACGGTCGAGAATACGGTGACGCCGCTGAGCAACGTGTTCGTCACCCGCAACGACAACCCGGTCATGTTGTACCCTTCGGTCGACTGGGAATGGGAAAGCTGGGACCGCCCGGAGTTTGAGGAACTTCGCAAGCGCGAGAACCTCGATGCGGTGCTCGCCGGGGCCCGCACGCAGTTCCAGTCCCAGGTTCGGTTGATGGATCATGCCTACAAGCGATGGCGCGACGGCGATCCGTTTCCCGAATACCCGGCCTGGGACGCGCTGAGCATTCTCGATCGCGTCGACAAGGCCGGAGCGGGCGGCATGTGCATCCAGTCGAACAATTTCCTTGCCGGCTTGTGCCGGGCGTACGGCTGGCAGGCTCGGCACGTGAACATCATCGCCCACGAGATCTGCGAAGTGTGGAGCGACGATTACGGCAAATGGGTCTATCTCGACGGGCACATGGTCAACCACTATCTGTTCGACAAAGACACCGGCGAGCCGCTGAGCATCCTCGACATGCACCGCCGGTACCTCGACAAGTATCATCCCGACGGGCCGATCGATTGGATGAAGGACTTCGTGAGCGTGCAGTCGATGTCCGACGCGTTTCCCGTCGGTCGCAGCAGCACCGGGCCGAAGAAGATCGGGCACAACGGGTTCACCCTGGCGGCGTTCGCGCGGATGGTGCCGCGGACGAACTGGTGCGCCAAACCGTTTCCGCGCCCGATCACGCACGGGTGTTCGTGGTGGCCTTGGAACGGTTACATCAACTGGTACGATGAGCGCACGCCGCCCAAGAAGCAGTATTCCTGGCACACCGATCGTGAGCAGGACATGTGGCCGGTGCTCAATCGGGTGCACGTGCACGCGGTTTCGGGCGTGGGCGACGATCGGCTGTTCCTGCGGTTCGAGACCTATACCCCGAATTTCAGCCACTACGAGGTCGAGGTGGACGGCGCGACGTGGGCCGAAGTGCCCGATCGCTGGGTGTGGCTGCTCCAGACCGGGCCGAACCACCTGCGCGTCCGCGCGGTCAACAAGCAGCACGTCGCCGGCAAGCCGAGCGTGATCGCGGTCAACCGTACGGACACGCCCTGACGCGGTGGGTTCACCATTCGCATTGGGAAACCGCTCTCATGACGTCACGTCGATGCATGCTGGGACGAGATTCCTATCTCGTCCCCACCGTTCGCAGGAATCCTATCCTGCGTAGTTTCGCGGGAAAGGATTCCCGCTTCGGATGGGTGCGAGAAAGGATTCTCGCACCAGCCAACGTACCATCGTTGCTCTTGAGCCTGTTGTGCGCGGCCGCGCCGGTGACGGCGGAATCCCCGGTCAGCTTCCACCTGTCCTTCGAAGACGACGCGTATCTCGAAGAGGATTACTCCGCCCGGTTCGACGAGCCGGCCTTCGAGCGCCGGAATCTCCGACACGTTCCGGGACGGTTCGGCCGGGCGCTGCTCAACGACAATCGGTTCGTGCCCGAGGACTATGAGAAGACCTACATGTCGCCGCGGGACCTCGACGTGCTGCTCGAGGTGATCGTGCATCACCGGTTCAAATACTACGAAAAGGGGCTCGAAGTCGGCGGGATGCACCCATATTTCTGGGGCACGGGTCGACTCAACGCCCACGGCGGAACTGTCGCCTTCTGGGCCTGCGGGAAGCGCGTGCATCCGGGTATTCTCTTCCAGCAGGGTTCGTCCTCGTTCGGCCGGCTCGAGAAATACCTGATCGGAATCGACCTGTTGGAAGATCAATCGCTCGAAGCCTACGTCGTGGACGCGCGCTATCAACGGCACATCATTCGCACCGAACCGATCTGGACCGACGACGCGTTTCACCATGTTGCACTGGTCTGGGATCGCGCGTTCGGTCTGTCGCTCTATGTAGACGGCATCGTCGCCGCGACGAATTGGGGTGAGACGGCCTGGTGGACGGCGCAAATACCCGGGCTGTTTCACTTGCCCATGAGCGGATTCGCGGTCGACGAGCTTTGGTTGTTCGATCGGCCACTCACGGCGCCGGAGGTCGTTCGACTGCAACGTGAGAACGAGCCGCCTATCGGCGACGTGAAGATCAACCCTCGTCCGGCAGCGGCGGCGGATCGGCTTCGACGCGCGTTCGTCGGCTCGGGCGCTGATCGTTTGCCGAGCGTTCGGCCGAGCGACGGGACGCGCATGGTGCGCTTCCGTGAAATCCTTCCGCTCGAGGCCGGCGACGGATGCGTCCGCGCTCCATTTGTGTATGACGGCAAGTTCGAGATGGCCTGGCCGATGGGCTACACCTCGTTCACGAATATCCTGGGCGACTCGGATTTTCAGGCTGAGAAGGTCGACTTCACGCTGCCGCCCGAAGCCCGCGTCAACTACGTCACGATGCACGGCAACCTGACCGACGCCCGGCTGCTCGCGGTGCCGAACGATGGCGCGTCGGCGGAAGTCATGACCGTACCCGACGACGGGCGATTTTTTCACAGCGGGTTGATCGAACCGACCCGGTCCGCGTCGCTGCGCATCCCGTTCGTCAAGGCGTACGGATCACCGCCCGGCTACCAGACGGGCCTTCATCTTCCCCTGACCGGTGACATCCGGATTCATGAAGTCGGCTTCTATGACGTGACTGAGCCGCCGATCGCGCCGTCATCGACCGGACGCGCGTTGCGCCTTACCGCGCCGCGACCGGCGCCCGACGATGCGCGTTACGGCTACGCGCTTCGCGCGCTCAACGGTCATCGCGATCGCACCGTGTTCGCCCTTCAAGAGACCGAAACGATACCGACGCGCTGGGTCCCGATCGCGCCGCTCGAGCGGTTCCACTTGCTCGGCGAACCTTTCACCGCCGCCGCCGCGGTCACGGACGTTCGGCTCGACCTGCATCTGCGCGGACTGGGTGACGACGCATTCGCGGTGGTGACGTTGCATGATCCAGGTGGCCCGGCGCGGATCTGGAATTCCGTCTCCTTCCGCCTCGACGGTTTCGAGCACGACGGCGGCGTGGCGTCGGTTTTGCTGGACGGCACGGACATCAAAGTGGCACAAGGCGATCGGCTATGGGTCGATGTGGTGCTCAGCGGCGGGGGGGAAGTCCAAGTCGGGAGTGAGTGTCGGTCGAGGATCGTTGTCGACGTCAAACCGCCGGCCGAGGCGGACCCCGGGTATGCGTACAAGGCGTTGCTGCCGGCGCTCTCGTCGTTTTCGAAGATCTACTCCTGGTATTACCCGTGGATCCTGACCCGCGAGACGTATGATCCGCTCGGGCCGGTCACGTTCGGCGGGTTCTATGACATCCTGACGTATCCCATGCTGGTTCGGCGGGTCGAGCCGAATCATTTTGTCAGCGACGCGCTGATCAAACTGTCGCTGGTCGACGCCGGGGTCGAGCCGGATTATGCCTTTCCCGCCTGGGAAAACGCGCCGCGGTTCTGGCCTCCGATCCCCACGACCCAGTCCGACGACTCACCGGACTGGGCCTTCAACATGCACCACTACCTGACGCGTTACGAGGGGATCGTCCATACGTGGGCGGATCGGCAGAACCCCGACGGTCAGGTCGGCGGCGGCTGGAATGACGACGTACTGTTCGCGGGTCGGTTGTGCGGCCCGTTGCTCTACACCGGCGATCGCAAGGCCCGGGTGATGTTCGACCGGATCTTCGAGGGGCTGGAACGAACGCGGATGTTCGACGACGGCTATTGCAACATCACGCCGATCGACGGCATGCACGTCAAGGACCTGGTGCGCAATCGGTACGAAGGGCTGCTGTTCGATCCGGGAGATCCAAAGAAGATGAAGTCGGCGATGCGGACGGCCTGGCGGTTGAACAAGCCGGACCGAACGCCGTTGAACTACGCCGACGGCACGTCGTTCAAATATGACCACGCCCTGATCCAGTGGTATTGGGGACGAACGCCGGAGTTCAAGACCTACACGACGACGCGCAAGCACGTGACCGAGCGCGTTAAAGCGCTTGCTCCGTCCATGAACGACGTCATCCGGTGGCGGTACACCGAATCGGGCATGTTCACCGACGGTTTCAACATGCCGGGCGGTCGGGAGATACGCACGTTCCTGGTCGGCGGAGAGGTCGGGCCGTTCGTCGAAGCGCTCACCCTGGCCGCGAGCTGGGAGACCGGCGGTGAAGCGGCGATTCCCAAATGGGTCGAGCATGCCTCGGACACGCGCTTCGTCGCCCATCTCTATTCGTACGCGCACGAGCCCCGCGACGTGACGATGCGGCTGTTCCGTTTGAAGAAGGGAATCTACCGGATCACGTTGTCGCCGACGGGGCGGGATGAACCGGATATCGTCCGAACCCGAGAATTGCGACGGTTCTCTATGGTGACGGTTCCGGTGCGTCCGGGTCGGGAGATGACGTTGCGGATCGAACTCGAGCGCGCACTGCCGAGCCCCGGTCCGTTGCCCGATCTCGCCATCGACCGGCTTCGCGCTGAGGGTAGTCGACTCCGAGCCGAAGTCCTCAACTTCGGGGCTGCGGTTTCCGGTCCGTTCATCGTCCGGCTCGAAGACGCGTTGGGCCGAACCGTGGCCGAGCAAACCGTAGCCGGTCTCGAGTCCGCGGCCGATTTCGTCCCCGGCGTTCAGGACGTGGTGTTCGACGTGCCGAGTCCGTCCGCCGGGCCGTACCGGGTCGTCGTCGATCCCGACCACGCCGTCGAAGAAATTGCAACCACCAATAACACCGCTTTTTCATCGCCAAGTGAGTAGATCTGAACGCCGCGCACGAGCCCCGGGCCGCGCGATTCATCCGGCGCATGTGAAGTTTGCTTGACTGACGATGTCGTGACGATAGAGTGATATCGAGTCGGTTCGGACCCATCCTCGAGCAGTCCATCATGTTGACCCTGTACGGTAACACGCTTCGCCACTGCGACGGATTGACGCGGCGGAGTTTCCTCAAGACCAGTAAAAGGTGTCAGGATGATTTTTATGTGAGCGAATAATCTTCCTGACACCTTTTACTTGGTCGGCAGGAGATGGGGGCTTTTGAAGCGGCATTCGATACGGGCTGTTCAACGAATTGGGCGGGCTTGCCGGCCTCGGCCTTGCCGCAGCCCTTGGCCTTGGTCAGGAATTCCTTCATGAACGTCTCGTTCTTGAGGATGAACGCCGGCAGCGGCCGCTTCTGCCCGGCCAGCTTCTGCGGATATTCGAGCGTGCATTTGAGGATGAACCAGGCGACGGGGTTGATGTCGACGGCCGTTGCCTCGCAGCCCAGGCGCATCGCTTCCAGCGGGATCGCCCCGCCGCCGGCGAACGGGTCGAGCACCTTGGGGGCCCGGCCGCCGTAAGCCTTGCGGATTTCCTGGTGGAACCATTCGAGCGTCTCGGCGTTCTCCGTCTCGCGGCCCCAGTGCAGGATTCCGCCCTCGGTCTCGTCCTTGACCCGCTCGACGGTCTGGCCGTTGGGCATCTTCTTGCGCTCGATCTTCTTGACCACCTTGCCCGCGATCTTCTCGCACAGTTCCTGTCGGCGGCGCTTGATCTCCTCGACCCATTGCGCATCGGACATGCCGGCGGGCTTGGGCTGGGCTGAGGGGTCGGGCAGCAGCGTGGCGATGAGCGCCGCCCGACACGCCGCCAGCGGCCGCCGCGCCGGCCAGATGTGCAGCGTGCTGATGTGCCCATGACGCACGTTCTTCTCGTGGACAGAGTCCAGCGACGTCTGCTTAAGTGGAAACGCGTGTTCGATGAGTCTTGGGAAATCAGTCATTCGATGCAATCCTCTGGGCCGCCATAAGCCGACACCGGCAAGCCTCCATATATGCGGACTCGAAGTAGGCCGCCAGCGGCCGGCCCATCGACTCGTGCTCCCGAATTACGGTGGCCTTATCGGAATCAGTAAGCCCATTGTTGAAGAATAGCCAGCCGAACAAGTGAGGCGTTGTCTGCGCTGGAGTGGACATGATCTCCGCAACAAGCCTACGTGCCTTCTGATCGTCAGTGAGCACCACTTGCCGAGTCTTCATCGCGAACGCGATGGTGGATAGCTCGCCCTTTCCTAAACGCTTTCGATTCTCAAGCAGGGTGACCATCTGAAGATCGTCGATGTCGATGGGGTAGACAGTCACTTCGGACGCCTTCTGGGCTGCCCTAATGCGATCCTGGAGCCGAGAATCCGCGTCGCTAACAGTCTTTCGCGGTTTGTAAAGACACTCGTAGATGACAACCCTCGTACAGGCAAACGCAACCTCCGCCGACAGCGCAGCACGGAATAGGCAGGCGGACGACAGCACATTCCATATGGCACATGTATCCGAGATGTTGTGCAAATGGAATGTCGAAACGTCAATCGCCATGGGATAACGACCTCCCATAAAGCGCGGCCAAGTCGCCCAGTTCCGTTTCCACAATCAATAGCATTTCCGCAAGGCGACTCGCAGATATGATCCCACGGTCGTAACTGTCAAAGCACAAGCTAACATATGCGTCCGACAATCCGCGCTGCAGCAACTCCTGCTTTCGCTGGCGGCTACGGGGCGCGAGGAAATCTGGTAGCTCGGGATCTTTCTTCGTTTCTGCCGGCACCTTGAGCCGCTTGAATGTGTCCGCTTCGCCGTCGTCGATCAAGTTTAGGTCGCGCAGCGCGTAGGCCAGGGGCTCGGCATTTACCATGAGCCTGGCTGCGCAATCGAGGAAGGTCGATTTCGTCCAGGTGATGGAAAGCGATTGGACAACGCTAGGCGGCATCAGGAACCATGAGGCGAACGTGTTCGCGCGGATTTCACTGAGGTCGCCTTTGTTCCAGGTGGTGAACGACACAACGAAGTCTTCGCCATCATCCAGAATGGCATGACCGGCTTCATGGCAAGCCGTGAACCGCTGGCGGAACACATCCTCACTATAGTCTACAAGAACGCAGGGGCCGGCCGTTGGGTGTCGGATGAACAGCCCTGAGATTGTGCTTTGGCCGAGCTGCCGGCGGAATACGTGAATGCCGATCGTTCGGAAGGCCCCGTACACATCGGTTGGTATCTCCGTGTCACTGTACCCGAGATGACTTCGCAACGATTCGGCCGCTTTCTCGCCGTGTGCTTTATAGAAAGTTCCGGTCTTGGCGAACGCAAACGGCTTTCGCGTGCCGGCCTGAAGCTCTGACAAGAGAAACTCCTGGCACTCACACAGAAAGAGAAATTCCTGGATCGCCCACCGGTCTTCGCGAGTCAGTTCGGAGCCGTGCATGCGGAAAAGTGATTCAGTCTGCTCGAATGGCGCGAGCCTCTCATTCGACACGAAGAACTTGTAGTCGCACCGAAAATAGTCGGCGAGGATCAGCACCTCGTCTCCCGTTGGGTCCGACGCACGTGCGAGCATCGAGGTGATCCGGTCGGCAGGGATGCCCGTGCTTGCTGCAACGTCGTGAGCGTCTACTTGGAGCTGCGCCATGTAGCGCTCGAGCTTGTCAGTGAACATAGTACGGTCGAGCGGCATCAGGAATCCTCCGCGATACGTACCAGCAGCCACCGCGCCGGCCAGATGTGCAGCGTCGAGATGTGCCCGTGGCGGACGTTCTTCTCGTGGACGCTGTCCAGCGAAGCCTGCTTGAGCGGAAAAGCATGCTCGATCAATCGGGGGAAATCATTCATACCATCCGGTCCTCCTTACCACCTCAGACAAACCCCTCGTACCCGTCCGTCCATACCATCCCATCATCCCTTACGACAAGCTGCGGAAACTCAGCGAACAGATCCTCGTCGAGCGGCTCGTATGCGTTTGGGTTGTGAAGCACGAGCACAGCGTGATCCATCCTGATTTGGTTGTCGCGGCTAAAGTACAGATCTCGCAATTCCTTGAAGATACGGTTCCACTCGCTCCGGCCCTCCTTCACCAAGCTTGCCGCGACCGCCACGTCCATAGGGCATCGATACTTTTCTCGTTCAACCTCCTCGATGCTCAAAACAGCGCCGATCCGTCGATAGGCTGGAAGACCATCCGGCTTAATCGGCCGTCCCCCGGGCAGTTTTGTGTTCAGGAACTTGCCGCGCTGGGCAAATACCCAACGATGGTTTTCCAGCCTGCCGGCTTCGGGATTGACATCAAAGGCGATGACACTTTCGCCGTACGCCGCCTTAATCAAGTCTCTTCGACTACCGTACATCGGCAGGCGCAAACGCGGCACAATGACGAGGATGTTGGTACCCTGGTCATCAAATTGTTTGTTCGCCGCTTCGAGGCATTGCATGATTTTGTCGGAGTCATCGCCGTGCCATATTCCGGAAATTCCAGTCGGATCTTCACGGTAGGGAGCCTTCACCTCTACACCAACCTCGCCCGACGGGAAGGTGACCTTCAGATCCAGATTTCGCCTGTTCCGACCCCTTGCCTCCCCGTCGGCTTGGAGTTTCATCTTTCCTGCGAAGAACCAACACGCAAGACATTCAGCCATAGCCGAGCGGAAGCCATCCTCATCGGTTCCGGTCAAGCGAGCATGCAGGTCCGCGCCACGGTCCCCGTGAAAGAGATTGCAGGCGAAGGCGGCTTGGAGATAGGTGGACCAGGCCGCCTTGGTGGCACGCAGTGATCGTACTTTAAGTGCCATTAGTATGTCGCTCGGATCGGGGCCGCAGGCCTCGAGAACATTCAGGCGTTGCCGCAGCGCCCCTGTACGATCCTCATCGGCTCGCCATCGCGCGCGCACGTCAGGCGCGAAAACCGCCTTTAATGGATCGTCCGGCACCGTAGCCTCGATCATTTGGTCTGCCATCATTGCCACCACACCCATGAAATGCTTCCTTGGGACCGGGCTCAATCTGTGCCCGCAGTCAATATCTCTCTCGGGTTAATGAGAACGCTCCCCTTCGCTTTCGCTAGAAGCACGTCAAACGGGTTCTGCACGCGCACAAGCCGAGGCTTGGGCGCAGCACAATCGTACACCACGTACAGCCAGTATGCCTTGCCCATATTCAGGGCCCGTGCCCACTCGTTGCGTAGAACCTCGACGTCGCCCGTGCCCGCCCGTCCCTTGACCTCGGCCTCCCACTGGGCGTCGGTCATCCCGGCGGGCTTGGGCTGGGCCGAGGGGTCGGGCAGCAGCGTGGCGATGAGCGCCGCCCGGCAAGCCGCCAACGGCCGCCGCGCTGGCCAGATGTGCAGCGTCGAGATGTGCCCGTGGCGGACGTTCTTCTCGTGGACGGAGTCCAGCGACGTCTGCTTGACCTGCGTCAGGCCTGGGCGGAGTTGCTGTTTCAGGACGAAGCATTGAACACGGCCCGGGACCGACGGGATCCGGTGGCCCCGGCACGGCCGTCGGCCTCGGTCAAGCGGAAGAAACGCGAACGCAAAACCGCGCGGGGCCTCGAGATCCAAAGTTGGGAAACGTTGCCGGCCCACTTGGCCACCCGCGCCCGGCACACGTGCCGACTTGGACCTTCGGACGACGCCGAGACGAGTCCCGCCTTCAGCCAGTGGACCGAACCAACCGCCCTGCAAAACCGGGCGATGGAACTCTTGGACATGTACCCAGTATAAGGAAACGGCATTGTGGTATAACCGGAGTCAAATCAAGGAGTTACCGCTTCCCGCCTACAGGAACTTCGGGCTAATTCAGACAAACTGGGCCCGGTAGGATTCGAACCTACGACCAATCGATTATGAGTCGACTGCTCTAACCGCTGAGCTACAGGCCCGCGCGCGGGACATTGAACCAGACCGACCGGCGTTCTACAACAGGTCCACTGTTCTACAACAGGTCCTGTATGACCTTGCCGTGCCGGACGATCTCGATGGGGCGTCCGCCGTCGGCCATGAGCTCTTTTTCCGGTTCGATGCCGAGTCGGTTGAAGATGGTGGCGGCCAGGTCGGCGGGTCCGACGGGTTTGTCGGCGGGCTCCGAGCCGGTGGGGTCGGACATGCCGTGGATCGTTCCGCCCTTGACGCCGGCGCCGGCCAGGGCGACCGAGAAGACCTTCGGCCAGTGGTCCCGGCCGTTGGTGCGGTTGATGCGCGAAGTCCGGCCGAATTCGGAGGTCAGGGCGACGAGCGTTTTGCCGAGCAGTCCGCGGCGGTCCAAGTCGCGGATCAGCGTCGCGTAGGCTTGATCGAGCGGGGGCACGCGTCCTCGCATCGCGTCGCGGATGTTCGTGTGCATGTCCCAGCCGCCGTAGAGCACGGTGACGAAGCGCACGCCGGACTCGACGAGTCGACGAGCCATCAGCAGCCGCTGTCCGATCTCATTCCGGCCGTATTCGTCGCGCACCTTGCCGTCCTCGGCGTTGAGGTCGAAGGCCGCGCGAGCCTCGGGCGACGAGATCAGGCTGTAGGCCCGCTGGTAGAAGGCGTCCATCGCGTCGAGTTCATCGGACGTTTCCTTCTTGCGGAAGTGATCGTCGACGGTGGCCAGGAGCGTCTTGCGTCGTGCGAATCGAGCTTCGTCGACCTCGCCGGGCGAGTCCAGGTCGCGCACCTTGAAATTGTTCGAACCCGGGTCGCTGCCGAGGCTGAACGCGCCGAAGGCGGAGGAGAGATAGCCCGTACCGAGGAACTCGTCGTCCGCTCCCGGGACACAGACGTAGGGGGGCAGGTTCTTGCGCGGGCCGTACTCGTGGGCGACCACGGCCCCCATCGATGGATAAACGATGGCCGGGCTGGGCCGGTAGCCGGTGAGCATGTTGTGGGTGCCGCGTTCGTGGGCCGCCTCCCCGTGACCGAACGAACGGACCACCGCAATTTTGTCGGCCAAGGCGGCGGTATTCGGCATCACGCCGCTGAACTGTTCGCCGGTGTTGGTCTTGGCGGTGCCGAGCTCGCCGCGGATCTCGATCGCGGCGTCGGGCTTGGGGTCGAAGGTGTCAATGTGGCTGATGCCCCCGCCGAGGAAAATCTGGATCACCGCTTCAGCGGGTGGGCCCTGGGGCTGGCTGGCGGCGGGCTTGGCATCCTCGGCACGGGCGTTCGACAGCGTAAAGTACTCACCCAGCGACAGACCGAGGCAGCCGATCGCGCCGACCCGGAGAAACTCTCGGCGGTTCGGTGGGTTAAAATGAGAAGGATCATCCGACCAAGTGCCGGTAATTTTTTGCATTGAGTCCGCCATGGCCAAACCTCCTCACGTTCGGGGCCGCCTCGAGGACGGGGCTGCTTGTAACAACTCACGGCTATCGCTACACTTATGGGACCGAACCATGTTTCCTTGTACCGTTAAACCCCGAATGTTTCAACGGGTATCGGTGGCCGTCTGGCTGCTTGGGATGCTGGCGGTCGAGTTGGGTTCGGCCCGAGCCGGTTCACCCAGTTTGAGCATGATCATGCCCCGCGGTGGCCAGCGCGGCACCGAAGTGGCCGCCGACTTCACCGGCGCCCGGCTCACCAAGGCCCATACCGTCCTGTTCTACCGGCCGGGGATCAGCCTCAAAAAGCTCGAACAAGTCAACGACAACCACGTGCGCTGCACGCTGGCCATCGCCGCCGACTGCCAGCCGGGCATCCACCCGATGCGGTTGGCGACGGCGTCGGGGATCACCGAACTCAAACGCTTTATGGTCGGCGGCAGCCCCGAAATAACCGAGGCCGAACCGAACAGCGATCGCAGCAAACCCCAGGCGGTCACGCCGCCGGTTACCATCAACGGCACGGTCACCAACGAGGACATCGACTACTTCTCGTTCGAGGTGCCCGCCCCAGCGCGGATCAACTTCGAGGTCGAGGCGATCCGGCTGGGCGATACGCTGTTCGATCCACACATCGAGGTGCTCGACACCCGCGGTGCGGTGCTCGCCAACGCCGATGACACGCCGTTGGTCCGGCAGGACGCGGCGATCAGCCACACGTTCAAAGACGCCGGCACCTACCTGGTCGCGGTGCGTGAGGCGTCCTATCTCGGCAACGGCAGTTCGCGCTATCGGCTGCACGTCGGCGCGTTCCCTCGGCCGCAGGGGGTCTATCCGCAGGGCGGACCGCCGGGCGCCGAGCTGGACGTGCAATGGCTTGGTGACGCCAAGCTGGGTAAGGCCAAGGTGACGCTGCCGGCCGCTTTGGACACCGACGCGGGCCTCTTCGCCACCGACGAATCCGGGATCAGTCCTTCGCCCGTGCCGTTCCGGCTCAGTGCACTGCCGCAGACGCTCGAAGCCGAACCCAACGACGGGCAAGACAAAGCCACCGTCGGCGCCGCGCCCGGTGCGTTCAACGGGATCATCGCCCAACCCGGCGACACCGACTGGTTCAAGTTCTCGGCCAAGAAGGGGCAAGTCTTCGACACGCGCCTCTATGCCCGGCAGTTGCGGTCCCCACTCGATTCCGTGATGGGGGTCAACAAGCTCGGCGGGGGCGGGGTCGCCAGCAACGATGATTCGGGCGGCCCCGACAGCGCGTTTCGGTTCACCGTGCCGGATGACGGCGAGTATGCGCTGTACGTGCACGACCTGCTCAAACGGGGCGGCGATCTGTATGCCTACCGCGTCGAGCTCACGCCGGTCGCGCCGGTGCTGACGCTGTCGACGCCGTTGGAACAGCAGCACCTCGCCGTGCCGCAGGGAAATCGCAATGCCATTGTGGTCAACGCGACCCGGTCGGACTTCGGCGGACCGCTCAATCTGGCGCTCGACGGCATGCCGGCGGGTTTGACTCTGCATGCCCCGCAGATGCCGGGGAACGTGTCATCGATCCCGATCGTGGTCGAAGCGGCCGCCGATGCCGCGGTGGCGGCGACAATGAGCGATGTCGTCGGCCGGCACGCGGACGAGAAGCAGACAATCGAAGGACATCTGCACCAGGGGTTGCGGCTGATCGAGTTCCGCAACAGCACCATGTGCGAACAGATCGTCACCCGAATGGGCGTGGCGGTGGCGGAGAAGGCGCCGTTCGAGGTCAAGATCGTCGAGCCGAAGGTGCCGTTGACGCGTCGCGGACAGATGAACGTCAAGATCGTGGCTACGCGCGCCGCCGAATTCAAGCAGGCGATCAGCCTGCGACTGTTGTGGAATCCGCCGGGCATCGGGTCGGGAACCGCCACCATCGCCGGCGACATGACCGAGACGACGTTGCACGTCAACGCCAGCGACGGCGCCGCCCTGGGCACCTGGCCGCTGGTCATCGTGGCGACCGCCGACGTGGGCGGTTCGGTGCAGGTCGCTTCGCAGGTCGCCAACCTCACCGTGGCCGAGCCGTTTTTCGATCTCGCCATCGAACGCGCGCGCGTCACCCAGGGCGAAGAGTCGAGCCTCCTGGTCAAGGCGACGAAAAAGCAGGATTTCGAGGGCGAGGCCACGGTCACCTTGCGCGGTCTGCCGGGCAAGGTCGCTTCGCCCGAGGGAAAGCTCACCAAGGAAACCACCGAGCTGGTCTTCGCGGTCAAGGCGGAAAAGGACGCGCCGGTGGGTCAGTACGGCGGCGTGCACGTGCAAACCACGGTCATGCAAAACGGTGAGCCGATCGTGTTCAACTCGGTCAATGGGGTGCTGATGGTCGACAAGCCGTTGCCGCCGAAACAGAACGAACCGCCCGAGCAGAAAGCCGCGCAGAAAGCCGCGCCGAACCCGCAGGAAAAGAAAAAGCGGGTGCGGGAACGCAGACCCCGGCCCGAGGGCGGCGTGTTCTTGAAGGTGTCCGAAGCCAAGTAAGAAATATGGTGGCCTACGTATGAATGCATCCTCGAAGAGTCATGCTGGGGCGAACATGCGTGCTGGGGCGAACATGCGTGCTGGGGCGAGATTCCCATCGCGTGCTGGGGCGAGATTCCCATCTCGCCCCCGTGCTTCGCAGGAATCCTTTCCTGCGTCGTGTTCGCGGGAAAGGATTCCCGCATCAGGTGGGTGCGAGAAAGGATTCTCGCACCAGCGGAACCACCAGCGGAACCACCAGCGGAACCAGTGGTTTGGTTTCGGTCTGTTGATCATGTTGATGACCGCCGCGCCCGCTCCGGCGGATACCCAGGGCACGCTCGCCGTCTACCCCTCCGCCGTGCGCCTCGACACCCGGGACGATACACAGCGGGTGGTGGTTGTGTTGACGCAGCCGGACGGCGTGACCCGTGACGTGACCGCTCAGGCGACCTATGCGTTGTCGCCCGAGAACATCGCCACGTTGACTGACGCCAAGCACCTGACCGCCGCGAGTAAGGGTGAAGCGAAGCTGGCGATCAGCTTCGACGGGTTGAGCTGCGAAGCGCAGGTAACCGTCGTCGAGACAGCCAAGGTCCGGCCGATCAGTTTTCGCAACGACATCGAGCCGGTGCTCATGAAGGCCGGGTGCAACAGCGGCACCTGTCACGGCGGCGCGCGGGGCAAGAACGGATTTCGGCTGTCGCTCTTCGGGTTCGACCCGAAGATGGACTACATCAACCTGACGCGTGAAATGACGGCCCGGCGGCTGGACGTTTCCGACCTGCCCAACAGCCTGATGCTGCTCAAGGGTACGGCCGGCGCACCGCACGGCGGGGGCAAGCGATTCGAGGTGGATGACGCTTTATACGCGGTGCTCGGTAAGTGGATCGGTGATGGTGCTCCCGACGACGTCGGGAATCTGCCCAAGCTGACCGGCATCGAGATTCGTCCGGACGCGTGTGTGCTCCAGGGCAACGGCAGCGCCCAGCAAATGTCGGTTCGCGCCACCTACTCCGACGGCACGGATCGCGACGTGACCCACTTGGCCGTGTTCGCGTCCAACAACGATGCCGCCGCCGCGGTCTCGGACGGCGGGATGGTCACCGCCAAGGATCGCGGCGAGGCGTTCGTGATGGCCCGGTTCGGCACGTTCGCCGTCGTTTCGCAGATGATCGTCCTACCCGCTGAGGTCGAGTTCGCCTGGCCCGACACGGTCAAACCGGTCAACTACGTCGACGAGTTGGTGCACGCCAAGCTCCGGAAGATGCGCATCGTTCCGTCCGAAGTGTGCACCGACGAGGTCTTCATCCGCCGCGTCTTCATCGACATTCTCGGCGTGTTGCCCACACCGGCGGAATTCGCCCAGTTCATGGGCGACGCCCGGCCGGACAAACGGGCGCTGCTGATCGACACGTTGCTGAAGCGGCCGGAGTTCCCCGAACTGTGGGCGATGAAGTGGGCCGAGATGCTGCGCATCGAGTCGGGCAAGCTCAACACCAAGGGTGTGCAGCTCTATTACGCCTGGCTCCGCGACGCCGTGGTCAACGACATGCCGATCGACCAGATCGTGCGGGAACTGCTGGGGGCCGAGGGGGGCAACTACCACAACCCGCCGTCGAATTTCTATCTCATCGAAACCAGCCCGACGCAGATGGCCGAGAACGTCGCGCAGGTGTTCGCCGGCATCCGCATTCAGTGTGCTCAGTGTCATAACCATCCCTTCGAGCGCTGGACGCAGGACGACTATTACTCGTTCGCCGCGTTCTTCTCGCAGGTGGGGCGCAAGGGGTCGGAGGACCCGCGCGAGCAGATCATCTACAACAGCGGCGGCGGCGAGGTGACGCACATCACCACCGGCGCGGTGATGAAGCCGAAGTTCCTGGGCGGCGCGATTCCGGAGATCAAGCCCGGGCAGGATCGGCGCAAGGTGGTGGCCGAGTGGCTCACCGCGCCGGATAACGCCTGGTTCGCCGAGTGCTTCGCCAACCGGGTGTGGACGCACTTGATGGCCCGGGGCATCATCGATCCGCCGGACGACGTGCGGGTGAGCAATCCGCCGTCGCACCCGGAGCTGCTCGCGCGGTTGGGTCGGAAATTCGTCGAGAGCAAGTACGACATCCGGGCCGTGATGCGCGATATATGCAATTCGCGGACTTATCAACTGGCGACGGGCGCCCATGCGACCAACGCCGCCTCGCTTTCTGAATTCCGGCGCCGCAACTTCTCGCACGCGACGATTCGTCGGATTCCCGCCGAGCAGTTGCTCGACGCGGTGTGTCAGGTGACCGAAGTGCCGGAGAAGTTCGCCGGACTGCCCCGCGGTGCGCGGGCCACGCAGGTCGCCGACGCACGTGCCGGCAGCTACTTCCTGACCACGTTCGGACGTCCCGCTCGACAAAGCGCGTGCACCTGCGAGCGCCGCAACGAGCCGACGCTCGCTCAGGCGTTGCACTTGATCAACGGCCCGACCGTCTCGGAGAAGGTCAAGGCTAAAGAGGGCCGACTCAATCGTTTGCTCGAAGCCAAGGCGCCGCTTGAACAGGTGGTGTCCGAGCTGTACGTCGCGGCCTTGTCCCGCAACCCGACCGACGCGGAAAAGGCCGCCGCCATGGATTACATCGCCAAGTCGAAAGATCCACGGGGCGGACTCGAGGATCTGTTCTGGGCGGTGTTGAATTCGCGGGAGTTCGTATTTATTCACTAAACGTGGGTCGCATCGATGAAGCGCTATTTCGTGCAGCATTATGGCCCCGGAGGGGCCGACGATTGTAGCCAGGGGCGCAGCGTAGCGGAGCCCCTGGTTGACGGCGACGATATATATCCCTGCCCCGGAAGGGGCAGACGGGCGACGTTGACCACCGCACGAGTCGAGCCTGCGTCCGCCCCTTGCGGGGCGGGGTGCCTCGGTCACGTTTTACACCAGGGGTTACGCTTCGCTTCACCCCTGGCTACATTCGATTACCCCTTCAGGGTAGCGTGATAGCGCGATTGGGAAAGTTCCATGCATACCAAGCTGAATCGAGCGGTTTTCGCATTCGTATTCATTGCCGGCCAGTGGGCGCCGTCGCTCTACGCACAGGACAATCAACCTCCGGCCACCCAACCGGCCGCGCCGTCGATCGACCAACTGTTGGATCAGCTTTCCAAGGTGGACCAGAGCGCGCTGGCGGCGCATCTGGCCGCGCTGCAGGCCGAGGAGATGAAGCTCGTCGCCGATGCCAATACGTTGCGTGACCAGGCCAAGGCGATGCAGGATCAGGCGGCGCAACTGGACGCCCGGCGAGCGTTGATCCTCAAGCGCATTACGTTGCTCTCGACGTTGATCAAGAAGCCCGCGACCCAGCCCGCGACCCAGCCCGCGACCCAGCCCGCGACCCAGCCCGCGACCCAGCCCGCGACCCAGCCCGCGACCCAGCCCGCGGCTCAGCCCGCGCAAATGGCCGCGGCGAAACCGGCCCCGCCGGACCCGAAGGAAACGATGGCGGCCAAACCCATGCCGGCGCCCAGGAACCAGGCCGAGCTCGTCAACTACGCCGAACACGTCAAGCCGATCTTCATCGAGAAGTGCGCCGCCTGCCACAACCAGGACAAGGCCCGCGGAGGACTCGTGATCGACTCCTACACCAACCTGATGGAAGGCGGGAGCAGCGGCGAGGTGATCGTACCGGGAGACCCGATCGGCAGCCGACTGTGGCTGCTGGTCGATCATCAGGAAAAGCCGACCATGCCGCCCAAGCAGCCCAAGCTCGAGGCGGCCAAGCTCGCCGTGATCCAGAAGTGGATCGAGCAGGGTGCGCCGGCCGACGCCAATGCCAAACCGATGCTCGCCAAGGCGCCGGCCGCCAAGCCGCGCATGGTCGTGGTCCAGGCGACCACGACCGGGCCGGTGCCGATCCCGACGAACGCGCCGATGAAGCTCGCCCCGCCCATGCCCCGGCCGACGGCGGTCACCGCGCTGGCGGCCAGCCCCGTCGCGCCGATCGTCGCCGTCTGCGGCACGAAACAGATTCTCCTGCACAACGTCGAGACGAAAACCCTGGTCGCCGCGCTGCCCTATCCCGAGGGCAAGGTCCAGCACCTCGAGTTCTCGCGCGACGGTCGTTGGCTGGCCGCGGCGGGCGGACAGGCGGGCAAGCAGGGCAAAGTCATCATCTTCGACGTGATCAGCGGACAGCGCTTGGGCGAGCTCGGCCGGCAGTACGACACCGTGTTGTGCAGCGCCGTCGATCCGTACCTCGAATACATCGCGATCGGCGGGTCGAACAAGAAGGTGCGGGTCCACGACCTGCTCACCGATTCGGTCGGCTTCGAGATCACCAAGCACACCGACTGGGTGACCGCCGTCGCCTACAGCCCCGACGCCACGCTGCTGGCTACGGGCGATCGCGCGGGTGGGTTGTTCGTCTGGCAGGCGGACACCGGCCGGTTGGTCTTCGAGCTGCGCGGGCACGGCGGTTCGATTCAGGATCTCGCCTTTCGACCGGACAGCGGCGTGCTGGCTTCGACCGGCGACGACGGGACGGTCAGGCTCTGGGAGATGGAGAACGGCGGGAAGATCAAACAGTGGGGAGCGCACGGGACGGCTTCGCTGGCGATCGACTTTCATCCCGACGGCCGCATCTGCACCAGCGGCGCCGACAACGTCGCCAAGCTCTGGAAGATCGACGGCGGCGGCATCCGCACGTTCGAGAACCTCGGCGACTGGATCTACCAGGTCTGCTTCGCGGACGGCGGAAAGTGCGTCGTGGCCGGTACTTGGACCGGGCAGCTCGTCGTCTTTGATACCGAGTCGGGCAATCGCATCTGGCAGTTCGACACCAACCCCAAAGCCGACGACGACGCGGTCGCACTGAACAAATGACGCCGACGCATTTCGCGTCCGCTCACGCCGGCAATTCGCACAGCTCGATCCAATGATCGTCGGGATCGGTCAGGAAGATTTGCCACGCGCCGTCCGGGCGCCGGCGGGGACCCATGAATTCGGTTCCGGTATTGTTGAGCGCCGCTTCGGCGTCGAGGACCGACTCGACCCGCAGGGCGAAATGGTTGGCACGTTCCTGCGCGAACGGTTGCTCTCCGCGCTCACCGATGATGTGGAGCTCTTGTCCCGGCCCGAGTCGGAACCACGCCCCGGGAAAGGAAAACGCCGGCCGAGGCAGGGCTTCGAGCCCCAGCACGTCGGCGTAGAATCGGCAACTCCGCTCGACATCTTCGACGTGAATCGCCACATGATTGAGTTGGTTGATGCGCATCGGTGGATGATAGCTCCCGGTGGTCATTGACGTAACAATTCAAGCCCGCTTCGTCCCGCGCTTGTGGTTCACGGTTTCGTAAAGTGGCGAATGCGATCCGGGTCCAACTCGATGCCCAATCCGGGTCGGGTCGGGATCGGCAACATGCCGTCGGCGTCGAGCGCGAACGGTTCGGCCATGATGCCTTCGACATAGGGCGAGCCGTAGATGTACTCGACCCACCGGGCGACGGGCATCGCGGCGACCAGGGCGAGATCGGCGGCGACCCCGACGGCGGTGTTCCAGCCGTGCGGGACGAGCAGCACGCCGTTGTCGCGGGCCATCCAGCCGAGGCGCAGCATTTCGGTCAGGCCGCCGACCTTGGTCACGTCCGGCTGGACGATGTCGAACCCGCGTCGCTCCAGGAAGGGTTTGAACGATTGCCGCCGCGTCAGCACCTCGCCGCCCGCGATCGGCACGGGGGCGTGCTCGCACAGCCGGACGAAGCCGTCGAGGTCGTCGGGGCACAGGGCCTCCTCGAACCAGGCCACGTCGTAGTCGGCGAGCATCTTCGACGTCTCGAGCGCCCACTTATAACCGTTCGGCCAATCGGCCTCCGAACCGCCGGCATCGACCATGATCTCGACGTCGTCGCCGGCGGCCTGCCGGGCGGTGCGCACGAGCAGCTCGTCGTACTTGCGGTTCCGACGACCGAACTCGCCCCAGCCGAGCTTGATGGCCCGAAAGCCGTTGGCGGTCACCTCCCCGATCACGTCGCGCAACGGGCCGGGATCGCGAAACAACATCGACCCGTAAGGCTTGATGCGGTCGCGGTAGCACCCGCCGAGCAGCCGCGCCACCGGCTGACCGAGCACTTTGCCGGTGATGTCCCACAACGCGATGTCGATGCCGGAAATCGCATGCGTGATCGCGCCGCCGCGTCCCTGCCAGAAGGTTCGCTGATGCAACTTCTCCGACACGCGGGCCGGCTCGAGGGCGTGCTCGCCGATCAGCATCGGCCCGAGCACCCCGATCGCGCCGTCGACGAGCGCCTGGGACGTGAACGACGACCCCACACCCGTCACCCCTTCGTCGGTGGTGACCTCGATGAGCGTATGTAGATTCGAGTCAGGCCCGGGTTCGTGGTCCCAGCCGGTGTCCGGTGTTTCACCGAGGAGGGGAATGGTTTTGATCGATGCGATTTTCATGGTCGGAATCCGGATGCGTTGAGGTACTCGCTACGCTACAGAAGTTTGACAAATCCCTCTTGCTCAAAATGGTGATCGGTTGTCAAGGCGTCGTTCAATCCCCGTCGTTGCATCAACAAGAAACTGACGGCGTCACAGAGCGAATAGTTCTTGTCCGTCCTGGATTCAAGCAGTGTCTGTGCATCCCGGTGGAGGAACTCGTCTACCCAAACACATTCGATCGCTGGGTTGTCCATGCATTCGGCCGTAAGCGCCAACGCGCCGGCTCGGTTCAGGCGACGAGCATGACAAAGAGCGACAAACTCCACAAGGACATAGCTGTGGATCACTCGAACCGTTGCATCTTCGAGCAACTGGATAGCGTCGACGTGATGCTCATTGTCTCGGTCGAAGAAACACAAGAGACCGGCGGTGTCGACCAACATCAGTCCGTGTTCTCGTGTGTGGACAAGTATTCACGGGCCAGGTCGGCATCAATTCGAGCATTGTCCGACGCATGAGGGTCACCGCCGGCGGCAGCCCCAGCATATTGACGGAGACGTTCCCA
>Ga0299906_10000852_pt1 | contig 26783 bp, 21 predicted proteins | sample RVTome_14_FD_200259 | JGI IMG/M metagenome (GOLD analysis project Ga0299906, IMG submission 200259) | Soil microbial communities from uranium-contaminated site in the Upper Colorado River Basin, Wyoming, United States - RVT145D125 (version 2) ...
AGCGAGCGCTCCAGTTCGTGCGCTCGACCCCCGGGGTCGCCGTGGCCCTCGTCGGGATGAAGACCGAGAGCCACGTCCGGGAGAACCTGGGGACGGCCCGCATCCCCCCGGCGTCGGTCGAGGATTTTCTCAAGCTTTTCGAGGTCCAATAGGCACGGGAAGGCGAAATTTTATAGCCTTTGAAAACAAAGGTTTGCGTGCTGCAAACGACCGAATGTGCGATATATCACCGTTTTTGCAGGCGGTTTCACATAAACCATGCGCCGTGGTGAGGGTGGAGTCCCCAACCCAAAACCAAGGTGTGCGGCATTTGCTCTACCCCCGACCCCAACCAGGGGTTAGTGGAGAAACCGCATCCCCCCAGCTCTGCTCTCACCACACAACAGCCTTCAGCCGTCAGCCTTCAGACTTGGCTTCCAGCCGGGGCCATAGGGCTGGGGCTTTCTCCACGCTGAGGTCCCCCGCGGCGCCCCACACTGCGTCTTTCGCCAGCCGCGCTTCCGAAGCCTTGCGTTGGCCGCCCAGCCGTCTCAGGATCTCTTCCGCCGAGCCGGGGATCACCGGGAGTAGAAGGACGGCGGCGAGGCGGGTGGCCTCGGCGGCGTCGTAGAGCACCTGGGTCAGTCGGGAGGCGTTCGATTCGTCCTTCGCCAGGGCCCAGGGCTCGGAGGCGGTGATGAACTCGTTCACGGTGTTCACGAGGTCGAACGCCGCGTTCGTTCCGTCCTGGATCGCGAGCGCTTCCATCGCCCTGAGGTAGCGATCGAGGACCTCTTCCGCTTTACGTCGGAGTACGTCCGAGGGAGAGCTCGGCACGCGCAGGAGACCGCCGCGATACTTCTCCGCCATGCTCGCGATGCGGCTCACGAGGTTTCCGAGGTTATTGGCGAGGTCCGCGTTGTAGCGGGCCTCGAACCTCTCCCATGAAAAATCGCCGTCCTGGCCGAAGGCGATTTCCCGCGCGAGGTAGAGCCGCAGCGGGTCGGGTCCGAACTTGTCCGCGGCATCGAGCGGGTCCACGACGGTTCCCAGCGTCTTGCTCATGCGCTCGCCGCGAAAGTAGACGAACCCGTGCCCGAAGACCCCCCGCGGGAGCGCGAGGCGGGCGCTCATCAGCATCGCCGGCCAGATCACACAGTGAAACCGGGTGATGTCTTTTCCGATGACGTGCAGATCGCAGGGCCACCACTTCTCGTAGAGCGACTCGTCGCGGGCGAATCCCACGGCGGAGACGTAGTTGATGAGCGCGTCGACCCAGACGTACACCACGCTCTCGGGATCGAAGGGAACGGGGATGCCCCACTTCTGGCTCTCGCGGCTGATGGAGATGTCGTCGAGGCCGGAGTCGAGAAGGCTCAGGATCTCGTTCCGCCGGATCTCGGGCTCGAGAAAGCTCGGCTGCTCCCGATAGAGCCCCTTCAGCGGCTCACAGAACCGGGACAGCCTGAAGAAGTGGTTCTTCTCCTCGAGCCACCGGGGCTTGGTGCGGTGGAGCGGACAGTTGCCGTCCTCGAGGTCCTTCTCCTGCTTGAATCCCTCGCACGAGTCGCAGTACCACCCCTGATAGGTTCCTTCGTAGACGTCGCCCGCGTCGTGGATCCGCTGAAGCAGGGCCTGGACCGACCGCCGATGCCGCTCTTCGGTCGTTCGGATGAAGTCGTCGAACGAAACGTCGAGTCTCTTCCAGACCGACCGAAACTCCTGCTCCATGCGGTCGCAGTAGGCGAGCGGTGAGAGCGCGAGCTCCTCCGCTTTCTTGAAGACGTTCAGAGAATGCTCGTCGTTGCCCATCACGAAATGGGTGTCGTAGCCCGCGAGCCTCTTGAAGCGGGCGATGATGTCCGCCATCACCTTCTCGTAGGCGGTTCCCAAATGGGGCCGGCTATTGACGTAGTCGATGGCGGTCGTGAGGTAGAACTTCTTCATGGACTTGCACATTTTAGCAGAGTTGAAGTTTGACACCGTGGAGGGGCCGAAACTACTGTGGCGATTCTCTTGAAGGGGGAGTGACGATGCTTTCATGCTTACGTGGGGCTGTGCTCGCGATCCTCGCGGCGGCGGCGGACGGTCCGGACTCGTACGCCGTCACCGGAGCGCGGATCCTCGTCGGGACCGGTGAAGTGATCGACAACGGGGTGCTGGTGGTCGACGACGGGCTCATCGTCTCTGTAGGGGGCGTGGGCGAACGACTCGCGGTGCCGCAGGGTGCCTGGGTCATCGACGCCTCGGGGAAAACCGTGTACCCGGGATTCATCGACGCCCTGGGCAACCTGGGCCTCGGCGCCAAGCCGCAAGCCGAAGTGGCGGCACCGAGGCGGGAGGAGACCATCGCCCGCGGACCCGAGGACCGTCCGGGAACCTACTCCTTCAAAGCGGCGGCGGACGAGCTCACGCTCTCGGACGATCGCGTGGTGAAGTGGAGAAACGCGGGGTTCACCTCCGCGGTCACCGTTTCCGACCAGGGGATCTTTTCGGGCCAGGCCACGTTCATCAACCTCGCGGGCGAGCGCGAGCGCGAGATGGTCGTGCGGACCCCGGTCGGACTCCGCGTCAATTTCGCCCGTCCGGGATCGGGAAGGAGCTTCCCGGGTTCTCTCATGGGAGTCGTCGCATACGTGAAGCAGGCCTTCGCCGATGCCGCGCACTATCGTGAAAGCTGGGCGGCGTATGAGGCGGCTCCCGTCGGAAAGCCCCGGCCTACGTACGACCGCACCCTCGAGCCACTGGCTCGGGCTCAGTCCGAAGGCTGGCCGGTGCTTCTCCCGGCGCACGAGGCGCACGAGATCGAGCGCGCCATCGGGCTCTCGAGCGAGCTCGGAGTCAAACCCGTGCTCTACGGGATCCACGAGGGATATGCCGCGGCCGAAGCGCTCTCCGCGGCGCGAATCCCGGTTCTCGTGAGTCTCAAGTGGCCCGAGCGGAACAAGGACGCCGATCCGGACGCCGAAGAGCCGCTCCGCGTTCTCGAGCTCCGCGAGCGGGCTCCCTCCACTCCGGGGGTGCTCGAGAAAGCGGGGGTGCGGTTCGGCCTCTATACCGAAGGCGTCGAGAAGCCGGAGGACGCCGTTGCGAACTTGAGGAAGGCCGTCACTGCCGGGCTTTCGCGGGAGAGAGCCATCCAGGCGCTCACCCTCGACGCCGCCTCGATCTTCGGTCTCGCCGATCGCCTGGGAAGCCTCGAGCCGGGCAAGATCGCGAACTTCTTCGTCGCCAGCGGAGACCTGTTCGACGAGGGCACGAAGATCGAGACGGTCTTCGTCGACGGAAAGAAGTTCGAAGTCCGTGGAGGTGGCGAATGACCCGGGTGACGTTGATTCTGCTCCTTCTCGCCGCCGCCGTCGCCGCGGGCGCCGAGACGGTCGCGATTCGCGGGGGAACGATCCTCACGGTGACGGGGGGAACGATCCCGAACGGCTCGGTCCTGGTTCGGGACGGCAAGATCGTCGCTGTGGGCGCGAACCTCTCGATCCCCGCGGACGCCCGGATCCTGGACGCCTCCGGCCAGTTCGTGATGCCGGGCATCATCGACGCTCATTCCCACATCGCCGCCGAGTCGATCAACGAGGGAAGCGTCTCCGTCTCGTCGATGACCGGAATCGAGGACGTCCTCGACCCGCGGGACATCGACATCTACCGCGAGCTCGCGGGGGGAGTCACCACCTCGAACGTTCTCCACGGAAGCGCCAACCCCATCGGGGGCAAGAACGCGGTCATCAAGCATCGCTACGGGAAGGACGCGAAGGGCCTCCTGTTCGAGGGCGCCCTACCCGGGATCAAGTTCGCGATGGGAGAAAACCCGAAGCGCTCGCGCGGGCAGGGCACCGCCGCCCGCTACCCCGAGACCCGGATGGGGGTCATCGACGTCATCCGCGAGGCCTTCACCGAGGCGCGCGCCTACCAGAAGGAATGGAAAGAATACGAGAACGCGAAGCGTGCGGGGGCCAAGGGTCTCGTCGCTCCACGCCGCGACCTCGAGCTCGAGGCGCTGGTCGAGATCCTCGAAGGCAAGCGTCTGGTCCACGCCCACTGCTATCGGGCCGACGAGATCCTTCAGCTTCTCCGCGTCGCCGAAGAGATGGGCTTCCGCATCGCGACCCTCCAGCACGTCCTCGAGGGATACAAGGTCGCGAAGGAGATCCGCGAGCACGGCGCCGGAGCCTCGACGTTCTCCGATTGGTGGGCCTACAAGGTGGAGGCCTACGACGCCATTCCCTACAACGCCGCGCTCATGGTGGAGAAGGGCGTTCTCGTCTCCATCAACTCCGACAGCGCCGAGGAAGCGCGCCACCTGAACCAGGAAGCGGCGAAGACCATGAAGTGGGGCGGTCTCACCGGGGAGCAGGCTCTCGCTCTCATCACCATCAACCCCGCGAAGCAGCTTCGCATCGACGACCGCGTGGGCTCGATCGAGGTGGGCAAAGACGCGGACATCGCGATTTTCGACCGGCATCCGCTTAGCGTCTACGCGGTGGCGCAAAAGACGCTCGTCGACGGCGAGGTCTACTTCGACCGCGCGCGCGACCTCGAGCGCCGCGCAGAGATCGAGGCCCGGCGAAAGACCCTGCTGGAAAAGCAGAAGGGGGTGAGCCGATGACGGCGATGGCCCTTTTTCTGCTCGGACTTCTCTCGGACGAAGTCTATGCCATCCGCGGCGCGCGCATCGTGACCCTCGCCGGCGCTCCCATCGAGAAAGGCACCCTGGTGATCCGCGACGGGCGGATCTCGGAGGTGGGGCCCGACGTCTCGGTTCCGGAGGGAGCGGAGGTCATCGAGGCCGGGGGGCTCGAGGTCTACCCCGGAATCATGGACGCGATTAGCCAGCTCGGGCTCACGGAAGTGAGCGCGGTGCCGGTCACCAACGACACTCTCGAGCTCGGTGACTTCAACCCTCAGATACGGGCGGCGACCGCGGTTCACCCCGCGAGCGAGCACATCGCCGTCGCCCGGGCGAACGGCATCACTCACGCGGTTGCGGCCCCCGGGAGCTTCGGGGATTTCGGAGGTCGCGGTGGTTTCGGGATTCAGGGACAGGCCTCGCTCGTGAACCTCGACGGCTGGACGGTCGAGGAAATGGCCATCTCGCCCTCAGTGGGCATGGTGCTGCGCTGGCCATCGCTCGAGACCCGGGAGTTCGATTTCAACACGTTCGAGACCAGGACGCTGAAGTTCGAAGACGTCAAGAAAAAGTACGACGAGCGCGTGCAGAAGCTCGGCGGTTGGATCGAGGATGCTCGCCGCTACGCCCGGGCCGTGGCCGCGGGGGGAGAGACGGATCTCAAGCTCGAAGCGCTGGCGCGGGTGGTGACGAAGGACCTGCCCCTCCTGGTGGTCGCGGACGACGAGCGGGACATCCGCGCCGCCGTCGAGTTCGCGTCGGGGCGGGATCTTCGCATGGCGCTCTTGAGCGGGCGAGACAGCTGGAAGGTGAAAGACCTCCTCCGCGAGAAGGGAGTCCCCGTGATCCTGGGACCGACCCTGGCTCTTCCCGCCACCGAGGACACTCCCTACGACAAGCCCCTCAGCACCGCCTCCGAGCTCCAGGCCGCGGGAGTGCGGGTGATCTTCGCGAGCTTCAGCTCGGCGAACTCGCGTCTTCTTCCTCACGAGGTGGGAAACGCCGTGGCCTTCGGGCTTCCCTGGGACGAGGGACTGAAGGGCATCACTCTCTATCCCGCCGAGCTCTTCGGAGTCGCGGACTCGCTCGGAAGCATCGAAGAAGGAAAAAGGGCGAACCTCGTCGTCACCGACGGCGATCCGCTCGAGATCCAGACCGAGGTGCGGTACGTCTTCATCAACGGCAGGCGCGTCGGCCTCGAGAACAAACACCTTCGCCTGTACGAAAAATATCGGGCGAGACCCTGAGCTCGGAGGAATCGTGAAGCACTGGATCGTCGCGCTATCGATCGCCGCCGCCGGCTGCGCCGCGGAGGCGCAAGACCCCGCATCGAAGCTCCACAAGAGCGTGCCCCTCATCGACGGTCACAACGATCTTCCGTGGCAGTACCGGGAGAAGGTGAAGCGGAAGTTCTCGGAGCTCGACGTCTCGAGACCCCAGCCCCAGCTCATGACGGACATCGCGCGCTTGCGCGAGGGGGGAGTGGGCGCCCAGTTCTGGTCGGTCTACGTGCCCTCGGATTTCGCCGATTCCGGACGTTCGGATGCCGTCCCCGCGACCCTCGAGCAGATCGACGTCGTGTACGAGCTTACGCGGCTCCATCCCGCGACCTTCGAGATCGCCCTCACCGCGGACGACGTCGAGAGGGTCTTCGGCTCGGGGAAGATCGCGTCGATGATTGGGATGGAGGGCGGGCACTCGATCGACGGCTCGCTCGCGACCCTCCGCATGTTCTACCGGCTCGGAGCCCGGTACATGACCCTTACCCACAGCCGGAACACGCCCTGGGCCGACTCGGCGACGGACGAGCCGCTGCTCGGCGGGCTCTCGGAGTTCGGCCGCGAGGTGGTGCGGGAGATGAATTGGCTCGGGATGCTGGTCGACCTCTCGCACGTCTCGCCGGAGACGATGCACGACGCCCTCGACACCGCCGTCGCCCCGGTGATCTTCAGCCACTCCTCGGCCCGCGCTCTCTGCGACCACAAGAGAAACGTCCCCGACGACGTGCTGAAACGGCTCCGGGCGAACGGGGGAGTGGTGATGGTGACGTTCGTGCCGTCGTTCGTTTCTCCTGCGGTGAAGGCGCACGACGAGAGGCGCGACGCCGAGCGCCGGCGCCGGCGGGGCCTGGAGGGAGCGACAGAGGACGCCGTCACCGAGGCCCTGCGCGCGTGGGACCGCGCGAACCCTGCGCCGCGGGCGACTCTGGCGCAAGTCGCGGATCACATCGACCATATTCGCAAGATCGCGGGGATCGATCACCTCGGCCTCGGGTCCGACTTCGACGGCATCAGCGCCGTCCCCGAGGGGCTGGAGGACGTCTCGAAGTTCCCATCCCTCACCCGCGAGCTCCTGCGGCGGGGTTATACCGAAGAGGAGATTCAGAAGATCCTGGGACGAAACCTCCTCCGGGTAATGCGCGCCGCCGAAGAAACCTCGGCTCGCCTGCAGAAGGAGAGAGGCCCATCGGAAGCCCTGATCGAGGAGCTGGACGCCAAAAAGGACTAGGAAAAACGCAAAGACGCAAAGGCGCAAAGACGCAAAGAAGAACGGAAAGAAATACCCGGGATTGTTCTTTCCCTTCTTCTTTGCGTCCTTGCGTCTTTGCGCCCTTGCGTTTTTCCCCTCCCCGGCTAACCTGAAGGCGGGTCTAAGCGTCTAAAGGGGCGAATGAAGGCCGTCGTTACCGAAGACGTCCTGGCGAGGGCCCGGTCCGGGGACCAGGCCGCCTTTCGCATCATCGTCGAGGGCTACAGCCGGGACGTCTTCCGACTCGCCTTCCGCATCACGGGAAACGAGGAGGACGCGGAGGACGCCGTGCAGGAGACTTTTCTTCGTGCGTATCGCAAGCTCGAGGGCTTCGAGGCCCGGGCGAATTTCGGCACCTGGCTCTACCGGGTGACGGCGAATACCTCGATCGACGTCCTCCGGAAGCGGAAGCGAAGCGACGACCGGACGGCGCCGCTCGAAGACGAAGGGCCGGCCGTGGGCATCGCCCCGTCCCAGGAAAAGACGGTGTATCGGCATCAGGTGCGCGCGCGGGTCGAATCGGCGCTTTCGTGTCTGAGCGAGCTCGAGCGCGGCGCCTTCGTGCTGCGGCACTTCGAAGAGATGTCGCTCGCCGAGGTGAGCGCGAGCCTCGACACCACCGTGAGCGCGACGAAGCAGGCGCTGTTCCGCGCGGTGAGAAAGCTGCGGAAGTCCCTGGCACCCGTCGAGGGGTCGGCGTCATGAATCATCCGAGCGAAGAGGATCTGGTGCTTCACCTGTACGGCGAGGCGGACGAGTCCGACTGGCTCCGAAAGCACCTCGAGGATTGCACCCGCTGCCGTGAGGAGCTCGCCGTCCTTCGCCAGGTGCTCGCGGAAGTCGACGAAATGACTCCCCCGGAGCGACCCTCGGACTACGGCGCCCGCGTCTGGGCGAGGGTGTCGAAGGAGCTTCCCCCACCCCTGAGGTCGAGCTCGTGCTACTGGCTCGCGGCCGCCGCGGTCCTTCTCTTGGCCACGTTTCTCGCCGGTCGATTCACCGCTCGCCCGGATGCGGACGAGCTCGCGCGGGCGGGACAGATTCGGGAGCGCATCCTCCTGGTGGCTCTTTCGGACCATCTGGAGCAGTCCCAGGTGCTGCTTCTGGAGGTGGTGAATCGGGAAGACGGCTCGGCGTCGCCCATCGCTCCTCTCGAACGCGAGCGCGCGGCCGAGCTCCTCCAGGCGAGCCGCCTCTATCGCCAGACCGCCTATCAGGTCGGAGAGGTCACGGCTGCGGACGTTCTCGAGGAGCTGGAACGGATCCTCCTCGACATGAGTCAGGGGCCGGAGTCGCTCGAGGCACGAGAAGGCCTGAGAAGCCGCATCGAGGAGCGAGACATGCTCTTCAAGCTTCGGGTCCTCGGCTCGACGGTGAAGAAGTTCTGAACAGGAGACGAACACCCATGACGTATATTTCGACGCTCGCGCCTCTGGGGCTCGTGGTGGCGCTCGCCGCCCTCCAGTCGCCCGAGGCCAATCAGGCTTACGAGCGGGGCCGGCAGGCGCTCGACCGCGGGAGCTGGCAGGAAGCGATCGAGGCCTTCGGGCTCGCCGGGGAGGACAAAGCCCTCGCGGACGCCGCGCTCTACTGGCAGGCCTACGCCTACTCGAAGGTCCCGGATGCCAAGCGGGCCCTCGAGCTCGTGGCGGCGCTCGAGAGCCGGTTTCCGAAAAGCTCCTGGCGCGACGACGCCCAGGCTCTCGCGGCGGAGATGCGCGGGGGTTCGACCCGGGGTGCCCTGGACGTTAAGTCCGACGACGAGGACCTGAAGCTCATGGCGCTCAACGGGCTCATGCAGGCGGACGAGGAGGCGGCGATTCCGATCCTGGAGGAGTTCCTCACGAGCGAGAAGTCGACCCGCCTCAAGGAGCGGGCGCTCTTCGTGCTGGCGCAGAGCGAATCGGAGAAAGCGCACGCCATCCTCGCGCGGGTCGCGAGAGGAGAGCGCGATCCGGAGCTGCAGCGCCAGGCGATCCGCTACCTCGGAGTCCACGGGAGCGACCGAGGGCTCCAGCTTCTCGCGGATCTCTACCGCGGTCTCTCGAGCACCGAGGCGCGAGCGACGGTCCTCGAGAGCTTCATGATCGCCGGTGACGAGAAGCGGCTTCTGGACCTCGCCAAGAACGAGCCCGACCCGGAGCTCCGGGGGCGAGCCATCCACCTTCTCGGCACGATGGACGCGTCCGCGGAGCTCTGGGAGCTCTACCAGCGCGAGACGTCGGAAGAGGTGAAGGAGAAGATGCTCCAGGCATTCATGATCGCCGGGGACGACGAGCACCTTCTCGCCGTCGCCCGCGATCGGCGAGGGAGCGAGGAGCTCCGGCGTTCCGCCATCCAGCTCCTGGGAGCGGAGGGCGCCGAGGAGGCTCTCTGGCAGCTCTTCCAGGAGGAGAGCTCCCTCGAAACGAAGAAACAGATCCTCCATGGGCTGTTCGTCGCCGGCGATCACCAAAAGATCGCACAGGTAGCGACGGACAAGGCCCAGCCTCCCGAGATCCGGAAGGCCGCGATTCACAGCCTCGGAGTCTCCGGAGAGGAAGCGGTTCCCGCGCTCCTGGGGCTCTATCGCAGCGAGGCCGACCGGGAGGTGAAAAAGCAGGTCCTCGAGGCGCTCTTCATCAACGATGCGGTCAAGGAGCTCATCGAGATCGCGCGGGCCGAGTCCGACCCCGAGCTGAAGCGGCGGGCGGTCGAGAAGATCTCTCTCATCGGCTCGAAAGAGGCAAAGGACTTCCTGCTGGAGATTCTGAAGAAATGATCGAACTGCTGTTGTTTGTTGCCATTGCCTCCACCGAGAAACCCGAGCTCGTTGCCGGCCGGCTTCAGACCGTGGGCCCTATCTCGAACATCGCGGCCGCGATCCAGAGGCTTCCGGAAAAGAGCTGGGCCGGATACTCCGTGCCCATGGTCGGGGGCTCCCATCACTTCTGCGGAAGCGGCGACGTGGTTAGCCTCGATTCCGATCGCGATTTCCATGCGAGCTCGGAGCAGGGACCCTCGAGGAGCCTCTTCGTCCTGCTGCGAATCGAGAGCGGCCGCGTCACCGAGATTCGGCTTCTCTCGACCGGCTGTCGCCTCGACGCCGAAGCGCGAACGCTCTCCTGGTGGGAGCCGGTGCCGCCGAGCGAGAGCCTCCGTCATCTGGGAACGCTGGCTCGTTCTTCGACGAACGAGGACCTGGCGGAGGACGCGGTCCATGCCGTGGCGCTCCATTTCGATTCCGGCGCCGACGAGCTCCTGGAAGAGCTCGCCTCGAGCGCGCCCGCGCTCGAGGTAAGAGAGAAGGCCGTCTTCTGGCTCGGCGCGGCTCGCGGAGACGAGGGGTATCGAAGGCTCGCGGCCCGGTATGCCGCGGAGAGCGATGCGACGCTCCGGGAGCAAATCGTCTTCGCCATCCATCTCTCGAAGGCCGAAGGCGCGATCCCGAAGCTCGTTGCGATCGCCCGGAAGGACCGGGACTCCGACGTGCGCGAGAAGGCGCTCTTCTGGCTCGCTCAAAGAGCGGGAACCGTTGCCGCACGCGCGATCGCGGCCGCGGCGAAAGAAGACCCCGACCTCGAGGTCAAGAAGCAGGCGGTCTTCGCCCTCTCGCAGCTTCCCGAAGACGAAGGCGTTCCTCTGCTGGTGGACGTCGCCGAGACCCATCCCGATCCGGAAGTGAGAAAGCAGGCGTTCTTCTGGCTCGGTCAGTCCGATGACCCGAGAGCCCTCGACCTCTTCGAGCGCGTCCTGCTGCGAAAGTAGCGGCTACTACCGCAGGTATCGTGTGTAAGGCGATCCGACGGCCGATCAGGGCCGAAAGCGTTTTCGCGTCAGCCGGTCGATGACTCGGTCCGGAAGGAGCCATACGAGCTTCGCGGTGAGCTTCGCGTCGAATCCGACCAGATAACGCGTCCTCGGTCTCTTCGAGACGAGCGCGTGGTGGACCGCCTTCGCGACCTCGTCGGGCGGAGCGCCGCGCTCCCCCATCTCTTGAGCAAGCTTCCTCAAGGTCTCGATGCGCCCTCCGTAGAGCTCGAGTGCTCTCGCCGGCATGCGCGCGACTCGCTCCTTCGACGAGTCCACGCCCTTGTCCCAGATCGGCGTCTTGATAACCCCGGGCTCGACGACCGAGACCGAAAGTCCGAACGGCTCGAGCTCCCGCCTCAAAGCGTCGCTGAACGACTCGAGGGCGAACTTCGACATACTGTAGGGTCCGAGGAGCGGCGCCGCGATCCTGCCGCTGATGGAGCTCATGTTGACGATGCGGCCGCCATTCGCCCTACGGAGGAGCGGCAGGAACGCCTGGGTGACCGCTACCTGCCCGAAGAGGTTGACGTCGAACTGACGCCGGATCTCGGACATCTCGAGAAACTCGAGAGGACCGCTCACCGCGATCCCTGCATTGTTGACGAGGCCCGCGAGCCCCTCGTCGCCGAGCGCGCGGCTCACGGCGTCCGATGCGTCGCGGATGGAGTCGGCGTCGGTGACATCGAGAACCACGGGCGTCGCTCCCGGGAGCTCGGCGGCGTCTTTGTCCCGGCGCACCGAAGCAAAGACCCGGAACCCGCGCGCGGCGAGGTAGAGCGCGGTCGCGCGTCCGATGCCGGTGGAAGCTCCGGTGACGAGAACCGCCCGGGAAGCTTGAAGGGATGGTATCGACATTTCCCGCGCATCATAAGGGACGGTACAATCGCCGCCAACTTCGCGGAGGAGGGAATCGTGGAGAGAACTTATCTGGTGGGCGTCGCGATCGATCTGGTCATCGCCGTCGTGGTCTACAGAGTCGCCGTGGAGCTGCTGTTCTGGCAAATGCCTCGCCGCAAGCACGTCGTTCTCGGTACGCTCGTGGCCTTCATCGGCACCCTCCTCGGCAGAAGTCTCTTCGGGGGCTTCAGCGGGGGCGCCCCGGTCGAGTACCTGGGCGGAGTCCTCGGCGCCTTCGCCCTGGTCTTCATCGCCGTGAAAGTGGGGACGCCGGGAAGCGTCGTCCTCACCATCGACACCGAGGGGGTCTCGGGGCACGCGGACGAGCTCGCGCGGGAAGGCTTCGCGGCTCCGTTCGTCTGGCCGTATCACTTCAACGTAGAGAAGTATGGGAGCGTGATATTCGATTTGATTGGAAAGCCGGGAACCATCGTGACCGTCGAGTTTCCTCCCGACAAAACGCCTTTCGGGAAGGACCGCGAGGGGAAACCCCGAGCGAGCTTCAGCGGAACCGTGCCGGGACGGATCAACGCCTCGCCGGTCGTCGTCCCGAGCCGCGGAAGGTACCTCATCACCAAGAAAGACCCGGGCACCAAGCAGGAGATCGCGAATGACCCTTCCTGGGACACTCCCCGGCGAAACGACTGAGCCTACCGCGGGCCTCCAATGAGCTCGAGGGGGCGGCGCACTCGAGGGTCGAGCCTCACGCGGGCGAGATCCGGGTCGAACCAGATCCCCGCGACGTTGCCGGCGCCGATCGACTCCAGCACCAGCTCGGAGGCGCGGTCATCGAGGCGGCAGCGTGCCGCGGCGAGAGCTCCGTAGTAGAGGAAGTCCGGGTTTCTGCGGTTCCTCTCGAGAACGGGCTCCATCTCTCTTCGCGCCTCGCCGCATCGGTAGAGGGCCGCGAGCACCTGGGCCCTCTGGGCGCGCAGCTCGTCCGAGGGCTCGAGGGCGATGGCTTTCGCGTAGCGCTCGAGCGCGATTCGATAGCGGTCGTCGGCTTCGCGAGCCCGTCCGAGCTGCCGGAGCGCGTCGGCCACTTCCATGTGGGCGGTGGCGAGTTCGGGCTCGGCCTCGAGCACCTGCGACCATTGCGCGAGAGCGCGGTCGAACTTCCCCGCATAGTAGTGAACGAGCCCCAGGCGTTTGCGCGAGCGGGGCTCGGGCGACAGCGACAGCGCTCGCTCGAACTCGCGCTCTGCCCGTTCGAGGTCCCCTCTCGCGAGGTGATAGAAGCCGAGGAGCGTCACCGGCTCGTCGGCGGAAGGCTCGAGCTCCCGCGCCCGCTCCAGGGAGACCGCCGCGGCCTTCAGGTTGCCGCTGCGATATAGAAATCCCCCGTACCAATAGTGGTTGTTCCAGTAGAACGGCTGGTCGGCGACGAGCTTCTCGTAGATCTTCTCCGCCTCGCGGCCGCGTCCCAGCGTCTCGTATAGATCGGCGGCATTTCGCCGGGAGCCGAAGTCTCCGGGCGCGAGCTCGAAAGCGCGTGCGAAACTGCTTCGGGCTTCGTCCCATTTTTCTTCGGCGGCGAAGAGCGTAGCGCGGGCGACGTGCGCTTCGGGCAGGGAAGCCCCTTCCGCGAGAGCGCGCTCCGAGGCGTAGCGTGCGACCGCCAGGTCCCCGGGCTCTCGGGCCGCGAGGTATCGGCTGGTCGAGGCGATCGCCTGACCGATGAGGGCCGAAACGAAGGAGGAGTCGACCTCGAGCGCCTGCTTGTACAGCGACCGCGCCTTCTCGAGATCGCCGCGGGCGAACCAGCCGTCGTGCTGGGAACGCGCCTCGAGATACATCCGGTACGCGTCGAAGCTCGGGGTGCGCAGCGACGCGATTCCCGGGAGCTCCGCCGGGACTCCCAGCGTCTCCAGCACTCGCACCCTCACCCGGTCGAGCGCTTCGATGGGATCGGCGCCCTCGACCGTTTCCCGAAAAACGACGGTCCCGTCCGCACGGGAGAGCTCGGGGCGAAACGAGTAGACGCCCGCGTCGAGCGCGAGGCGTCCCCGGAGGAGCCAGCGGGCTCCGAGGATTCGTAGGATCTCCGCGTCGGGCTTCGCCCGAAGATCGGCCTCGACGACGCTGACCCGAATTCCCGGCGCCGCCTGAAGTCCCGCGGTGAGCCCGTCGGCGCTGAAGGCGCTCAAGATCTCGCTGTCCGGCGAGGGGTTCTCGGCCTCGAACGGAACGAGGGCGATTTCGGCTGTCCCCGGCGCCGCCGGCCGGAGACCGACGACCGCGAGCGCCACCAGCACCGCGAGGGCTCCCGCCGCGGCCAGGAGCTTCGCCCGGCGGGAAGTCGAAGCCCGCTTCACCTCAGGGCGCCGTGAAACGACGCGCGCTTCCTCGAGAGCGAGGAGTTTTTCGAGGGCCTGCCGGATCTCGGAGATCGCGGGCCGGAGCGAGGCGTCCCAGGACAGGCACCTCGTGGTGATGGCGTCGAGCTCGCCCGGGACGTCCGGCTCATGAGAGCTCGGGGGAGGGAGGGCGGCCGCATCCCCGCGAAGCGCGAGCGGTCTCTGATCCTCGTCTCCCGGCGGACGTTTTCCGGTGAGCATCTCGTAGAGGACGAGGCCGAGCGCGTACATGTCGGCGGCAGCGGTGAGGGGTGCTCCGCGGATGTGCTCGGGCGCGAGGTAGGCGTAGGAGCCGACGAGAGCTCCAGGCTCGGTCACTCCGGAATCGACCGGACCGCGGGCGAGTCCGAAGTCCATCACCACCACCCGGCCCTCGCGGTCGACCGCGACGTTCGACGGCTTCAGATCGCGGTGAACGATGCCCCGGGAATGGATCGCCTCGAGACCCGAGGACACCTGGACGGCGATCTGGAGAGTCTGTTTCACCGAGAGGTTTCCGAGGCTCTTGATCAGCCCGGCGAGGGTGTCGGCATGGAGATACTCCATGCTCAGGTAGCGAACGCCGGAGGCGATCCCCAGGTCGTACATCCGGCAGACGTTCTCGTGGGTGACCTGCTGCGCGAGGCCCGACTCGCGCCGGAAGCGCGCGAGCGCCTCCCTGTCCCCCTCGAGGCTTTCTCGAATCATCTTGAGGGCCACGGTACGGCTCGTCTCCTGGTCGCGCGCCTTGTAGACGACTCCCATCCCGCCCTGGCCCAGACGATCGATCACCACGTAGCGGCCGGCGAAGAGCTCTCCCGGCTCGTAGTCCAGGGCCTCCAGGACGTGGCCGGGGCTTTCCGATCCCCAGAACGAATCCGAAGAGCGGCGGCGAGGATCCTTCCCGGTCCCGGAGGAGGACCGCTCGGCCCAGAGAACGAGCGACGCTCCGCAGCTCCCGCACTCGGCGGCGGTCGCTTCGGTGCGCCCGCCGCACGAGGGACAGAGGTCGACAAGCGTTTCCTGAAGCATTAGTCTCCCGTCCGATGCCGCTCGTCCGTGACGAAGAGCAAGGGTCATGCCGGCGGGAGAGCGCCGAAAATCAAGGGTTTCGAGCTTCCTCCCCTGTAGTGGAGGCGGCTACACCTCGGGCCTACGCGGTACACTGTAGCGGAATGCGGTACAGGTTTTACGGGCTCATTCTGGTGGCGCTCGCCACCGCCGCGAGGGGACTCGCAACGGAGCGGGTCGCCGACCCGACGGCGGCGTCCGTCTTCATCCGCGTTCTCGGAAGGGTCGAGATCGAGGTGGATTCCTCCTGGGCGCAATCCGCCGAGGAGCGAGACGTCGAGCTCGGGAGTGGAAGCGGCTTCGTGTTCACGCCCTACGGCCACGTTCTCACGAACCACCACGTGGTGAGCGGCGAGTCCTTCGCGGCGCGGCTCGGAGATCGCGAGGTGAGGACCCGGCTCGTGGTCGAGCGCATCGAGGTGTTGCTGCGATCCGAGGATCCCGACAGCCCGCCCTTCTCGCTACCCGCGAGCGTCGAAGTCTCGGATCCGGGACTGGACCTCGCGGTCCTCTCGGTGACGGGCGCTTCGCTCCCTTATCTGGCGCTCGGCGACTCCGACGCCGCGGAGCCGGGAGAAGACGTGCGGGTCTACGGGTTCCCCTTCGGCCGTCACGTGGAAGTGGGCATCGAAGAAACGTCCGGGGTCGTGCCCGCGGTGAGCGTGACCCGGGGCACGGTCTCCGCGGTCCGAGGGGATGCGGCCGGCGGCGCTGCCTTCCTGCAGACCAGCGCCACGGTGAACCCGGGCAACAGCGGGGGGCCGATGGTCGACGCCGAGGGGTTCGTTCTCGGAGTCGTCCGCCTGAAGCTCAAGGAAGGAGACGGAATCGGCTTCGCCATCCCGGTGAACGCGGTCAAGGATTTTCTCGAGGTGAACGGCTACGGGGGGCTCGTTCCCGTCGAGCGCCTGCGCCTCGGAGGCGAGGAGGCGCTCGAAGGCAAGGGGCTGACTCTACGACTTCCGGAATCCGTGGAGGACGTCTCGCCTTCGCGGCTGAGAGCATTCAGCGAGCCGTCGCCCGGCTCGGTCGCCTTCGCCTCGGATCGGGTGTTCACTCCCTGGGATGTTTCTCGATTGGAGGCGGCCCTCCTCTCGGGCGAGGCGTTCGGGTCGTTTCGCGCCACCGGGGCGCAGAAGTCACAGACGCTCTCCGGAGGAAGACTCGTCTTCGGAAGCGCCACCGGCCAGGAGGCCGAAGGCGGTCTCGAGGCGAAGATCGAGTACGCGATTCTCGAGAACGGTCCGGAAAAAGTCGTCCTCCGCTACGTCGGCTCTGCCGAGGCCGTCGCGTACAACCGCTCGGTGCTCAAGGAGTCGCTTCAGAGCGTCGGCGTCGTTTCGCTCCTGGGCTCGCCCGTCGATGGACCCCTCGCCCCCGCCCGGATTTCGTGGGAACCGGTGGATTTGCCCATCCCCTCGGCGCCGTCCGTGATCTTTCCACGAGGGTGGGACGAGGAATCTTCTGCACCGTTTCCCTGTCGTGGACTTCCCGCGATCGACTCGGCGATGGCGGCCTCGCCGCCGGGTGACTTCCGGATATCGCTCCGCGCGGCCTGGTGGGGCGTTGGCGCCGACTCCGCGTCCGCAGCGCGGGCCTGCAGCGAGCGCGCCGGCCGCCACGGGCCGTCTTCTTACGCGTATGCCGTGGAGTACCTGGGAGTGCGCTACGCGGTCTCGGGGGCGTTCACCGAAAGCGGCGAGGGACTTCTCCAGCTCGAGGCCGTGTCTCCCGTCGAAGCCGAAGCGCACGTCGCCGATCTGACGCGGGCGTTTCTGGAGCGCAACAAGTGAGTCGAACTTGGGGCCGGCTGTTGCCTTCCGCCGAGGGTTACGGGAGCGCGCCGCCCTCACAAATCGTCTCGACGACGACGAGGTTCTCGATTAGGATGCCGTCGTCGCCCTGGGACTGGAACACGACGTTCAGACCGCCCTTTCGAGCTCGGGAACGACGGGCTCGTCCCCTCCGTCGCTCCCGCTGACGCCGTCGTCGGAGAAGTGTCCGGCTTTTCCCCCAGGTCCTCGACTCAACGGTGAGAGCTTCGTCGTCGAGCTCGTGCCACCACTTCTGCCATCGGCTCAAGGTGCTGGCGACTCACACCACCAGGGACGAAATCGCGTAACAGTCTTGATAGGGTCTATTCCCTACATGCTGTTGAAATCTATTCGGATCCGGGACGGGAATGCTACAATTCATCGCTCCCCCTAATCTGAATTCGTTCGGGGAACGGTTTGGACAAACAGCAGCGGGGCTTCAGTCTCATCGAAGTTCTCATCTCGGTCACCATCACGTTGTTCGTGATGGCGATGGTCTTCTCGATCACGCTGACGATTCGTTCGGTACTCGAGAGGGAATCTCGCGTCGCCGAGGTGAGCTCCAGCGTGGCGCGGGCGATGGACGACGTGACGCTCGAGATCTCGCGCGCGGGCTACGGTCTGGGTGAGGGCGTGACGCCCATCCTCCCGTACCACGCGGGCACGAGCACCGCGCCCTCTTCGAAGGCGATCTCGATCTGGTCCAATCCGCGTGGAGCTTCCGGGGTCGTTCTCTCCGAGGGCGCGTCCGACGACGCACTGACCCGCGTTCGCGCCCCCAAAGCCGGGCTCGAGGCAGGCGACCGGGTGGTGGCGATCGACGCGGCCGGAGGCGCTGCTCGCGCCGAAGTGACGGCCCTTCGCCCTGGAATCGAAACGAATGACCTCGAGCTTCGCTCACTGGAGAATGGCGCGGACTCCGAGCGCGCCGCGGATCGTCTCCTGGCGTTGTCGGAGGTCAGCTACTCTCTCGCCTCGTCCGCGGTCGTCGGTAAACAGGCGTTGGTGAAACACACGGTACAGGGCGCCCGGGTGCTAACGCCTTGGCTCGACGACGTCCGCTTCGATTATTTGGATGCGGCCGGCGGCACCATCGCGCCGACGATGCTGGAACGCGGCCCGCCTCTGGCCATGGTCAAGGTCACCATGCGCTATTCGCTCGAGGCCGGCAAGCGACAGAACATAAAAACGCTCACCACCGCGGTCGCGCTCGACCGGCAGTCGACGAGCGTCGATTTCGCCGAGCCCGGTTATGGATTCCGCCTCGCCCGCTATTTCCATCCGATCGAGAGCCCAGCGGCGGTGGTGATGCGGTCGCATCTCGATTGGGGGGTGATCGTTTCCGCCGGCGCCAACCGGTTTCAGGACCCATCGTATCTCTACAGCTTCCCCGCCACCCGCGGTTTTCTCGAGGCGCGCGTGGATAGCCTCACGCCGCTCGACGATGTAAGAGGCCCGGTGGCAGTGAGTTTCGGTCCCGAGAGGGGACGTTTCGCCGGCTCTTTGTGGATGGCGACGTCGAATCTGCGAAACGGCAGTCTGTACCGGGTCCACCCCGATGGGTTCGGCGCGTTCTCGCCCGAGTCTCCTGTCGACCGCTTCAATCCTGTTGACGCACTGAGCGGAGTCGTCGGTATGGCCTTCGGCGCCGATGAGGCTCTCTATATCGCGAGCAACCTGAACCGCGCCGTCTACCGCCTGGTCATCGATGCCGACGGTACGCCGGCGACGCCGGAAACAGTCGCGAGCGTTCGCTCTTCGATTCAGGCCATCGTCGTCGGCTCCGATGGCGCGGTGTATTTCGTAGAGAACGAGGGGTTCGAGAGCAAGCTTTGGCGGATCGGATTTACATCGACTCTGGCTCCGCTCGAGCCCCTCACCGTGACCAAGCTCAGCGGACGCGTCACGGGCCTCGCCGGCGATTCGCTTTCCGGAGCCTTGTTCGCATTGATGGAAGAGCGGATGGGCGATACGGTTGTCGTGGAGCTTCCCTCGTGGTGGCTGCGATCGCCGGGCGGCACCCTGACCGAGCTGTTCTCGCTCGCGAAGTTCCGGCAAGAAACGCTGGACGGACCCGTCCAGGCTGAGCTCGATGTCGACGACGTTTCGCCAATCGTGTTCGCGATACGGCTTCCCGTCCACTTGATTCCGAAGACGTTGGACTTCGTGGCATTCGACAGCCTGGGGCTCATGTATCTGGCTTCTCGAGACAGTGATCTCGTACTGCAGTTTGATCTGGATCGAAGGGACGACGAGCGCAACGCGGTTGGCGTCGCCGCGGTCACGACGACCGGTCCCGACGGGACTCGCCAGGTGGTGTTGAACGCCTGGAAAAAACGGCGGCTAGGAACGTGAGGCAAGGCGAGCAGGGAAGTGCTCTGGTCATCGTATTGATGGCGCTGGTTTTGATGTTGCCGCTCGCGATGCTCTTGATGTCGACTGCGTTTCTCGCTCAACGCGAGGCTGGAAACCTCCGCGACCTGACGGCGCTCGACTACGCAGCGCGAGCGGGTTTCGCCGACGCGCATCTTCGATTGGCGGAGCGCCGAATCGAAGTCGCTCCCACGAGAGCGAGCTCGTACCAGACCGTGGTAAACGGGATCGACGTGCGGGTGCGCGTGGAGCGCCAGCCGGATGCGGTGCTCGGCCTGGATGGGCGCGTCCTCAGCGGTATCGAGGCGCGGGCGGTCGACGTCGACGCCGTCGGTTTCGACCCGACAATGAGACGAGTGCGTCAGTACCGCCGCCTCGAAGTGTTTCTCGTCGAGAGTCGAGCCGACAAGAGCGAATTGCCAACGGTTCGACTATCGGCCGTTCTGGTGCGGGCCGACGTGGGGCCGCTGCAGCAGGCAGGGCTGATCGTCGAACGCGGTTACTTCGACAAGCGTTTCGACCGCGGGCTCGAGCTCGCGAATGCCACGAGACTCAACTGACCGAAAGGAGGCAGCGATGCGGGGATGTTTCGCGATCACGGCGATGGTAGTGCTGTTGTTTGGTTTCGTCGTCGGCGCCGATGAGCAAGACGGCGCGGGAGGCCACTCACGGCGGACCGACAAAGACGTCCGCGACGAGACGGGAGACGTGAGCGGCGTCGTCACCGATGGCGACGGCAGTCCGGTGGCCCACGCCCTCATCTTGCTGAAAGAGGACGAGGAGGCGGACGAAAATTTTGGGGAGACGGTGTCGGCGCGTGATGGCTCGTTCTTCATCGAGGACGTCGAGGCGGGTGTCTACGTCGTGGTCGTCCGGAAGATGGGGTTCGACGCGTTGGTGCAAAAGGGGGTCCCGGTTCTCGCCGGACAAGAGATTCAGCTTCGGCTGGTCGTTCAGCGCGTCGTCCTCGGCACGGCTCCAAGCGGCCGGCCCAAACGGTAGGCGGTAGGCGGTAGGCGGTAGGCAGCGTCGAAGTGACGGCTCATCACCTCCTTACCATTGAGGATTCCGGGATCGATGGCGTGCAAGGTGAGCGCCGACGCGGGCGGGAGCGCGCGCCAGAGTGTGGGCCATGCTTCCGTCGTGAAGCATCTTCCCATCGACGGCGTGGCCGACGCCTTGCTAGAACTCCTCGTCCAGGGTGACCACGTCCCAGAGGCTGTGGTAGCGCCCGGCGCGGGCGTTTCGAAGGAACGCGTGGATGTTCTGCACCAGGCTCACGGTGATGTGGTCGTCGACCATCTTGGGGTGCGGGCGGTGCAGGTTGGCGTAGGCGCGAATGAAAACGCTGCGCTCGTCGGTCGGGAGCTCACGCACGTTGTCGACGAACGCCGGCCACTTGCGCTGCCGGAACAGGTAGAACTCCACGTTCGACAGGTAGAAGGCGGAGACGGTTGCGCCCCTCGACTCGAGGACGCGGCCGAGGCGCCGGAGCGCCTGCTCTCCCGCGAAGTCGCCGACCAGGGGAACGATCCGGTTCGACCGCTGCATCTCCCGCACGTACTCGAAGTCCTCGACCGACGCGAGCCAGTTCCGATGGCCGCCGTTGAGATCGGTCTCGAGGATGAACTCCTTGAGCGAGGGGAAGAAAAACGATCGCCAGCTGTCGTATTTGATCTCGAAGCCCTGGCGAAAGAACTCTCCGTGGATCTGCCGGATCTCCTCGAAGTCCGGCTCGGTGAGAGCGAGCTCGGGTATTCCGCGGAGCTCGACCTCCACCTGAGAGAGCTGTTCCAGAAAGTAAGTCTTGTCCGGAGGCGCGGCCTCGACCGCGGTGACGATTTCGGGGAGAGGAGTCGATGCCGAGAAGCGCACTCCCAGGGGCCGGCCGAGGAGGCGCGAGAGGTAATCCTCCCGACTCTCCGACTTCTCGATCAGGACTTTGAAGAGGAGGTGCTCGAGGAGGTTCTGCCGGCGTATGTCGACGATGAACGCCAGCTCCGGTCGAATGGCGCCGATGTAGCTGAAGTTCTGGTTCGGCCCGACTCCGACGTAGACGCCACCTCTCACCTGGAGCTCTTCGAGGTCGTCGAGGACGTGGAGGTACGAGGTCTCGTTCGAGATGTAGTTGTTGCTCCAGAAGTAGCCCCCATCCTCGGAGATTTGATGGATGAGGCGGGAGAACTCGACGTCGCTGAGGCTTGCGGCTCCCGGCTCCGACAGGTCCACGCACGAGGGCGCGAAGCGGGAGAGCGCGAGAGCAAGCAGCAGAACGGAAAAGATCCTTCGACCCGGCATCACTTCACGGCAGAATAGCACAGCTCCCCGGGGAGCCCGCGGTTGTGCCGTGGTAGACTTCGTGCAGCATGGTTCCGGAGAAGCGTGCGCAGGCTGTGCGAGCGGAGCGTTCGCCTTCGCGCGAAGCGCTTCGGCGAAACCGCGCCGGAGCCCGAAGGGCGGAGGCGGGAGCCCGGCGAGGCGAGCACTGAAAATGGATATCATCCGGATCATCGGCGTTCGCATGGACCTGGGAGCGGGCCGGCGCGGAGTGGACATGGGTCCCTCGGCGATGCGCAAGGCCGGAATCCGGCAGCGGCTGCGCGATCTGGAGTACGAGGTCATCGACGAAGGCAACCTGAATTCCGACGAGCCCGAGGCCCTCGACGTCGAGGACCCGAAGCTCCGGTACCTCCCGGAGATCGCGTCGGTGATGGAAGATCTCGCCCGGAGGGTCTCGAAGAGCATCGGCTCCGGCGAGACTCCGCTGGTCCTCGGGGGCGATCACTCGATCGCCATCGGAACCATCGCCGGGCTGGCCTCGCACTATCGCCGGGAGAAGAAGAAACTCGGGATGATCTGGCTCGACGCCCACGGCGACGCCAATACCCCCGCGACCTCCCCTTCGGGGAATATCCATGGAATGCCCCAGGCCGTCGCTTTCGGCCGCGGGGCGGACGAGCTCGTTCGCATCGGAGGGTTCGCCCCCGGAGAGTCCAAGCTCGACCCCGCCTGCTGCTCCATCTTCGGCGCCCGCAGCATCGACGCCGCGGAGAAGAAAGTGATCGCCGACATCGGGCTGCGGGTCTTCACCATGGAAGAGATCGATCGCCGGGGGATTTACGACGTGTCGCGCGAAGCCATCGAGATCGCGAGCCGGGGAACGGAAGGAATTCACGTCAGCTTCGACGTGGACGTCATGGATCCCACGGTGGCCCCCGGAGTCGGAACACCGGTCCGAGGCGGCCTCACCTACCGCGAGACCCACACCGTGATGGAGCTCGTCGCCGAGTCGGGACGCATGGTCTCGATGGAAGTGGCGGAAGTGAATCCGATCCTCGACGTTCAGAACTCGACCGCGGAGGTCGCGGTGGAGATGGTCGCCTCGGCGTTCGGCAAGAGAATCCTCTGAGCAAAGTCCCGGTCACCGCCGAAGATGGAAAAAACCTCGGGGAGGTCTCCGTTTCGGTAGCGCCCGGCGGCGCTCGAGGAGATACGACCGCGGCGATCATCGCCCACGGCGCCGGGGGCAACATGGACACCCCGTCTCTCAAGGGGCTCCAGGACCGGCTCGCCGCCGCCGGCATCACCGCCGTTCGCTTCAACTTCCTCTACTCCGAGAAAGGCAGGAAGAGCCCCGATCGCGAGGCGCTCCTCATCGCCTGCTGGCGGTCCGTCGCCGACTGGGTGAAGCGCGAGCTAACGCCTTCGAGGCTCTTTCTCGGAGGCCGATCGATGGGCGGCCGCATGGCTTCCTACCTCGTTGCCGAAGGCTACCCTTGCGACGGTATCTTCTTCCTCGCCTACCCGCTTCATCCGCCGGGCAATCGCGAGAAGCAGCGGAAGGACCACCTTCCGAGCATCCGCGTGCCGATGCTCTTCGTCAGCGGCACCGCCGACGCCTTCGCCGAGCTCGATCTGCTGGAGCCTCTGGCCCGTCGACTCAAGGCGTCGCTCCATCTCCTCGAGAAAGCCGACCACGGTTTCAAGGCTCCGAAGTCGAGCGGCAAGACCGCGAGAGAAATCGAGGACGAAGTGGCCAGGACCGTGTTAGCCTTCATGACCTACGGGGAGTTGACACGATGACCGATAGGATCCAGGCGCTTCGGGACCTTCTGGCGAAGGACCCGAAAGACCCGATGAGCCGCTACATGCTCGCGACCGAGTTGTACAAGAAGGGCGAGTACGAGGAGGCCGTGGATCAGATGGAGTCCTACCTCAAGGACAAGCAGGACGAGGGGGCGGCGTACCGGATTCTCGCCGATGCCTACGTTCGCCTGGGCAAATCGAGCGAGGCCCGGTGGGCGCTCCGGCAAGGCATCGAGGCCGCCCGCACCCACCACCACGACGGGATGGCCGACGAGCTCGAAGACCGGCTGAAAGAACTGGGCTGACCTTACGCCTCCCTAGGAGCTAGTTCCCGCGCAGGCAAGCGCCCGGCTCAATCGGCCAATCGACCGATGCTTGCGTGCCCCAAACGATACCGGCGAGTTCCTTGTCCGCATCCGAGCACCCTTCGGGCGCACCCGAACGTTGCCGACGGGCTCACCCAATTACTCGAACCCGTCCCCGCGCCCCTTCCCGATTGTGCCTTTCCCGATTGTCCGAGAACGGTGATTTTTCCTATCCTTTATCCTTAAATATCAGCATCAGTCTAATGAGGAGGGAAATATGGTATCGACCGGTTTCTATCTGAACGACCAGCTCCTGAAGCGCTGTGCCGAGCGGGCGGGCGGCTACGATCGGGAGAACCGGTTCTTTCAGGAAGACTTCGACGAGCTCAAGACAGCCGGTTATCTCCTGATGGCCGTGCCGAAGGATATGGGAGGGCTTGGACTTTCCCTCAGCGACGTCTGCCGCCTGACCCGGAAGCTCGCTTACCACGCGCCCGCCACCGCGCTCGGGATCAACATGCACGTCTACTGGACGGGCGTCGCCGCCGAGCTCCGCCGCCACGGCGACGCCTCGCTCGAGTGGCTGCTGAGGGAAGCGGCCGAGGGGGAGGTCTTCGCCGCGGGCCACGCCGAGTCGGGGAACGACCTCCCGGCCCTGATGTCGACGAGCAAGGCCGAGCGCGTCGAGGGAGGCTATCGTTTTACCGGCCGCAAGGGCTTCGGGAGCATGACGCCGGTCTGGACGCGCCTCGGCATCCACGGGCTGGACGCGAGCGACCCGGCGAGACCGAAGATCGTGCACGCCTTTCTGCCGCGAGACGCCAACGGCTTCGAGATCCGGGAGACGTGGGACGTCCTGGGGATGCGGGCGACGCGCAGCGACGATACCGTCCTCGACGGCGCTTTCGTCGCCGATCGATACATCGCTCGGGTCGTTCCCGCGGGGCCGGCCGGACTCGACCTCTTCGTGCTGTCCATCTTTGCCTGGGGACTCCTCCCGTTCGGAAACGTGTACTACGGGCTCGCGCAGCGAGCGCGCGACCTCACCATCGCCATGCTCCAGGACAAGACGTCCGTCGCCATGACGCGCGGAATGATCCACCACCCCGAGGTCCAGCACGGGGTCGCGGAAATGGTGATGGAGCTCATGACCATCGAGCCTCTGCTCGAAACGGTGGCGTCGGGATGGTCCGAGGCGACGGAGCACGGAGGAGAGTGGGTGTCACGGATCGTGACCGCCAAGTACCGCGCCGTCGAGGGCGCGTTCAAAGTTGTGGACAAGGCGCTGGATCTCTCCGGTGGATTCGGCATGTTCAAGAAGAGCGAGCTCGAGCGTCTGTTCCGCGACGCCCGCGCCGGACGCTTCCATCCTGCGAACGCCATGCTCACTCACGAGCTCGTGGGCAAGCTCTCTCTCGGTGTCGATCTCACCGCGGGGCCGCGCTGGGGCTAGGCGAGCGCCCTGATTCCCTCTTCCCGCATTTCCACCCGAGGAGAGATTCGGGTACGTTATCGTCGCGATCGAGAGGCGCGATCGCGACTAAATTCCCACCTCTGAGGAGGGGAAGATTTGGCTTTCCGGCACGGCGATCGGGTGGGCTGCTACGAGATCCGCGCTCCGCTCGCCTCCGGCGGCATGGGGGAGCTCTATCGGGCCCACGACACCCGGCTCGGGCGGGACGTCGCGCTCAAAGTGCTTCGCGGTGACATCGCCTCGGATCCGGGTCGCAGACGACGCTTCGAGCGCGAAGCGCGTGCCGCCTCGGCCTTGAACCACCCCAACATCGTTACTGTCTTCGATATCGGCGAAGTCCCTCTCGGAGGTCCATTCCTGGTCATGGAGCTCGTCGAAGGAGTGACGCTCCGTGAGCTCCTCACGAACGGGGCCTTGCCGCTCGAACGACTCTTCTGGATCGGTATCCAGATCGCCGATGGGCTCGCGCGGGCCCACGGCGCCGGCATCGTGCACCGGGACTTGAAGCCCGAGAACATCATGGTCACCGAGGACGGTCTGGTGAAGATCCTGGATTTCGGGCTCGCGAAGGCGGTGACCGTGCCGTCAAAGGGCTCGTCTCTCGCGACCCTCGAACGCGAGGGCACAGCGGACGGCGTCATCCTGGGCACCGTCGGCTATATGTCGCCCGAGCAGGCCTCGGGGCAGGACGTGGACGCCCGCGCCGATCAGTTTGCCCTCGGCGCCATCCTGTACGAGATGGCGACGGGAGAGCGCGCCTTCGCGAGAGACACGGCGGTGCAGACCCTCGCCGCTCTCATCGAGGCCGAGCCTTCGCCTCTCCCGCCCACGCTGCCACGCTCTTTCCTCGGAGTCGTGGAGCGCCTCCTCAAGAAGAGACCGGGCGAGCGCTTCCCCTCGAGCGGCGACGTTCTGGCCGCCCTGCGTCAGTTGAAACACGGTGAGGAAGGCGCGAGCTGTCCCCGATGCGGATCCGAAGTGCCCGTGGGAAACCGGTTCTGCGGAAGGTGCGGCTCGGCCGTCGACGTGGCCCCGGCCGTGTCCGAGAGCGCCGAGCGGAAGCAGGCGACGGTGGTCCATACGACGCTCAGCGGATATTCAGGCATGCTCGACCAGCTCACCTCGGGCGAGCTCGAACGATGGACGCTGGAGCTGGAGGAAGCCGCGCGACAGGTCGTTGGCGAGCACGGAGGCTCGCTGCAGCGCTTCGGTCCCGAGGCCATCGTCGCCGTGTTCGGAATCCCCCAGGCGCAAGAAGACGACTGCCTTCGGGCCGCCCGCGCCGCAAGGGCGCTCCACTCCCGCGCTCTGGAGCTGACCCGCGCCGTCAAAAAGCCGCTGGCCCGGCCGGTTGCGCTCCATACCGGTATCGACACGGGTTCGCTCGTCGTCCAGGGAATGGATGGATTGCGGATGGCGGGCGACGTCCTTCACGTGGCCGAGCAGCTCAGCCAGCAGGCGCATCCGTTCGAGATCCTGACCACACGAGGA
>Ga0299906_10000853_pt1 | contig 26781 bp, 32 predicted proteins | sample RVTome_14_FD_200259 | JGI IMG/M metagenome (GOLD analysis project Ga0299906, IMG submission 200259) | Soil microbial communities from uranium-contaminated site in the Upper Colorado River Basin, Wyoming, United States - RVT145D125 (version 2) ...
GGGGTCAGGGCCCCGGTCTTGCCGACGTTCACCTCGATCGCCTTCACCACCGTCGTGGCCTGGCGGGCGGCGAACTTGAAGGCGATCGCCCAGCGCGGGTGATGCGTCGTGGAGCCCAGCCGTCGCTGCTGCTCCAGCGAGTCCACCTTGACGACCACGCCATCGGCGTCGTAGCCGAGGGCGTCGCGCTCGGCCTCGAGCGCCGCGCAGGCGGCGATCACCTCGTCGAGGGACTCGCAGCGCCGGGCGCGGGGATTCGTGCGGAACCCGGCCGCCCGCAGCGCCTCCAGCGCCTCCCAGTGGGAGGCGAAGGCGAGGCCGGGCGTCCACGACACGTGATAGAGGAAGGCGTCGAGCGGGCGGCGGGCGGTGACCGAGGGGTCCTTCTGGCGCACGGCGCCGGCGGCGGCGTTGCGTGGGTTGGCGAACGTCGCCTCGCCGGCCTCTTCCAGGCCCAGGTTGAGGCGCGCGAACTCGGCGCGCGGCATGAAGACCTCGCCGCGCACTTCCAGGTCCTCCACCTCCGCCAGCGGCCCCCGCAGCACCATCGGCAGGCTGCGGATGGTGCGCAGGTTGGCGCTGATGTCCTCGCCCACGCGCCCGTCGCCCCGGGTGGCGCCCCGCACGAAGCGGCCGCGCGCGTAGAGCAGCGCGACGCCGAGCCCGTCGATCTTCGGCTCGCCCACGTAGGCGAAGCGCTGCCCGGGCAGCGCCCGCGTGATGCGCGCCTCGAACTCGCGGAGGTCGTCCGGCGTCGTGGCGTTGTCGAGCGACAGCATGGCCGCCCGGTGCTCCACCGGCTGGAACGCGTCGACGGGCGCGCCCGCCACCCGCTGGGTCGGACTGTCGGCGGTCACCAGCTCGGGGAACTCCGCCTCGAGCCCTTTCAGCTCGCGCAGCAGCACGTCGTACTCGGCGTCGGAGACCTCCGGCCGCGATTCGACGTAGTACAGATAGTCGTGATGATGAATCCGCTCGCGCAGCTCGGTGATCCGCTGCGCGGCATCCGCCGAATTCATGCCGCTCAGCATAGCACCGGGCCCGCCGGCGATCGTGGGCCGCCGTCCTCGCCAGTTCCCGGTTCCACCCGGCGGCGGTCGCGCGTGGGCGCCGTACCGGCGCGAGAGCGCGCGATTACCGGCCGCGCGACGAGAGCCTGATGGCGAGGAACACGGGCAGCAGGCCGGCGGCGACGATCGCCAGCGCGGGCACCGAGGCCTCGAGCCACTGCGACTCGGCGGTGCGCTCCCACACCGCGACGGCGAGCGTGTCGAGGCCGAACGGGCGCAGCAGGAGCGTCGCGGGCATCTCTTTCACGGTCTCGACGAAGACCAGCACGAGGGCGGTCAGCAGGCCGCCGCGCAGCAGGGGAAGGTGGATGCGGGCGAGCGTGCGGCCGGCGCCGGCGCCGAGCGAGCGGGCGGCGTCGTCGAACGACGGCGGGATCTTCAGGAGGCTCGCCTCCAGGGTGTGCAGGCTCACGGCCAGGAAGCGGACGGTGTAGGCGAACACGAGCACGGCGGCCGATCCCGTGAGAATGAGGCCGGCCGGGCGGCCCAGCAGCCACTCGGTGGCCGCCGCCAGGCCGTGGTCGAGCCGAGCCACCGGAATGAGGACGCCGACCGCGATGACCGAGCCGGGCAGCGCATAACCCATGCCGGCCAGGCGGGTGGCCGCCCGAACCGCCATGGAGGGATGCAGGCGGGAGGCGTAGACCAGCGTCAGCGCCAGGACGCACGCGACCACCGCGGTGGCGCCGGCGAGCAGCACGGTATTGCCCAGGACGGTGCCGAAGGCGGGCACGACCGTGCGCCAGCCGGCCGCGGCGTCGCGGGCCCAGAGCAGCAGCTGCCCGACGGGCACGATGAACGCGGCGCTCAGGACGAGGGCGCAGCCGGCGGCGGCCGCGCCGGCCCGCCAGCCGGACAGCGGCACGCGTTGCACGCCGGGCCCGCGGCGCTGGCTCTGAACGAAGCGGGCGTGGCCGCGCAACGCGCGCTCCAGCAGGAGCAGCCCCAGCGCGAACAGCAGCAGCAGGCTGGCCAGCTGGGCGGCGGCCACGCGGTCGAACATCCCGTACCAGACGCGATAGATCGCCTCGGTCAGCGTGCGATACCCGAAGGTGGCCACGGTGCCGAAGTCGGCGAGCGCCTCCATCATGGCCAGCGAGGTGCCGGCGACCAGCGACGGCCGCGCCATCGGCAGCGACACCTCCCGGAACGCCGCCCACCGCGAGCGGCCCAGCGCGCGGGCCGTCTCCAGCGTCGCCGCGCCCTGCTCGCGGAACGCCGTGCGGGCCAGCAGGTAGACGTACGGGTAGAAGACCAGCGTCATCACCAGCACCACGCCCCAGTAGGCGCGCGGGTCGGGCAGCCCGGCGGCGGGCCCGAGGTGCCGGCGCAGCGCCGTCTGCAGCGGCCCCGCGTAGTCGAGCAAGCCCAGCAGGGCGAAGCCGATGACGTAGGCGGGCACCGCCAGCGGCAGGATCAGCGCCCACTCGAACACCCCGCGGCCGGGGAACTCGTAGCCGGTCACGAGCCAGCCGAGCGCGGTGCCGATGACGAGGGTGCCGAGCCCGACGCCGGCCAGGAGCGCGAGCGTGTTGAGTGTCAGCTCGGCCAGCTGGGTGCGCCACAGATGGGCCCACACCTCGACCGCCGGGTGGGCGAACGAGGAGACGACGGCCATGACCGGCACCGCCAGCGCGGCGGCGATGGCCACGGCCGCCACGGTCCAGAGACTCGGAGGAGGCGTCGGCGACAGGGTGACGCCGGCCCGGCCGGCGGCCGGGCGGTCCCGCTCGTCTGGCACCCGGCGGCTACTTGTAGCCCGCGCGGTCGGCGAGCCGCACGGCCGCAGCCTGCAGCTCGCCGGCGGCCGCCACGTTGATGTCGTCCTGCTTGAACGTGCCCCAGCGGGCGACGAGCGGGTTCACGGCCGCCTGGGGATTCGCCGGGTACTCGAACGACAGGTCGGCGAACATCTGCTGGGCCTCGGGACTCGACAGGAACTCCACCAGCCGGATGGCGTTCGCGCGGTTCTTGCCGTGGGCGGTGACGCCCGCCCCCGAGATGTTCACGTGCGTGCCGGTCGTCGCCTGGTTGGCCCAGAACGGGGCGACCGGGAAGGCGGGGTTCTTGGCCAGGATGCGGGCGAGGTAGTAGTGGTTGGCCACCCCGACGTCGCACTGGCCGGCGGCGATCGATTCCAGGAGCTTGGCGTCGCCGTTGATCAGGATCGGCCGGTTGGCGACCCAGCCGCGCACGATCTCCTCCGCGCGCGGCTCGCCGTGGCGCTTGATGAGCGTGGCGAGCATCGACTGGTTGTAGATGTACGACGAGGTGCGCAGGCAGAGCCGGCCCTTCCAGCGGGCGTCGCCGAGCGCCTCGTAGGTCGACAGCGCGGCCGGGGTCACGGTCGTGCTGTTGTACACGATCGTGCGCGCCCGCACGGTGAGGCCGAACCAGCGCTGCTCGGGATCGCGCAGGTGGGCGGGGACGTTGGCCAGCAGCTCGGGCGAATCGATCCGGGCGAGCAGCCCGGCCCGGGCCGCGTTCCAGAGGTTGCCGGCATCGACCGTGACGAGCACGTCGGCCGGCGTGCGCTCGGCTTCGGCCTTGAGCCGCTCGAACAGTTCGCCCGTCTGGCCGCTGAAGACCTTCACGTTCACGCCGGTCTTCCGGGTGAAGGCGTCGAAGGCCGCCTCCTGGCCGTAGTGCCGGGCGGAGTAGACGACCACCTCGGGCGCCTGGGCGCTCGGGGGCGGGGTGGGCCAGGTGACCAGGATCGGCAGAGCCAGGACCGCTGCGGTGAGGGCGCGGATCGGCGATGTCCGTCGCATGCTCGTTCCTTTCTCGGGTATACTGACGCCGGCGTGACGCCGAGAGATTAAGTAACCCTAACATGACGAAGTCGTCAAGCCTAAAAGATCGGGCCGCGCGCGCCGAGCGGGCCAACCACACCACCGCGTCGGTGCAGGACTACCTGGCCGCGATCTACGACCTGGCCGGCAGCGGCAAGCCCGTCATCGGGGCCCGGCTGGCCAAGCACATGGGCATCTCGGCGCCGGCGGTCACCGAGTCGATCCAGCGCATGGGCCGCGGCGGCTACGTCCGGGTCGGACGGGGCAAGGAGCTGATCCTCACGCCCAAGGGCCGCCAGATCGCCGAGGTGATGGCGCGGCGTCACCGGCTGCTCGAGCGCTGGCTCACCGACACGCTGGGGCTGAACTGGACCGACGCCCACGAGGAGGCCCACCGCCTCGAGCACGCGCTGTCACCGCGGGTCGAGGACCGGCTGGCCGAGATGCTGGGCATGCCAACGACCTGCCCGCACGGCAACCCGATTCCCGGGATGCCGCGGCCGGCCGCCCGGTTCGAGCCGTTCCCCCTCGCCCAGGCCCGCGAGGGCGCCTCGGTCGTGGTCGAGCGCATCACCGAGGAGGCCGAGGCCGACAAGAACCTGCTCGAGTACCTCTGGCGGCACAACGTCCGCCCGGGCCGGCGCCTGAAGATCACCGAGGTGGCGCCGTGGGCGGGGACGATCACCGCGGCGGGCGACGGCCAGTCCATCACGCTCGGTCTGCCGGCCGCGGCCAAGATCTGGGTCTACCTCCCGCAGGAATCCTGACCGACCTCCACGCGCGGGGCGAGAGCGATGCGGCTGATCTTCTGGGGCCTGGTGGTGGTGGCGATCGGCTACGCGGCCTACTCCGGCATGATCGCGGCGTGGCAGTGGGTCGCCGTGAACACCGCCGTCGACGAGGTCATCTCCCAGGCCGGCATCGAGGCGGTCCCGGCGGCCGAGGTGAAGAGTCGCGTGATGACGGCCATCAACGAGGCCGGTGTGCCGCTGCGGGACCGCGACGTGAGCGTCAGCCGTGGCGCCGATCGTTCGGTAACGGTGGCGATCACCTGGACCGTGCCGGTGATCGTCGTGAAGGGCGAGTCGGTGCTCGCCCTGCCGCTCTCGGTGCAGCGCGCGTCGCGCTAGTCAGCGCTTCGGTGGGGTCTGGGCGCGGGCATCGGCCAGCAGCTTCACCACCCGGTCGCGGTCCTCGCCGGGCGGCGTGACCGCGATGAACTTCTCCCAGGACTGGATGGCGCCGGGGACGTCCTTCTTCACCTCGTACAGCACCTGCCCGCGGTACAGGAGCGCCGGCGCATAGTCGGGATCGAGCGCCAGCGCCCGCTCGAAGAGCTCCAGCGCGCGGTTGACCATTTCCGGCCCGTGCTCGCCCTGGGCGGCGATCGCCGCGATGAGGCCCAGGTGCGTCATGGCGTCCACGTTGCCGGCGTCGCGCTTGAGCACCGCCTGGTAGGCCGACATCGCCTCGCTGTAGCGGCCGGCGAAGAGGCTCGACCGCGCCGCCTCCAGCATGCCCTGCAGCATTGCCGGCGTCACCGGCCCCCGTGGGGCGTTGGCCGCGCTGGGCGCCTCCATGGCGGCCATCGGGCGGCTGCCCGGCATGGGAGCGCCGGCATTCGGATCAGGTTCGGTGTACCGCGCGATGCCGACGCCGAGCACCACGCCGAACGTCAGCAGCGCCACGGCGCCGACGGCGACGGCGGCCGGGTGGCGCCAGGCCGCACGGCGCTCCACGCCCGGGGGCGCGGGGGCGGCCGGCGCCGGCGCGGCTGGCGCGCCCAGCCGGTCGAGCTCCGACAGGATCACGGCGGTCTCGGCCTCGTAGCGCCCACGCAGGTCGGCGTAGTCGTCGTCGGAGACGTGGCCGGCCGCGTGCTCGAACTCCAGCTCGCGCAGGGCGCGCAACGCCGCGCGCCGGTCCTCGGCGAGCTGCTCGCGGGGATCGGCCGGCAAGGGCAGCAGGCCGCGGGGGGCGCCGTGCCGGCGCAGCAGCGGCCACACGACGAAGGCCAGGGCGGGCACGCCGATGGCCACCACGGCCAGCGTCACGCCGACGGCCGACGTCACGGCTCGCTCTCCAGCTCGCGCCGGATGCGCTCGCTCATGGCGGCGTCCACCGGCGGCGGCGCCGGCCGCCGCCGCGCCGTCCAGCGGCGCACGAGCAGCGCGACGAGCCCCAGCCCGACCACCACGGCCACGAGCGGCGCCAGCCAGACGAGCAGGTTGAACCCCCGGCGCGGCGGGGAGAGCAGGATCCACTCGCCGTAGCGCTCGACGAAGTACTGGCGGACCTGGGCCGGGGTGTCGCCGGCGGCCAGGCGCTCGCGCACGATTGCGCGCATCTGGGCGGCCATCTCCGAGGGCGAGTCGGCGACCGACAGGTTCTGGCACACCACGCACCGCAGCTCGGCGGCGATCTCGTACACCTGCGGGTCGTCCACGGGGCGGGAGGGTTGCTGGGCGCCGGCGGCCGCCGCGCTCAGGAGGAGCGCCAGCATGCCCAGGACGGACATCCACCGCGGCCGTCGCCGGTGCGAGTCGCTGGCACTGCGGTTGCTCGATGGCCTCTCTCGTCCGGCCGCCCGGCGGGGAGGTGTCCGATGGAGCCGCGAGGGCTGATCGAGGATCTGGTGTCGAGCATCGCGCCGAACGCGACCGTCGTGGGCGTCACCGAGGAGGGGGAGCGGTATCGGGTGACCGTGGCCGGCACGAGCGGGGTGGTGGCCGCGTGCGAGGTGCCGCGCGAGACGGTCGAGGCCGCCGCGCGCTGGCGTGACGCCCGGGCGCGCCTGGCCGCCACCCTCAAGCGCTGCGCCGACGACGTCGACGCGCGGATCCCCGACGGCCGCGGCTGACATCGCGGTCAACGGCCCGCCGCCGGCGCGGCGGCCAGCAGCCGTTCGACGTTCTCGCGGAAGACTCCCTCGGTCACCGCGCCGACGTGCTTGACCCGGATGTGCCCGTCGCGGTCGATGAAGAAGGTCTCCGGCACGCCGTACACGCCGTAGTCGATGGACACCTTGCCGCCGCGATCGGGCGCGTTGGGGAAGGTCAGGCCGAAGTCGCTGATGAACTTGCGGGCGGCCTCGTCCTTGTCCTGGATGTCGATGCCGAGCACGACGACCCCCCGGTCGCGGTACGCGCGCCAGCCCCGTTCCAGCACCGGGGCCTCCTCGTAGCACGCGGGATAGCACCACGACGCCCAGAAATTCACGACCACGACCTTGCCGCGCAGGGACGCCAGGTCGACCGGCGCGCCGTCGAACGACGTCAGCGAGAACGGCGCCGCCGGCCGGCCCACCAGCGGCGAGGGGATGTCGCGCGGGTTCAGGCGGAACCCGTAGGCGAGCAGGGCCAGCACCGGCACCGCCGCCAGCGGCACCAGCCACCGCCAGGCGTGCCTCACGCCGCCTTCCGCCGCTCGGGCAGCACCGACAGCACGGTGCCGAGCGTGAGGACGACGCCGCCGAGCCAGATCCACGACACCATGCGGTTGACCTGGATCTTCACGGTGACCGAGGTGTGGTCGGGGGCGAAGTCGCCCAGCACGAGGTAGATGTCGTCGATGAAGCCCAGCCGGTAGTCGACGTAGGCGATCGGCGATTGCTCTTGCGGGTAGCGCTTCTTGGCGGGCTGCAGCACGGTGCCGGCGGCCTTGCCGTTGACCACGGTGAAGGTGCCCGTGACCTTGCTGTGGTTCGACTCCTGGCTCTCGTGCAGGCCGTCGAAGCGGATGTGGTAGCCGGCCAGCTCGGCCTGCTCGCCCCGCTTGAGCGTGGTCTCGGTGTGCACCGACCACGTCTGCGAGCCCGTCACCCCCACGGCGACCACGAGGACGGCGAAGTGGACGACGAAGCCGCCGTAGCGCCGGTTGTGGCGCAGCAGCAGGCCCCCGAGCGCCGGCAGGGTGCGCTCGCCCATCGCCCGCCGGGCGCGGGTGGCGCGGAACAGGTCGACGGCGATGCAGGCGGCCACGAAGAGCGTGAGGGCCAGCGCGACCGCCACCAGCACCGAGCCGACGCCGAGCAGGCGGAAGAGCGCGGCCGCCACCACGCCGACCAGCACCGGGCCCAGGAAGTTGCGCTTGAGGTTCGCGAGCGAGGCCCGGCGCCAGGCGATGAGCGGGCCCACGCCCATCAGGAAGATCAGCGACAGGAACAGCGGCACGTTGACCTGGTTGAAGAACGGGGCGCCCACGCTGACCTTCACGCCGCGCACCGCCTCCGACAGGAGCGGGAAGACGGTGCCGAAGAACACCGTGAAGGTGGCGGCCACCAGCATCACGTTGTTGAGCAGGAACGCCGACTCGCGGGAGATGACCGAGTCCAGCTCGCCCTGGGCGCCCAGCGAGTCCCAGCGCCAGGCGATGAGTCCCAGGGCCACCAGCACCACCACGGCCAGGAAGGCGAGGAAGAAAACGCCGATCGTGCCCTGGGTGAAGGCGTGCACGGAGGCGATCACCCCCGAGCGCGTGAGGAAGGTGCCGAACAGCGTCAGGGCGAAGGTGAGCACCACCAGCGCCAGGTTCCAGAGGCGCAGCATGCGGCGCCGCTCCTGCACCATCACCGAGTGCAGCAGCGCGGTGGCGGTGAGCCACGGCATGAACGCGGCGTTCTCGACCGGGTCCCAGGCCCAGTATCCCCCCCAGCCGAGGACGTGGTAGCTCCACCAGCCGCCGATGAGCAGGCCGAGCGACAGGAAGTACCACGCCACGATGGTCCACCGGCGGGTGGTGGTGATCCAGAAATCGCCGACGCGCCCGGCGACGAGGGCGGCCACCGCGAAGGCGAACGGCACCGTGAAGCCGGTGAAGCCGAGGTAGAGCGCCACCGGGTGGGTGATCATGCCGGAGTCTTCCAGCAGCGGGTTGAGGCCGCGGCCATCGGCCGGCACCGGCGCCAGCCGCGTGAAGACCGGCGCCGGCACCGTCATCACCAGGACGAAGAAGGCCAGCACGCCCAGCATCACCGTGAGGACCCACGGGTAGAGCTCGCGGGCGGTGGTCCGGTGGCGCACCACGACGAGCAGCGTGTAGAGGCCGAGCATCCACGCCCACAGGACGAGCGACCCCTCGAGCGCCCCCCACACCGCCGTGATCCGGTAGTAGAACGGGGTGCCGAGGTTCGTGTTGTTGGCCACGTAGCGGACCGAGAAGTCGAAGGTGAGGAAGGCGTAGATCAGCAGCAGGAAGGCCGCCGTCAGCAGCACGAAGACCCCCAGCGCGGCGTGCTGGGCCGACTGCACGAGCGCCGGCCGCCCGCGCCGGCCGCCCACCGCCGCCACCAGCGCGCCGTAGACCGCCAGGGTCAGCGCGACGAGGAGCACCCCGGTGCCGATCTCGGGGATCATCGCGCGCCCGTCTCCAGGGTTTCGAGGATGCGCCGGGACGGCGCGTCGGTGGTGGGATGCGGCGCCTCGTACTCCTCGGAGTGCTTGGCCAGGATCAGGGTCGCCTTGAAGTAGCCCTCGCCCGTCCACTGGCCCTCGACCACCGCGCCGCGGCCCTCGCCGAAGAGGTCGGGCGCCGTGCCCTTGTGGCGCACCGGGACGGTCGCCTTGCCGTCGGAGACGGCGAAGGTGAGATCGAGCGTGCCCGGATCCCATTTCAGCGAGCCGCGCTCGACGAGGCCGCCCAGCCGGTAGGCCTTGCCGGCGACCGGGGCCGCCGTCAGCTCCGAGGGCGTGACGAAGTAGACGGCCGACTGGGTGACGCCGGCCCAGATCATGTAGCCGAGGGCGAGGGCGATGACCGCGCCGCCCACGAGGAACTTGGGCTTCATGGACGCGAGGGCCGCGGCAGCCGCAGGGCGGCGAGATCCCGCTCCTTGCGCGCGAGCCAGCGCCAGTAGCCGCCGAAGACGACGGCCGCCAGTCCGTAGGCGGCGGCGACGAAGGTCCAGTTGTCGGGCATCAGGCGAGCGCCTCCTCCTCGGCGGCCAGCAGCCGGGCGCGCCGGGTGACGAAGTACGCGCCCAGCAGGGCGAGCGCGGCGAAGTTGACCAGCAGCGCGGCCACGATCTCGGGCGGCATCGTGCTGCTCCCCGGCTTGAGCAGCGAGGGCGGCTGGTGCAGCGTGCGCCACCAGTAGACCGAGAAGTGCACGAGCGGGATGTTGAGCGCCGCCACGATGCTCAGCACGGCGGCGTAGCGGGCGGCGCGCTCGCGGTCCTCGATCGCCTGGCGCAGCAGCAGGTAGGCCACGAACATCACGAAGACGACCGCGACGCTGGTGAGGCGGGCGTCCCAGGTCCACCAGGTGCCCCACGTCGGCTTGCCCCAGATCGCGCCCGTCGCGATGTTGACGCCGAGGAAGACGGTGCCCACCTCGCACGCCGCGTGCGCGAGCCGGTCGGCGCCGGGCCGCCGGCCCGCCAGGTAGGCGATCGACCCCGCCACCCCCACCGCGAAGGCGAGGTACGCGACCCAGACCGCCGGCACGTGCAGGTACATGATGCGCTGCACGTTGCCCTGCGTGACCTCGCGCGGCGCCACGCCGAAACCCATCACGAGCCCGGCCGCGAGGCCGACCGCGGCGAGCCATCCGAGCGCCGTGCTCACGCCGTCATCCCTCCAGGATCACGTCGAAGGTCAGGAGCCCGATGGTCAGGTACACGACGTCGGCGGCCACCAGCAGCTTGAGCCAGTGGGCGACCCCGGCCAGGGACTCCCTCAACAACAACGCCTCGGTGACCTGCACCGTTCCCAGCAGCACCGGCACCAGCACCGGCAGCAGGAGCACCGGGAAGAGCAGCTCGCGCGCGCGCACCTGGGCCGTCATGGCGGCGAACAGCGTGCCGACCGCCGCCACGCCGAGCGTGCCGAGCACGATGACCAGCGCCAGGCCGGGCAGGGCGGGGCCGAGGTCCACGTTGAAGAACAGCACGAAGAGCGCCAGCACCAGCGCCTCGACCACCAGCATCAGCGCCAGGCTGCCGGCGAGCTTCCCGAGGTAGATGGCGGACTTGTCGCCGGGGGTGAGCAGCAGCCCTTCCCAGCAGTCGTTCTCGCGCTCGACGAGGAAGCTTCGGCCCAGTCCCAGCACGCCGCTCAGGATGAAGCCGAGCCAGAGCAGTCCCGGCAGCACCGCCGCCAGCCGCTCGCGGTCGGGGCCGAGCGCGAACTGGAAGACGAACAGCAGCGCCAGCGAGAAGAACAGGAGCGCGTTGAGGGTCTCCTTGGAACGTCGCTCCACCAGCAGGTCCTTCCAGGCCACCGCGAGCGCCCGCCGGGCGTACGTCAGGACCCGTCCTCCGTGTGCGCGACGTACAGCCGCTGCACGTCCTCGGGGCCGAGGCCCGCCCGCGGCGTGTCGAGCGCCACCCGCCCGCCGGCCAGGATGGCGATCCGGTCGGCGATGCCCAGCTCGCGGCCGAAGCTGTGGGTGGCCATGAGCAGCGCGCCCCCCCCGGCCTTGAACGCCTCCAGCCGGCCCTCCAGCCACTTGCGCGCGCGCTGGTCGAGGCCCGCGAAGGGCTCGTCGAGGAGCAGCACGCGCGGCTGCCCCAGCCCCAGCCGGGCCAGGGCGAGGCGGCGTCTCATCCCGGCCGAGAAGGTGCGCACGCGCGCATCGGCGTGCCGCTCGAGGTCGACGTCGGCCAGCGCCCCGGCCAGCGGCGGCCGGTCGGCGGACCGCCCGGCCAGCCGCGCCCAGAAGACCAGGTTCTCGTGGGCGGTGAGGTCCTCGTACACGTGGGTACCGTGGGCGATCACGCCGAGCAGCGCGCGCACGGCCTCGGCCTCGCGCACGCAGTCGTACCCCGCCACCGTCGCGCGGCCGCGCGTGGGACGCAGCAGCGTGGCGACGATCTTGAGCAGCGTCGTCTTGCCGGCGCCGTTGGGACCCAGCAGCGCGACCGCTTCGCCGGCGGCGACGTCGAGGTCGACTCCGTCGAGCACGCGCTGGGCACCGAAGACGCGAGCGAGACCGGCGACACGGATGAGTGACTCGGCGGCAACCATGCGTCGAACCGCCTCATTCTCGCCCACTGCCCGGAGCCGGTCAAGAAACCGCGCGCCGCCGCTCGCCGCCGACGACCCGGGCGACGACGGCCAGGACGGCGGCCATGTCGATGGCGCCGCCCAGGGCCCACATGACGATCCCCCCCCACGCCTGGTCCGCGAGCGCGCCGGGCGCCGTCCGGTACGCGTAGAGCGGCACCGGGCTGGCGGCCAGCAGCACGCCGAGCGTGCCGCTCGAGAATGCGGCGAGCACCAGGTAGACGACGCGGGCGACCGCCGGCGGCGTCGCCGCCGACCGGGGCGCCGGGCCGATCACCGGCCACCAGAACACGACGGCGGCGGCGGCGAGCGTGAGGTGCGCCACGTCGTGGATCCAGGCGTGGGCGAGGGCGGCGTCGTAGAGGGCCGGCACGTGCCACAGCCACAGCACGACGGCCCACACCGTCCACGCCACCGGCAGGCGCGTCAGCGCGCGCCAGGCGCGCCGCGCCGGCGACCGGCGCACCAGCAGCCCCGCCAGCCGGGCGCGCGCCGCCGCCGGCAGCGACCACAGCGCCGCAGGCAGGGGATCGGCCAGCAGCAGCGCCGGCACGCCGACCATCATCACCAGCACGTGCTGGACCATGTGCGGGAGGAACCGCTCGTGGGCGGCCTCGTGCAGGCCGAGCAGCGCGACGGCGATCGCCACCAGCCCGCCCAGCGCCAGCGCCAGCCGCGCGATCAGGGCCCCGCGCAGTCGGGCTGGACTGCGCCGGGCCAGCCGTGCCCAGCCGAGCGCGTACGCGACGATGGCTGCCGCGAGCGGCAGCGCGACCTCGGGCCGCCACGACCAGTCCATCTACGGCCTCGCCCCGCCCCCGGCGGCGGCCCGCCCGGCCATCGCGCTCAACCCCCCAGGAGGGCGGTCACGAGCTGGAACACCCCGGCGGCGAGCAGGACGGCCAGGTTCAGGACGGCGAGCGTGACGAGCAGGCGCTCGAGCGTCATCGCGGGATCTCCAGGCCGGGGCCCAGCCCACCCCAGTACGCCACGAGGTAGTAGACGGCCCACAGCGCCAGGAGCGCGTAGACGACCAGGAGCCAGCGGTTCACACGCCCGGCGTAGGTCTTGATCTCGCCGCCGGCGTAGTCGTGCACCGGGCCGCGGTCGGGCTTATCGTCGTCCGGCATCCTCGTGCTCCGCGCGCAACACCTGGTGCTTGGCATCCTCCACGTCGCGGAGCGCCCCGCTGGCCGCGCCCCACACGAACGCGCAGAGCGCCGCCAGCCCCATGAGCAGCGCGACCGTCAGCTCGCCGAGCGTCAGATACTCCAGCATGCCGGCTCCTAGTCTCCGATCCCCGGATAGTAGCGCCGCCGGCGGCCGCCGTCGGCGACGGCGGCGTCGGGCCGCGCCGGATCGAACGCCGCGCGCGGGCGGTCGGCGGCGACGTCGGGCGAGTTCAGCGCCGCCCGCGCGGCCGGCGGCAGCCGCAGGCGCTCGCCGGTGAGCGGGTCGGCCCAGGCCGAGAATGCGAGCACGTAGTAGGCGATCGCCCAGCGCTCCTCGTCGGTCATGGAGTCGGCGAACGACGGCATCGGCGTGCCGTCCAGCCCGGTGGTGAGCGCGCGGTAGACGTCGGCCACGCCGCCGCCGCCCTTGAGCTGCCCCCGGGTGAGGTCGGTCGGGCGGATCGGCCGCTCGAAGTCGTCGCGGAGCTGGCCGGCCGAGGGCCCGTCGCCGCGGCCGTCCTCGCCGTGGCACTCCGCGCACTTGGCCCGGGCGTAGAGCGTCCGGCCCCGGGCGAGCAGCTCCGGCGTCGCCCGCGGCCGAGGCTCGAGCGCAACGGGCGGCTCGATGGACTCGTCGCTCCACCGCGTGGACAGCGTCTTGAGGTAGGCGACGACGGCCAGACGGTGCTTGTCGGGCACCTCGTGCCACGTGGGCATCGCGGTCCACCGCACGCCGCGCGTGATCGTGCGAAAGAGGTCGCCGTCGGTCGGCAGGCTGCCGCTCGGTGTCGAGCGGAACTTGAACACGCCGGCGGTGAAGTCGCGCGGCAGCGGCATGAGGAAGGTGGCGGCAGGCCCGGCGCCGTCGCCGCGGGTGCCGTGGCAGCCCGCGCAGTGGTCGAGGTAGATCTGCCGCCCGTGCTCGCGCAGGTCGGCGCTGCCGGGGATCGTCATGGCGGAGACCGCGACGTTCTGCGGCTCGAAGACGTCACGCCAGACCCCGCGGTTGGTGCCGAGCTTCTGGAGATAGCGGACGAGCGCGACGAGGTCAGGCGTGGGCGCGACCAGCCGCACGGCCGGCGCGGGGGTGACGCGCAGGACCGCCGCCGTCGGCTCCAGCTCCGGCGTCCGGCCTCCGCGCAGGCTCAGGTCGAGCACGGGAGTGCCGTCCACGGGGAAACCGCCGTCCGGAGATGGCCGCACGAACGCCAGCCCGGCCTCGTTCACGAAGAGCGGGATCGGCCGGTCGGCGCGCATCGTGAACCACCGCGAGAGCCCCGGCGCGGCATCGGCCGCGAACCCGCCGCCGGCGACGGGCACGACGGCCTGGTCGAAGAGCCAGCGGAAGCGCGGCATCATCGACTCCGGCACGACCGCCCGGGGGTCCCAGTGATGGGCGTAGTGCCAGTCGTCGGAGTACTTGAGTCCCACCCGCGTGAGATCGGGGCCGATCCGCCGCGTGGAGAACATGTGCGGCAGGTCGAACGCGTACTCGCCGGCCTCGGACAGCGGGCCCCAGCGCAGCTCCTCGCCGGCCACCGGGCGCACGTACTGGCTGTGGCAGTACCAGCACCCCTCGCGGATGTAGACCGCCCGGCCCCGCGCCTCCCGGACCGTGTAGTCGCTGGCGTCGTAGCGGACCCACTTCACGTCGCCGAGGTCGGTCCGGACCGCGCGGGTCACGCTGAGCGTGCGGGTCTCGGGCGCCAGCATCGGCAGCACCCCCTGCACGAAGCTCGCGAGCGTCACCAGCACGAACCCGGCGCCGATCGCCAGCGTCGCGATGGACCTCATGCGGCCGCCCGGCGGCGCCACGACGTCTTCATCAGCGCCAGGACCAGGAGCGACAGACCGGCGTCCATGCTCAGCCCGGTGAGCGTCCGCACCCACCAGTACGGCCGGATCGTCACCACGGTGTCCACGAACTCGGCCCCGCCCATCAGCATGAAGCCTTGCAGCAACCCCTGCGCGCTCAGCACGAGCGCCATCGAGCCGATGCCCAGCGTGGTGAGCCAGAAGCCCCAGTTGGCCAGGCGGAACGAGGCCAGCGGCGCCCCGGCCAGCTTCGGCCACACGTAGAGCACCCCGGCCACCGCCCACATGATGAACGTCCCGAAGATCGTCAGGTGCGAGTGGGCGACGACGAAATCGGTGAAGTGGGTGGGCTCCTGCAGGCTGCGCAGCGCCTGCACCGACCCCTGGAAGCAGCCGATCAGGTACATCACCGAGCCGACGATCAGGAACTTCGCCGGCAGGTTCCGTCCGAGCCCGCCCCAGCGGCCGATCATGGTGCCGAAGAAGTTCTGCAGGACCGTCCACACCGGCACGATCAGCATCATCGAGGACACGATCGCGATCGTCTCCGCCCAGTCGGCGATCGGGGAGTAGAGATAGTGGTGGATGCCGACGAAGGGATAGAAGAACGCCAGCGACCAGAACCCGATGAGGGAGAGCCGGTGGCTGTAGATCGGCGCCCGGATGCTCGCGGGAAGGAAATAGTAGATGAGGACGTACCCGGCGGGCGTGATCCACAGCCCGACGATGTAATGGATGAACAGCCCGTGCCAGGCCGCGTTGTTGATGCCGGGCAGGTGGTCGGGACCCACCATGAGGAGCACGAGATTGGCGTCGGTCCACACCAGCGCGGCGATCAGGTACCAGAGCGACACGTAGAGCGGCGTCTCGGTCCGGCGGCGGATCGTCATCAGCATCTGCACCGTGAGCGCCACCAGCACCGCGAAGAGCACGAGCACGTTGCCCAGCGGCAGCTCGCCCGCCTCCCACCCGCGGTTGTGGCCGGCCAGCAGCAGCCCCGCCGCCGCCGCCAGGTTGACGTTCCAGACGGCCAGCAGGACCCAGCTGCCGCCCTCGCGCCACAGCCGCACCCCGCACAGGCGCGGCACCACCCAGTGACAGAGGCCGATGAAGAGCGTGGAGAACGCCCCCCAGATGACGCCGTTGACGTGGACGGGGCGCAGGCGTCCGAACGTCAGCCACGCCACGCCGCCCAGGAATTCGGGGTCCGTGAACTTCAGCGAGACGAGCGCGCCGACGGTCGGGAAGATCAGCAGCCAGGCCAGGCCCCAGCCGAGCCAGGCCCGGATCAGGGCGGGGTTGACGAGCGTGTCGTTGCGCGCGGGGGCGCCTGCGCCCCCGGCGTCAGGCGTCGGAATCTCGGTCGGTCCGACTTATGCGCCGACCCGCATGGAACGCAGCCGTGCGATCCGCTCTTCCATCGGCGGGTGCGTGGAAAACAGCCGCATGAGCGCCTGCCCGCTGAACGGATTGACGATGAACAGGTGCGCGGTGGCCGGGTTGGCGTGCATCGGGATCTGGTGCTTGGCCATCTCGAGCTTCTCGAGGGCCTTGGACAGGCCCCACGTGCGGCCGGCCAGGCGCGCCCCGGTGGCGTCGGCGTGAAACTCGCGCGAGCGCGAGACCGCCAGCTGCACGAGCATGGCGGCGATCGGCGCCACCATGGCCATGACGATCGTCACGATCGGGCTCGGCGCGTCCTCGTCGTGGTGGCGGCCACCACCGAAGATCGCCGCCCACTGGGCCATGTGGGCCAGGTAGGTGATGGCCCCGGCCAGGGTGGCCGCGACCGTGGAGATCAGGATGTCCCGGTTGACGACGTGGGCCAGCTCGTGAGCGAGCACGCCCTCCAGCTCGTCGTCGTCGAGGATGCGCACGATGCCCTCCGTCACCGCGACCACCGCGTGCTCGGGGTTGCGGCCGGTGGCGAAGGCGTTCGGCTGCTCGCTCGGGATCAGGTAGACGCGCGGCATCGGCACGCCGGCCCGGGTCGCCAGCCGCCGCACCATGTTGTAGAGGCCGGGGGCCTGCGCCTCGGTGATCGGCTGGGCGCGGTACATGGCCAGCACGATCTTGTCGGACCACCAGTAGCTCGCGAAGTTCATGCCCAGCGCCAGCACGAACGCGATGAGCATCCCCTGTTGCCCGCCGAGGGCGCCGCCGAGCAGCACCAGCATGGCGGTGAGGACCGCCAGGAGCAACGCGGTCTTGAAAACGTTGGACATGGCCTCTTCCGGACTTTCGTGCGTGGCAAAGCGTAGCAGACGGCCCGAACGGGGTCAAACGCCGTGACTTGGCTGGTCGATTTCGCGCTTGGCCGGTCGATTTCCCATGACCGCTCGCTGCGCACGCCTGACAGGGCCGCCGGGGACGTCTTCGCGTCGGCCCGGGCGACCACAATGCTTGACTTGCCAGACCCCCGTCGCTATACTGAGCCGGTTTACGTGAAAAATTCTTTAGTGACAACGATTTACGCGACCATCGAGGAAGGCGTCGGGGGCCGCGTGAAGGACGCAGGAGCCATGATCATCCGGGTGTCCGAGCTCGAGGAGCAGGGGCTCAGGATCGACGACGTCGAGGCGCTGGCGCCGGCGCTCACCGACCCCTCCTGGCGTCTGGAGTCGGCGGCGCTCGAGGTCGACGCCGACGGCACCGACGTGTTCGTGCGCGGCCGGCTGGTGGCCACGGTGCCGCAGACATGCGGCCGCTGCCTGGAGACGTTTCCGGCGCACGTGGAGGTTCCCATCGACGTGCGGCTGGTGCCGCGCCCGTCCAGCGCCGACAGCGTCGAGCTGGGCGCCGACGACCTCGACGTCGACTTCTACGCCGACGACCAGCTCGACCTGGGTCGTGTGGTCGAGACGGAGACGACGCTGGCGCTGCCGATGAAGCCGCTGTGCCGAGCGGACTGCCGCGGGCTGTGCGCGCTCTGTGGCGCCAACCGCAACGTCGTGCGGTGCACCTGCGCGCCCCGCCCACCCGATCCCCGGCTGGCGGCGCTGCGCCTGGCCGCCCGACCGGCCGACTGAACGATCCTCACCGGAGAAAGGACGCTCCTCCCATGCCGCTGCCGAAGCGACGTCACTCCCGAGCGCGCGGGCGCAAGCGCCGCACGCACTACAAGCTGGCCGCGCCGACGCGCGCCGTGTGCCCGCAGTGCCGGGAGAGCAAGCTGCCGCACCGCATCTGCCCGCACTGCGGGTACTACAAGGGCCGCGAAGTCCTGGAAGTCGAAGCGGGCTAGGGTCGCCGCGGGCCGCGCATGAAGATCGCGGTTGACGCCATGGGTGGTGACCACGGTCCCGCCGTCGTCGTCGAGGGCGCGGTCACCGCGGTCCGGGAGTTCGGTTCCTCGGTCGTGCTCGTCGGCGACCGGGCGGCGGTCGAGTCCGAGATCGCGCGCCTCGGCGCGCACTCGCTCGGTCTCGAGGTGTGCCACGCCTCCGAGGTCGTCGGCATGGCCGAGAGCCCGTCGCTGGCGCTCCGGCGCAAGCGTGACTCGTCCCTGCGGGTCGCCGCCGAGCTGGTCCGCGACGGCAAGGCGGCCGCCTTCATCTCGGCCGGCAACACCGGCGCCGCCATGGCCATCTCGATGTTCGTCGTGGGCGTCCTCCGCGGCATCGACCGCCCGGCCATCGCGGCCGTGCTGCCGAGCCTGCGGGGCTTCGCCGTGCTGATCGACGCCGGCGCCAACGTCACGCCCAAGCCCTGGCACCTCTTCCAGTTCGCCATCATGGGCCACGTCTACGCCCGCGACATCCTCGGCCTCGAGCGCCCGCGGGTGGGGCTCCTGTCGGTCGGCGAGGAGGAAGGCAAGGGCAACGACCTCACCCGCGAGGCCTACGACCTGCTCAAGGAGTCGCGGCTGAACTTCATCGGCAACATCGAGGGCCGCGACGTGTACAACGGGCAGTGCGACGTCATCGTGACCGACGGGTTCACCGGCAACGTCGCGCTGAAGATCTCCGAGAGCCTGGCCGAGATGGTCGGCGCCATGATCAAGGAGGAGCTCACCCGCGACCTCCGGTCCAAGGTGGGCGCCGCCCTGGCGGTGCCGGCGTTCGACCGCTTCCGCCGGCGGGTGGACTACACGGAGATGGGCGGGGCGCCGCTGCTCGGCATCGACGGCGCCGCCATCATCTGCCACGGCCGGTCGCCGGTGAAGGCCATCAAGAACGCCGTGCGGGTGGCGGCGGAGTGGGCCACGGCCGGCCTCAACGAGCACATCAAGGCGGCGCTGGAGGCGGAGATCGCGCGCGGCGGTCGGGAAGGGGGGCGGGAATGACGCGGGCGCGGATCATCGGGATGGGCGCCTACGCGCCCAAGCGGGTGATGACCAACGCCGACTTCGAGAAGCTGGTGAGCACCGACGACGCCTGGATCGTGCAGCGCACCGGGATTCGCGAGCGCCACATCGCCGACGAGAGCGAGGCGACCTCGGACCTCGCCCTCAGGGCCGCCCAGCAGGCGCTGGAGCGCGCCGGCCTGGTGCCGGAGGACATCGAGTTCATCGCGGTCGGCACCACGACCCCCGACATGTTCTTCCCGACCGTCGGCAACATCGTCCAGCACCGCCTGGGCTGCCGCCGGGCCGGCTCGGTCGACCTGCTGGCCGCCTGCGCCGGCTCCGTCTACAGCCTGGCCACCGGCGCCCAGTTCGTCCAGAGCGGCAAGTACCGTCGCGTGCTCTGCATCGGCGCCGAGACGCTCTCGAAGATCACCGACTTCACCGATCGTGGCACCTGCATCCTGCTGGCCGACGCCGCCGGCGCCGCCGTGCTGGAGGCGACCGACGAGGACCGCGGCATCATCGACGTGGATCTCTACTCGGACGGGCAGTACTGGGATCTGCTCTACATGCCCGGCGGCGGCTCGCGGCACCCGGCCACGCCGGAGACGGTCGCGCAGCGGATGCACTACGCGAAGATGAAGGGCAACGAGGTCTTCAAGGTGGCGGTGCGGATGTTCGCCGAGTGCGCCGAGAAGATCCTCTCGCGCAACGGCTTCACCGCGGCCGACGTGAGCCTGTTCGTTCCGCACCAGGCCAACCTCCGGATCATCGAGGCGGCCTGCAGGCGCGCGGGGCTGCCGATGGAGCGCGTGTTCGTCAACGTCGACCGCTACGGCAACACCGGCGCCGCCTCGGTCTACGTCGCGCTGGAGGAGGCGCTGGCGGCCGGGCGCATCAAGCGCGGCGACCTGGTCCTGCTGGCTGCCTTCGGCGGCGGCTTCGCCTGGGGCGCCGTCCTCATGAGGTGGTAACCGGAGCCGCACGGAGCCGGCCACCTCCTATGTCAGCCCACCCACGTCTCTAGCCGTGCCCACGCCGGCGTCCGTCGTCGCGTTCATCTTTCCCGGCCAGGGCTCGCAGGCCGTCGGCATGGGGCGCGCGTTCTACGAGACCTCCGGCGCCGCCAAGCGCGTCTTCGAGGAGGCCGACGACGCCCTCGGCTTCGCCCTCACGCGGGTGATCTTCGAGGGGCCCGACGCCGAGCTGACACTGACCGCCAACACGCAGCCGGCCGTGCTGACGGCCAGCGTGGCGGCGGCGGCCGCCTGCGCCGAGCGCGGGCTCACGCCGGCGCTGGCGGCGGGCCACAGCCTGGGCGAGTACTCGGCGCTGGTGGTCGCCGGCGCGCTCGGCCTGGCCGATGCCGTGCGCGTCGTGCGCCGGCGTGGCGAGCTGATGCAACAAGCCGTGCCGGTGGAAACCGGCGCGATGGCCGCGCTCATGGGAATCGGGCTTCCGGTGGTGGAGCAGGTGTGCGCGGAGGCGGCCCAGGGCGAGGTCGTCGAGGTCGCCAACGTGAACTCCGAGGCCCAGATCGTGATCGCCGGCCACCGGACCGCCGTCGAGCGGGCGGTGGCCGTGGCCAGGGAGCGAGGCGGGCGCAAGAGCGTGCTGCTGCCGGTGAGCGCGCCCTTCCACTGCTCGCTCATGAAGCCGGCGGCCGAGGGCCTGGCCGTGGAGCTGGCCAGGGTCCGCGTCGGGGACCCGGCGATCCCGATCGTCCGCAACGTCGACGCCGGCGTCACCCGCCGCGCTGCCGACGTCGTGCCGTTCCTGCTGCGCCAGGTCGCCAGTCCCGTCCGGTGGACGGAGTGCGTGCAGCGGCTGGCCGCCGAGGGCGCCACCGCGTTCGTCGAGGTGGGGCCGGGACGGGTCCTGTCCGGACTGGCCCGGCGTATCGTGGAGGGCGCGCGCACCGCCGCCGTCGAGGATCCGGCCGGGCTCGACAAGGCGCTCGCCGCGCTGCAGGCGCCGTGACGACCGCGCCGCTCGACGGCAAGGTGGCGATCGTCACCGGCGGCAGCCGCGGCATCGGGGCCGCCATCGCCGCGTTGCTGGCCGAGCACGGAGCGGCCGTGGTAGTCTCGGGCCGCGACGCGGCCCGGCTGCGGGGCGCCGTCGAGGCCCTCGAAGCGCGCGGCGCCTCGGCGCACGGCGTCGTGGCCGACGCGGCCCGGCGCGAGGACGCCGACCGACTGGTGGAGGCCGCCCGGGAGCGGTTCGGCCGGCTCGATGTCCTGGTGAACAACGCGGGGATCACCCGCGACGGGCTGCTGATCCGCATGAAGGACGACGACTGGGACCGCGTCATGGAGACCAACCTGCGCGGCGCGTTCCTGATGACCCGAGCGGCGGCCAAGCTGATGGTCCGGCTGAAGAACGGCGGGCGCATCGTCAACATCGCCTCGACGGCCGGCGCCATGGGCAACGCCGGCCAGGCCAACTACTCGGCCGCCAAGGCCGGGCTCATCGGGCTGACCAAGGCGTCGGCGCGCGAGCTCGCCCACTGGAGCATCCTCGTGAACGCGGTGGCGCCCGGGCTGATCGAGACCGACATGGCGGCGGCCATCCCGGCCGAGGCCCGGGAGGCGCTGCTGGCGCAGGTGCCGCTCAGGCGGATCGGCTCGGCCCGCGAGGTGGCCGAGATGGTAGGATTCCTCGCTGGTGACGGGACGGCCTACGTGACGGGCCAGGTGTTCCACGTCAACGGCGGCCTCTACATGTAGACAGACTTCTTCGGGAGGTGACGGGTTCATGGCGAAGTCAGTCGAGGAGAAGGTGAAGGAGATCATCGTCGAGCAGCTGGGCGTCGACGAGGAAGACGTCAACCCCAACGCGAAATTCATCGAGGACCTGGGCGCCGACTCCCTCGACACGGTCGAGCTCGTCATGGCCCTGGAGGAGAACTTCGACATCCAGATCCCGGACGAGGAAGCCGAGAAGATCGTGACCGTCGGCGACGCCATCCAGTACATCAAGGACAACTCCTAGCCTCGTGGAGCCGCGGCGGGTCGTCGTCACGGGCCTGGGCGCGCTCACCCCGGTGGGCAACACCACCGACGAGTTCTGGTCCGCCCTCACGCAGGGCAAGTCGGGCATCGGCCCCATCACGAGGTTCGACGCCACCGGCTACCCGACCCGGATCGCCGGCGAGATCCGCAACTTCGACGAGACGAAGTACGTCGACCGGAAGGAGGCGCGCCGGCTCGACCCGTACCTCAAGTACGCGCTCGCCAGCAGCGCGATGGCGGTGGAGGACGCCGCGCTCGATCCGGCCCGGATCGACGGCACGCGCTTCGGCGTCTGCATCGGCTCCGGCATCGGCGGGATCACCACGCTGATCGAGGGCGAGGATGCCCGCCGGACCAAGGGCTTCGACCGGGTCTCCCCCTTCGTGGTGCCGATGCTCATCATCAACATGGCCTCCGGCCTGGTCTCGATGCGCTTCGGTGCCAGGGGACCGAACTCCTCCGTCGTCACCGCCTGCGCCACCGGCAACCACGCCATCGGCGACGCCTTCAAGATCATCGAGCGCGGCGACGCCGACGTCATGATCGCGGGCGGGGCGGAGGCCATGATCGTGCCGCTCACGATCGCCGGCTTCTGCTCGATGAAGGCGATGTCGACCCGCAACGAGGCGCCCGAGAAGGCCTCGCGTCCGTTCGATGCCGGCCGCGACGGCTTCGTGTGCGGCGAGGGCGCCGGCATCGTGGTGCTGGAGGCGATCGAGCACGCGGAGCGCCGGGACGCCCGCATCTACGCCGAGGTCGTCGGCTACGGCATGACGGGGGACGCCCACCACATGACCGCGCCCGATCCGGAGGGCGACGGCGCCACCCGGGCCATGCAGCTCGCCCTCGCCGGGGCCGGCGTCGGCCCGACGGCGGTGGGGTACATCAACGCCCACGGCACCTCCACGCCCTACAACGACAAGTTCGAGACCATCGCCATCAAGCGCGTGTTCGGCGACCACGCCCACCGGCTGGCCGTGTCCTCGACCAAGTCGATGACCGGGCACCTGCTGGGCGCCGCCGGCGGCGTCGAGGCCATCGCGACCGTGCTCGCCCTGCACCACGGGCTGCTGCCGCCCACGATCAACTACGAGACGCCCGATCCCGACTGCGACCTCGACTACGTGCCCAACCAGCCCCGCAAGGTCGACGTCGAGTACGCGCTGTCCAACGCGTTCGGCTTCGGCGGGACCAACGCCACGCTCGCCTTCCGCAAGTACCTCGGCTAGCCGGCGGGCGGAACCGGGGCCATCTCCGCCGTGCCTCGCTCGGGGCTCGGGGCGCTCGAGGACCGGCTCGGGTATCGGTTCACCGATCCGGCGCTGCTCACGCGGGCGCTGACCCACGCGTCCTACGCGGCCGAGCATCCGTCCGCCGAGGCCCAGGACGCCCTGGCGTTCCTGGGCGACGCCGTGCTGGGCCTCGTGGTGGCCGAGCGTCTGCTGCGCGACGAGCCGGCCGCGGCGGTGGGCCGGCTGACGCCACGGCGGGCCGCCATCGTCGCCGACAGCGGCCTCGCCGGCTGGGCGGCCGCGCTCGAGCTCGGGCCCGGCCTCCGGCTCGGGCGAGGGGCCGAGCAGACCGGGGGCCGCGCGACCGTGTCCATCCTGGCCACGACGCTCGAGGCCCTCCTGGGGGCACTCTACCTCGACGGGGGCCTGCCGGCCGTCCGCGCGCTCGTCGGCCGGCTCGCGGGCTGGCCTCACACCGCGTGTTAGGCTGACGGCATGCGGTTCTGGCCCTTCCGCCGGCCGGCGAGCCTGTCGCCACCGCTGCCGTCCGAGGACCTCCTCGTCACCGAGGAGCGGCTGCGCCACGCGGCCGAGGACGTGCTCGAGGTGCACGAGCGCCAGATCCGTGGCGGCGTGATCCTCTTCCGCGGGCGGCTGCGCACCGACGGCCCCCGCGCGCTCGACACGCTGCTCGACCGCTTCGAGCCGTTCGGCTACACGCCGTTCCTGCGCGCCGAGCGCGACGGCGTCCTCGTGCAGGCGTGGCCCCTCGGCGACCTGACCCAGCCGGCGCGGCCGGTGCTGGCGCTCACGCTGTTCGCCCTCACCGTGGCCTCCACGTTCCTGGCCGGCGCGTTCTTCTTCGTGGGGTCGGAGACGTTCGACGCCTATCGCGCCCTGCCGTTTCCCGGCTGGCTCATCAGCGGCACGCCCTTCGCCGTCACGCTGCTGACGATCCTCGGCGTGCACGAGTTCGGCCACTACTTCACCGCGCGCTACTACGGCGCGGCCGTCAGCCTGCCCTACTTCATCCCGGCCCCCATGCTGTTCGGCACCTTCGGGGCCGTGATCCGCATGCGCTCGCCCGCCCGCGACCGCAACTCGCTCTTCGACATCGCGGCCGCCGGTCCGCTGGCCGGCCTGCTCGTGGCCATTCCCGCGCTGATCCTCGGCCTGGCGTGGTCGCGGCTCGTCCCCGCCGCCGGCGACGGCAGCCTCGGCGGCTTCGGCTACTCGCTGCTCACCCGCGCCTTCGTGCACCTGCGCTTCGGCGAGGTCGACGGCATGGCGGTGATGACCCACCCCATGGCCGATGCGGCCTGGGTGGGCTGTTTCGTCACCGCCCTGAACCTCTTCCCGGTGGGCCAGCTGGACGGCGGACGGATCGCCTACGCGCTGTCGGCTCGCCGCCACCGCGCGCTCGGCATGGCCACGTGGGTGGTGCTGCTGGGGCTGGGCGCGCTGACCGGCTCGGTGAACTGGTTCGTCTGGGCCGCGCTGCTCCTGGTGGTGGTGGGCTTCGACCACGGCCCGCCGCTGGACGACCTCACCCCGCTCACGCCCGCGCGCCGGCTGCTCGGGATCGGCTGCCTGGTCCTGACGGTCTTCCTGCTGCCGCCGATCCCGATCTGATCCGCCGCGCCGGCTACACGGCCGGCCGGGCGGCGGTGGGCCCGCCCGCGCGCACCCGGGAGAGCAACACGAGGCCGGCGACGAAGAACAGCCCGACGGCGAGGATCGCCGCGCGCTGGTTGCCGGCGAGCAGCCAGGAGACGCCACCGAACACCAGTGGTCCCGCGATGGCGCCGGTCTTGCCCACCAGCGAGTAGAAGCCGAAGAACTCCGCCTCGCGGTTCGCCGGGATCAGCGTCGCCATGAACGTCCGGCTGGCGGCCTGGACGGCGCCGAGGCCGGTGCCGGCCAGCACGGCGACCACCCAGAACTGCCACTTGGCGGTGACGAAGTAGGCGAGCAGGGTCACCAGCGCCCACTGCACGAGCGTCACGCCGACCACGAAGCGGGGGCCGCGGGCGTCGGTGGGCCGCGCCCATGCCGCCGCCCCCGCCAGCGCGGTCACCTGCACCACCAGGAACAGCCCGATGATCTCGGGCGGCGAGAAGCCGAGCGTCCGCGAGGCGAAGATGGCGGCGAACAGGATGACCGTGTTGACGCCGTCCTCGTAGACCAGGTAGGCGGTGAGGAACCGGCGCATCTGCGCGCGCTCGGGCGTCCCCACGATCTCGCGCAGCGTCGCCAGCGTCTCGCGGGCGGCCCGGGCCACCGCGACGCGCAGCGGAACCGACTGCCGGTGGTCGGGGGGGAGCGTGACGAAGGCCGGCAGCGAGAACACCGCGAACTGGACGGCGGCGGTGAGGAAGCACGCCCAGTACAGCCCGGCCGTCACGAGCGGGTAGGCGACGGCGAAGGCGATGATCGAGCCCCCGTAGCCGACGGCGAAGCCCGCCGCCGACACCCGGCCGAGCGTGGCGGGGGGCGCGATGCGGGGCAGGTAGGAGTTGTAGTAGACGAACGCCGCCTCGAACGTCACCAGCGCGGTCACCGCCAGCGCGAACCCCTGCAGCACCATGCCGCCCCCGAGCGTGGCGAGCAGCGCGGTGGCCGTCACCGACACCAGCGTGAAGCCCACGAAGAAGGGCTTGCGGACGCCGGCGTGGTCGGCGATGCCTCCGAGCAGCGGCGAGGTGAGGGCCACGATGACCATCGACAGCGAGCCGACCAGCCCCCACCAGAAGTCGCCGCGCCCGTCGGCGTTGCCCACGACCGCCTCCGCGTAGTAGACGGGGAAAACGGTCGCCTGGATGATCGCCGAGAAGGCCGAGTTGGCGAAGTCGTAGAGCACCCACGCCAGAACCACACCACGCGCCGAGGCGGGCACGGCGGGCAGGATGACACACGCCGCGCGGTTGCGCTACTATCCGCCCCATGCCGGGCCGTCTCGATCGGAAGGGTCTCGAGGCGTGCGTCCGCAAAGGCGAGATCGACACCGTCCTCACCGTCTTCCCCGACGGATACGCCCGGCTCCTGGGCAAGCGGCTCACCGCCCGCCACTTCCTCGAGCGCGCCCTCGACGACGGCGTCCACGCCTGCATCTACCTCTTCACCGTCGACATGGAGATGGAGCCGCTGCCCGGCTTCACGCTCACCTCGTGGGAGCGCGGCTACGGCGACATGAAGATGGTGCCGGACATGAGCACGCTGCGGCTGATCCCGTGGCTGCCCAAGACGGCCCTGGTCTTCTGCGACGTCTTCACCGAGGACGGCCAGCCGGTGGAGGAGGCCCCGCGCTGGGTGCTCAAGCGCCAGATCGCGCGGGCGGCGGCCCAGGGCTACGTGGTGAAGACGGCGGCCGAGCTGGAGCTGTACTGCTTCCGGGA
>Ga0299906_10000854_pt1 | contig 26778 bp, 24 predicted proteins | sample RVTome_14_FD_200259 | JGI IMG/M metagenome (GOLD analysis project Ga0299906, IMG submission 200259) | Soil microbial communities from uranium-contaminated site in the Upper Colorado River Basin, Wyoming, United States - RVT145D125 (version 2) ...
GGCGAAGCCCAGGTCCGTGGCCGGCCCGAAGGTAAAGACCAGCTCCTTGGTCTGACCGGGTATGACCCGAATCGCTCGCGACGTGTCCTCCCGCATGCCCCCGTGGGTCATCACCATGGCGTGCTCGAGCAGCTCATCGCGCGAACCGATCACGAATTCGTGTTCCACCTGACCTTCGTTGCTCACCACGAATCGGACCGTCTCGCCCGGACGAATCGAGATCCTGTCCGGCGCGAATGCGTACGGGTCGAGTGCCGCGACTGTCACGGTGCGCGGCATCTCCGCGGTACCGGGTGTAAAGGACACGCCCGACGTGCACCCCAGCAGGATGGCCGTCAGCAGCCCAACACTCAGCTGGGCCGCACTTGGACGCCTCATGTCGTCCTCCCGTCTGCGCTCCCCACTCGTATCGGCTCTTCAGTCAGTTCAGCGGATCACCGTCGCCGGCCTGGAACAGGCCGAGCGCTCCGCGCCCGACGAAGTTGAACGCGTGCGTCACCATCGGGTACAGCCCGTCCTCGGGCATCACCATCTCGATGATCGCGCCCTGGGCGGGTGACAGGTCCACCGCCTGCGACCCGAAGTTGCCCAGGTTGCCGAGTGACAGGTGGACGCCTTCCTTGATCACGCTGCTGAAGATGGTGCCCACCACGTGGAAGCTGGAGTCGATGCTCGGCCCCGTGTTCAGGACGAAGATCCGGACCCGATCCCCGGTTTCGACCTGGAGCGGGTTGTCCAGGTACTGGTTGGCAACGCCGTTCCAGACCACGTAGTCGGGAGCCGGATTGCCGGTCGCGGCCTTGCTCAGGCTCACCGGCTCGCCCTGGGGACCGAGGTACCACTCGCTCTGGACAATGGCAAACTCGGCGTCGACCGGGGGCAGGCCCTCGACCGGCTCGACGATGACCATCCCGTACATCCCGTTGGCGATGTGGTGGAGCGCCGGCGACGTGCCGCAGTGGTACATCCACACCCCCGCGTACTCGGCGGTCCACTCGTAGATCTTCTCCTCGCCCGGGTTGATGGTCGTCATCTCGTCGTTCCACGCCACCTGCGAGGCGTGGAAGTCGATCGAGTGGCCCAGCTGGTTGGTGTCCGGGTTGACGAGGTGAACGCGGATCGTGTCCCCCACTTTGACCCGTATCACCGGCCCGGGGACCGTCCCGTTGAAGGTCCACACCCCAACTACGAAGCCGCCCTGGTCACCCTTGGCCACGGTCATCGTCTTCTCCTCGATGACGAGCTCGATATCGTGGACCTCGCCCTCCAGCAGGCGGGGAGGCGCCTCGGGCGGGTAGAGAACGTAGTCCGGAGCGTCCGGATCCGGCGCATTGTCCGCGTCCGCGCCCGGACCGCCTTCGCCGCCGCCGACGCCCGCGACGGTGACGCTGGCCGTCATGCCCGCATCGGCATGGCCCGGGACCGAGCACAGGAACGTGGTGCCGCCCTCGGGAATGACCACCTCACCGCTGGCCGTTTGCCCCGCCTCGGCCACGATGACGGTGCCGTCGGCGAACGTCAGGTCGTGCAGCACGACCCCGTCGTTGACGAACGTGACCGCATAGCGGCCCGGCTCAGGGACGTCGACGGTGGACGGTTCGAATCCGAGGTCGAAGGCGCGAACCTCGATGGTGCCGAGGATCTCGCCTCCGGCCGCGCCCCCGCTGGGCCCCGGGCTGGCCCCGGCGGATCCATCACCCGACCCGGCGGCGAGAATGACGTAGATCAAGGACAACAGCACGACGCTGACTACTGCCGCGCCGTAGACAAACAAGCGTCCCATGTGTCTCGTGTCTCCTCATTCAGCTTGGATGGATTAGACCTCGGAATCACTCATCTTGGACGATGAGCGCGGCGTCACGCAGTTGTCCGAGCAGCCAGCGGGCGGTGCCTCGGGCGGCTAGGCGTAGCAACGCTCGATCTGCGGCCAGGCCGAACGCGCCGCCGGGCGGCGCGTAGTAGCCATCCAGATGGAGCTCGTCCGGTCCAACGGTCAGCCAGCCCGAAAAGACCGGAAACAGCGGCGCGAGCGTGGCGGACCGCCAACTGATTTCCACGCGCAGGCCGTCGCCGACCCGCTGGCCGTAGCCAAGGTCGACGTAAGCCGCCTTGTGGAGCGCCGCCAGGAATCCATCGTTGTCCCGTCGGAGCCGCAGGTCGGCCGCGAAGCGCCGCATCCCCGGCGGCGAGTCGGCAGCCGGCGGTCCAAGCCATACCGCAACCTCGGGGCCAATGAGCCTGGCCGCAACGTCCAGGGGGATCTGGCCGCGCACGCTGGCACGCAGTTGGACCGGCCCTTGCCATCCGCTGGGCATCATGGCCCGGTCCTTGACGCTAACAAGCGCTGTGGCCAAGGCCGTGTGCCAGCAGAACGAGGCCGATGATGATCCGGAGCATACCGGTGACTCCTGCGGATAGGTCAGGCACACGCTGAGGGTCGGCCAATGAAGCGGCAGGTGCGATTTGGCCCGAATCGGGGGGCCATTCGGCCGATGACGATGGCCCCGTCCCGAGCGACGCTCTGGTAGCTGGAGGGTTCGATGGATGAGCACGATCGCGGTCAGCGGGCGGCCCGGCCGGCCCGGCCGGAGGGACACGAACGACAAAGGCCCCCTAAGTCGCAGCCCCTCACCCTGGATCGCGTGCGCCGGAGCCACGCACGAGGTCAGCCGTGGCCGTGTGAACTGCCCACAGCGAGGCATGGTTTGGGCCAGGAATTGCGTGGAGTGCCATCTCGTCGTGACTTTCTCGTCTGAGCGAGATCCGCGGCTGGCATGCTCCACTTCGCGATGACCTCGAACCCGAGACAGGCAGAGCGTCAACTGAGTAGACAAATGAAGCAAGGAGTAACCGATGCAGACGCAGCAAGCCCGCAGCATGCACATCATCGAGGCAGCCCAAACAAACGATGCCTTCCGACGCGAGGTCATCACCGGTGAACACGAGCAGGTTGTGATCATGACAATCCCGCCTGGCGGCGAGATCGGCGAGGAAGTCCATCCCGACACCGATCAGGTGCTCGTCTTCGTCGAGGGCGAGGGCGAAGCGCGGCTCGGCGCCGAGAGTGCGCCCGTGCGGGCGAATGATCTCGTGCTCGTCCGCGCCGGGACCCGTCACAACTTCGTCAACACAGGGCCGCGGCCGCTTCGGCTGTATACGATCTACGCCCCGCCGCACCACGCGCCGGGCACGGTCCACCAGACGAAGGAAGACGCCGAGGCGGCTGAGCACGGACCGGAGCGCACGTGATGAATGGGACACTCGCGGGCCGAGTCGCGCTCGTCACCGGCGGGGCCCGCGGCATTGGGGCCGCGACCTGCCGGGAGCTGGCCTCGCTCGGGGCCGAGGTGGTTGTCACCGACGTTCTGGACGAGGAGGGAACCGCGCTGGCCGATGCGCTCCGGAAGTCCGGGCACAAGGCCTCCTATCAACACCTCGATGTCGCCGACGAAAACGCGTGGAGCGACGGGGTGGCCGAACTGATCGCCCGCAGCGGACGACTCGACATCCTCGTCAATAACGCCGGGATCGGCACGTTCGAGGATGTCGAAGCTGAGTCCCTCGACGGGTATCGGCGAGTGATCGGCATCAACCAGATCGGGGTCTGGCTGGGCATGCGGGCTGTCATCCCCCAGATGCGCGCGCAGGGCGGCGGCTCGATCATCAATGTTTCGTCGATATTCGGGGCCGTTGGCGGCTTCGGTGGGTCAGTCGCCTATCACGCCAGCAAGGGGGCGGTCCGGCTGATGACCAAGAACGCCGCTATCCGCTACGCCAAAGAAGGGATCCGGGTGAACTCGATCCATCCGGGATTCATCGATACCCCGATGGTCGAGGTTGCCAAAGGGACAGAGATGGAAAAGGCCATCCTGGCCAATACCCCGATGGGTCGATGGGGCAGATCGGAGGAGATCGCCACCGTGATCGGGTTTCTGGCCGGCGACGGCGCCAGTTACATGACAGGCTCCGAGGTCTACGCAGACGGAGGCTGGACCGCCCAGTAGACCAGCCTGCTACCGTTCGGGCGTGTCGCCGGCCAGATCTCCAGCGAGCCTGGACCACGAAGCCGAACGGGCGCGCCGGGAGCGTGACGCCCTCGACACGGCGGTGCGAAGCATCGCCGGCGTTCTGGACCTGGAATCCGTCCTTCAACTGATCGTCGACCGCGTTCGCGATCTTGCCGAGGCCGAATACGCCGCCCTGGGCATCATCGGCGAGGACGGCTTGTTGGAGCGGTTCGTGACCAGTGGCGTCACTGAAGCCCGCCGGCGGCAGATCGGCGCGTTACCCCAGGGTCGTGGGTTGCTGGGGCTGATCATCCGGGAAAGTCAATCGGTTCGAATTCCCGACATCGGCGCCGATCCAAGACGCCATGGCTTCCCTCGTCACCACCCTCCCATGCACAGTTTCCTCGGCGTCCCGGTCCGCGTGGGGGGTGCCACGATTGGGAACTTCTATCTCACCAACAAACGGGGCACGGACGAGTTCAGCACCGAGGATCAGCGCCTCGTCGAACGCTTCGCGCTGCATGCGGCGATCGCGATCGACAATGCCCGTCTGCATGAGCAGGCCGGGCGGCTGGCGGTGCTCGCCGAGCGGGACCGGATTGGTCGGGACCTCCACGACGGCGTGATCCAGCGCCTATACGCGGTGACCCTGACGCTGGATGATGTCCCAGACCTGATGGACGAGGAACCTGACGAGGCCCGCGAGCGGGTCGATCGCGCGATCGAGACCCTTCAGGCGGCCATCGGCGACATTCGCGGTTTCGTCTACGACCTGCGCCCGACGCTGCCGGCTCCCGAGGATCTCCGACGCGCGCTGGGGGAGGTTGCGGACGACATTCGCCGGACGGGCAAGACGAATGTGACGGTCGAGGTCGCCGACGAGATCCTCCTCGGACCCGAGGTCGCCGCGGACCTGGTGGCCATCGCCCGTGAGGGCCTGAGCAACGTGCAGCGCCATGCCGCCGCGGAGCGAGCGTTCGTCCGGCTCACCGTCCACGGCGGGGCGTTGCGACTGGTGATCACCGACGACGGACATGGCTTCGATGCTCGCGGGCGTCGGACCCGGCGACAGCATGGGCTGTCCAACATCCGCGACCGGGCGGCCGCCCTCGGCGGCCGGGTCACCGTTCGCTCCCGGCCCGGACGCGGCACCCGTATCATCGTCGACCTCCCGCTCGACTCGGGCGACCCGCCGAGGGATCGATGACGAACGAACCGCCCGCCGAACGGCCGCTCAGGTTGCTCCTCGTCGACGATCACGAGGTCGTGCGCCAGGGCCTGGCCGCGCTGCTTGCCCGCCGTCCCGCGTTCCAGGTCGTGGCCGAGGCGGGAACCGTGGCCGAGGCCCTCGCCGCGGCGCGGCGCTTCCGGCCCGACCTGGTGATCATGGACGTCCGCCTCCCGGACGGGACGGGGATCGAGGCCTGTCGCGACATCCGAGCCGAGATGCCCGAGACCCGGGTCGTGATGCTGACCAGCTACCCGGACGAGGACGCGGTGCTGGCCGCCATCCTGGCCGGCGCCAGTGGGTACCTCCTCAAGCAGATCCGCGGCCGGGACCTGGTAACCGCACTCGAGTCGGTCGGTCGGGGTGACTCCCTGCTCGACCCAGCCGTCACCGAGCGCGTCCTCGAGCGCGTGCGTCGGATTGCGGCCGGCGAGATGGCGGACGAGCTGGCCAGCCTCACATCCCAAGAGCGGAAGATCCTGTTCCTGGTGGCCGATGGGAAGACGAACAAGGAGATCGCGACCGAAGTCTTCCTGTCAGACAAGACCGTGAAGAACTACGTGTCCAGCATCCTGTCCAAGCTGGACCTGCAGCGGCGCGCACAGGCGGCTGCGTTCGTGGCCAAGCACCGGCTCGGTGGCGACTGAATCCGACCTTCGTTGACCTCGGCCACCGCTGGGCGTGGCCGAGGTCCCCGGATTTGGTGACATTCGGCCCTCGGATGCCATCGAGGTTGAGATACGCTGAAGTCGAAGATCCTATTGGCTCAAGGACGCCGTAGCGGGAAGGAGGCATGGACGCATGCAAGTCGTCGATCGCAAGCATCAGCTCGGAGTGGCGATACTCCGGGTGGGGGTTGGGATCATCTTTCTGTGGGCCGGGCTTGAGAAAGTCATCGGCGCAGGCGGGGAATGGTCCGCGGCCGGCTTTCTGGGCTTCGGCACCGGTGGCAGCCTGGGTTGGCCATTCGTGAGTGGCGAGATCGCAGAGGGCACGATCTTCAATCCGACGCAAGCGTTCTGGGCCGGTGTGGCGGACAACGCGACGGCGATGACCGTCATCAACCTCCTGGTGCCGTGGGGCCAGATCGGGATCGGCGTGAGCCTGATCCTAGGCTTGCTGACCCGGTTCGGGGCGGCCATGGGCACGTTGATGATGCTGTTCTTCTTCGTGGCGGCCTGGGACTTCGAGTTCGGGATCGTGAACCAGCACCTGACCTACGCGCTGGTCACCTTCTTCCTGGGCTACATCGGATCCGGCAACTTCTTCGGTCTGGACCGCAGCGTCGGCCAGATGGTCGGGCCCGGACTGCGCCGCTGGTTCTTCTCCGGCGACGTGTACCGGACGGACACCGATCAGGGACGGACGCCCGCCCCAGCGATGGCCTGACACAACGACTCTGCGGGAAAGATGGCGCCCGGCGACGGGCGCCATCAGTCTGTCCGGGGGGAGCGTCAGGTTCGCCCGATGCGACCCAGGTGTGTGTCTTTGAACCCGGTGGGCAGCTTGAGGCCGTAGCCGAGGGCCCGATCCCAGCCGACGTGCGCGGCCACGGCGGTGGCCGCGAGCAACGGCCACACCTGTCCGATGGCGATCGCCAGCAGGGCGAGGCCCACCGGCAGTGCCCAGTTATGGACCAGGTTGTAGGTGACCGCGCCCACGCGAGGCCCGGCAAGGTAGCCGAGGATCGACAGGTCCGGCGCCAGGAGGGCCGGAATGAGCACCGGCGGCGACCCGCCGAGCGACAGGAAGGCGACGATCCCCAGCACCCCAACTGCCGCCGATTCCATCCGCAGGATCCGCGTCACGTTCATCTCGGGCGACGATCCCTTCACTCCCAGCGGAATAGGCGAGTGGCGATCACGAAGGTGATGACCCCCCAGATCGCCAGGCCGATGACATCGGTCCCGATGACCTCCAGCCCCGCACCGTCATTGATGACCGCCCGCAACGCGTTGTTCAGGTAGGTAAGGGGCAGGAACCGGGTCACCTCCTGCAGGAATTCGGGCATCGCTTCGCGGGGAAAGAACGAGCCCGACAGGAACATCATGGGCAGGCTGATCAGGTTGGCCACCGGTGCGGCCTGGTTCTCGTTCTTCGCCCAGCCCGCTACTCCGAAGCCCATCCCCAGGAATACGACCGAGCCGAGCACCGCGAGGGCAAGCACCACGGCCACGCTGCCCACCAGCTGAACGCCGAACGAAAGCCCCACCCCGAGCAGGATGAGGACCTGGATCAGGGCGATGACCAATCGCGAGCTGACCTGGGCGGCCAGGAAATAGCTCGGTGAAGTCGGGGTGGCGAACAGTCGCCGCAGCGTCCCGGTCTGCTTGAGCTGGACGAATCCGAACGCCACGCTGAACACGCCCAGCTGCATGACGGTCAAGCCCAGGATGCCGGGCACCAGGAAATCGATATAGCCCAGGTTGCGCCCGGCAACCTCCTCCACCACAACCAGGGGCTCCGGCGAACCGCCATCCACGGACACCAGAGCCTGGGCCACCACCGCGTTCACCAGGAGCACGGCCGTCTGGCCTTCGCCGGCCAGCGCCTGGCTGGTGTAGGCAGACAGGGGTTGATAGCCCGCAGACCCGGGCGGCACCAGCTCCCACCCGGCGGGGATCCGGAGGACCGCCGCCCGGTCACCGTCCGCCAGGGCGGCGAGCTCATCGGTCAGGCTGCCGCTGTGGATCACCAGGCCGGAGGTCTGCCCAAGTGCGCTCTGCAGCGCCTGGCTGGACGAGTTCTGAGCCTCATCTGCGAGGCCCACCTCCAGCTCGGCCGCTTCACCGAAGTTCAGCACCCCGAAGATGAGCATGATCACCAGGGGCAGGAAGAAGCTGAAGAAGACCGCCGTCCGGTCCCGAATGAACATCTTCCCCGAGGCCACGAACAGGTGCCAGAAGACCTCAAACCGTCGGGACATCGGTCAGTCCTCGCGCAGCTCGTGGCCGGTGAGGTCGATGAACACGTCTTCCAGGTTCGCCAGCCGCTCGACCCGTTCCTTGGTGAAGCCGCGCCCCAGGAGGGAACCGATGAGCGCATCGGGCGAAGCGAGGGCCACGATCCTTCCGCCGTCCATGATGGCCACCCGGTCGCACAGGTATTCGGCCTCTTCCATGTAATGGCTGGTGAGGACGACCGTATGGCCGCGCTCGCGCAGCCCCTTGATGACGCCCCACAGGTGGCGCCGGGCCTGGGGATCGAGACCTGTCGTCGGCTCGTCCAGGAACAGGACCCGCGGGTCGTTCACCAGGGCCGCGGCGATGCTGAACCGCTGCTTCTGTCCGCCTGACAAGGTGCGGACTTGGCTGTGTGCCTTCTCGGACAGCTCTACGTCCGCCAGCAGCTGCGCTGGGTTAACGATCACGTGGTACAGGTGGCCGAAGAGGACCAGCAGCTCGGTCAGGTTCAGCTCGTCGAAGAAGGCGGACGACTGAAGCTGGATACCGATGCGGGCCTTGACGGCCCGCGGATCCGAGGCGACATCCAGCCCGTCAACGGTCGCGCTGCCCCCGTCGATGGGCCGCATGCCCTCGATCATCTCCAGGGTCGTGGTCTTGCCCGCCCCGTTGGGACCCAGAATCCCGAACACCTCGCCCGCGGCGACCTCGAAGCTGACGCCGTCGACGGCGCGGAGCGAGCCGTAGGACTTCTGCAGGTCGCGGGCGACGATGATCGGTTCGGCGACGGGCATCAGTAGCCGATGGTAAGTCAGGGTAGTCAGGCGTGGCGCCAGATGCGCCAGATGGCACTGCTGTCGGCCAGCGGGTCGCCGTGGACCAGGAAGAAGTGCGCTGGCCCCCCCTCGCGAATGACGCCGGCGTCCGGCTCGCCCAGGGCTTCGCCGCCGCGCCACGTGACTGCGGCCAGGGCCTCCACCGGGTCGAGGCCGGCCCGAATGAGGGCCTGATACTCCCACGGGATGTGGTTTGCGCGGCCCGATCCCCCGCCCGCGTCGGAGCCGGCAGCGATGGCCACTCCCGCGGCCCGCGCGTTCCTGATGCTCGCCTCGGCAACCTCCAGCTCGGCGCCGATCCGGCCCGCGGCGCCGGCGGCCGAGAAAAACGGGACGGTGGTCGTGGCGGAGAAGCTCAGCCACGAGTGGAAGACGGCCAGGGTCGAGACCAGCATGGTGCCCGTGTCCCGCATTCGACGCGCGGTATACGCGTCGAGCTCGAAGCCGTGTTCAATGGTGTCGACGCCCGCCTCCACGCCGGTCCGAATAGGGTCGACCCGGCCCGCGTGAGCCGCCACCCGGGCGCCGCGCGCGTGCACCGCCTCGACGACGCGACGAGTTTCGGCGATGGACCACGGTGTCGTGGCATTTGGGCCGTCGAGGTACAGCTTGACGAGGTCGGCGCCGTCATCGAGCTGCTGGAGCGCGACGGCCAGCAACTGGTCGGCGTTGGCGGCCTCGGCGCTTATCCGTCCGGGCAGCGAGCCGGCGCGGGTGACCCAGCTGCCGGCAGCCCGAATGATCGGGAAGCCGGCGCGTCCCGCGAGGCGGTCCCGGACGCCAAGCGACGCGGCACGGACGCGACCGTCGAACGGGTCGTTGACGATGGGGCCGCCAAGGTCGCGCACCCAGCTCACCCCGTGCCGCCACGCCAGTGCGGCGTTTGCCTCCCCCGTCGCGGCCAGGACGGCGGGGGGGTCATTGAAGCGCTCGATCCAATTGGCGCCGCCGACGCCGGTGAGATGGGAGTGCGCATCGACCAGGCCCGGCACGATGGTGGCGCCGACGGCGTCCACCACCGCTGCTCCCCGGGGATCTTCCTCGCCCCCCGCTGGACGGATCCAGGCCACGACGCCGTTCTCGACCAGGATGCTGACGTTCCGTTGGAGCGTGGCCGAGCGCCCGTCGGCCAGGGCGGCGCCGCGATACAGGACCGGCGCCGCGGGGGCGGGGGTCGGGATCGGCGTTGGCGAGGGACCAGGGCTGATGTACGGCGTGCCGCCGGGTGTGGGCGACAGGCTCGGACGTGGAGTCGGGCTCGGCGTGGGGATCAGCGTTTCGGCACAGGCGGCCAGAAACGCGGCCGGGGTGAGCGCCCCCAACTGGAGGAGGCGGCGGCGCGAGATGCGAGACGGATCGGGGCCGGTCATCCGACGACCGCCCCGTAGACCTCCAGCGTCTTGCTGGCCACTGAGGACCAGCTGAACAGCTCGACAGCGCGCTCGCGCCCCGCCGCGCCCATGGCCGCGCGCCGCGCCGGGTCGGCGACGAGCGCGTTGATGGCCGCGGCCAGATCATGGGCCACTCGGTCCGCGCCGCCAGGCGCCATCGGGTCGTCAGGAGGGTCGACCAGGAGTCCAGTCCGACCGTGGACAACGACCTCGGGAATGCCGCCCACCCGGGTGGCCACGACCGGCACGCCGCAGGCCATGGCCTCCAGGTTGGTGATCCCGAACGGCTCGTAGACCGATGGGCAGACGAACACGGCGGCGTGGCTGTACAGCTGGCGGACGGTGGGCCGGTCGAGGTGCTCGGGAATCCAGTGGATCGTCCGATGGGGAGACGCAGCCTGCGCTTCGGCGATGCCCTGCTCGACCTCTGCGGCCAGCTCCGGGGTGTCGGGCTGGCCCGCGGCCAGCACGACACCGATCCGGGCGTCCAGTTGCGGAATGGCTTCGATCAGGGTCGTGATGCCCTTCTGGCGCGTGATGCGGCCCACGAACAGAGCGTAGGTCGTGGCGGGGTCGATGCCGAACCGGGTCAGGGCGTCGCGCCCGGTGTCCGGGGCGAACGCCACGCTGTCGATGCCGTTGTGGATGACATGGACCCGAGCGGGATCGGTGGCGAAAAGCTCCAAAACGTCGGCGCGGGCCGCGGCGCTGACCGCGATCACGGCATCCGCCTGCTCCAGGGCCTGCCGCTCGACCCAGGCCGAGACGTCGTAGCCCCCGCCCAGCTGATCGCGCTTCCAGGGTCGGAGCGGCTCGAGGGAATGGACGGTCACGACCAGCGGCATGCCGAAGGCCTGACCGATCATCAGGCCTCCGAGGTGGGTGTACCACGTGTGGCAGTGGACCAGGTCCGCGGTCGGTGGGTCGGCGGCCATGGCCAGGTTGCGGCTGAAGGCGCCCAGCACGGGCCGCAGGGGCTCGGGCGCGTTTTCGGCCTCCAGGCTGGTGGGGTAGCCGCGGACCCGCCAGCCCGGCTCGTCGTGCCGCTGCTCCCCGAAGGTGCGGATGTCGAGCTCGATCTTGCCGCGCAGCGCGTTCATCAGCTCCGTGACGTGGACCCCCGCACCGCCGTACACGTTGGGCGGGAACTCGTTGGTCAGGACCACGGCGCGCACGGGCGGAGCCTACAACGCCTGACCGTCTGGACGGTCGATTGACGGCGGGAGGGATACTCCCCCATAGTATCGGCGGATAGCCTGACTGGACCGATGACCACCGCCACCGCCGACACGCAAGCCACCGCCGACATGCAAGCCATCGCCGACATGCAAGCCATCGCCGACACCCCGGCCGAGCTCAGCCTCCCGGTGGAGGGCATGACGTGCGCCAGCTGCGTGAACCGCATCGAGCGGTTCCTCAACCGGGCGGATGGCGTCACCTGGGCCACCGTCAACCTCGCCAGCGAGGAGGCGATGGTCCGGTACGACCCGGCCCGCATCGATCGGGCCGGGATCATCGGAGCGATTGAAGCGGCCGGCTACGACGTCCGGCCCCAGCCCACGCCGACGGCAGGCACAGCGATCACCGAGACAGAGCTCGACGCGGCGGAGATGGTCCGCGCCGCGGAGCGGCGTGGGCTGCTGCGCGACGGGGTGGCCGCCACCGCTATCGGTCTGGCCATGATGGCCGTCACCCTTTGGCCCGGCGGAGTGCCGCTGCCCGTGGATCGGCTCAACCTGGTGCTGCTGGTGCCGGCCACGTTCGTCCAGCTCGTCCTGGGCCGGCGCTTCCTGGCCCGCGCGCTCCGCGGGCTGCCCCACGGGGAGCTGACCATGGACACCCTGGTCGCCATGGGCACCGGAGCGGCGTACGCCTACTCGGTGGCCATCACCCTCCTCCCCTCGGCGGTGTTGGCGGCCGGCCTGCCGCTCGACACGTTCTACGAGACCGCGGCCATCATCATCGGCTTCGTGCTCATCGGCCGCTGGCTCGAGGCCCGCGCCAAGGGCCAGGCGGCGGGTGCGGTGCGCGCGCTGCTGCGCCGCCGACCGGAGACGGCTCGCGTCCTCCGGGATGGCGCCGAAGTGGAGGTGCGCCTGGCAGAGGTGCGGGTCGGGGACCTGGTGCGGGTGCGGCCGGGTGAGCGGATCCCCGTTGACGGGGTGGTTGTCGAGGGGGCCAGCGCGGTGGACGAGTCCATGCTGACCGGGGAGTCGCTGCCCGTCGAAAAGGCCCCGAGGGACCGGGTAACGGGCGCCACCCTCAACGCGCACGGCAGCTTCGTGCTGCGCGCCGACAGGGTGGGGGCCGACTCGACTCTGGCCCAGATCGCGCGCCTGGTGGAGCAGGCGCAGGGATCGAAGGCGCCGATCCAACGCCTCGTCGATCGCGTGGTGACCTGGTTCGTCCCGGCCGTGGCGCTGGTTTCGGTCCTGACGTTCGTGGCCTGGATGGCGTTCGGCCCCGAGCCGCGCCTGCCGTTGGCCCTCTCCAGCGCGATCGGGGTCTTGATCATCGCCTGTCCGTGTGCGATGGGCCTGGCCACCCCAACCGCCCTCATGGTGAGCGCCGGCAAGGGGGCCGAGGCCGGCATCCTGATCCGCGACGGGGCCGCGCTGGAGCGGGCGGCGGGCATCGCGGCGGTCGTCTTCGACAAGACCGGGACCCTCACCCGGGGCCGACCGGAGGTGACTGGTGTGCACCCGGTCGGGACCGATGCTCGGGAGCTGCTGCTCGTCGCCGCGGCCGCGGAACGCGGAAGTGAACATCCCCTGGCCTCGGCCATCGTCCGTCGTGCAGGAGAGGACGGCGTCGAGGCGGACTCCCCCACCGTGACCGGCTTCGTCGCCGTCCCCGGAGGGGGCGTGCGCGCCACGGTGGAAGGACGCGCGATCCTCATTGGCAGTGCGCGGCTGCTATCCGAGGCTGGAATCGCCGGCCCGCCGCCTGCGTCGTTGAGCGAGGAGGAGGCCGCTGCCGCGGCGCGCGGCGAGACGGCGGTCTGGGTTGCGGTCGACGGTGAGCTTCGCGGTCTGTTGACCGTTGCCGACCGCCTCAAGCCTGAGGCCCCGGCCGCGGTGGCCCAGCTGCGTGCGGCAGGCCTGGAGCCGTGGCTGCTGACCGGTGATCGTGCGCCGGCGGCAAGCGCGATTGGCGCCGCGGTGGGAATCCACCCGGATCGGATCGTGGCCGAGGTCCAGCCGGGGGAGAAAGCGGCCAGGATCGCGACCCTCCAGGCGACCGGGCGTCGGGTGGCGATGGTCGGCGACGGCATCAACGACGCGCCGGCCCTGGCTCAGGCCGACCTCGGAGTCGCCATCGGCACCGGCGCCGACGTGGCAGTCGAGGCCAGCGACGTGACCCTGGTCGGCGACGACTTGCGGGCGGTGCCGGCCAGCATCGGTCTGGCGCGGGCGACCCTGAGGATCATTCGCCAGAACCTGGTCTGGGCGTTCGGCTACAACGTTCTGCTCATCCCGGTTGCGGCCGGCATCCTGTACCCGTTCACCGGCTGGACCCTGAACCCCGCATTGGCAGCGGGGGCCATGGCCCTGTCCAGCGTGAGCGTGGTGACCAACTCACTCCGGCTGCGAGGATTCCGGCCCCGCGACCCTGAACGCACGACCGATGTGACCAATCTGATCGACTCGGAGGACTGACCGATGGAAACCACGATGAATACCCTGCCTCACGATCCGGTGTGCGGGATGTCGGTGGAGCCGGCCCAGGCCCAGGCCAAGGGACTGGTGGCAGAGCACGCCGGCGTCACGTACTACTTCTGCGGGCGCGGATGCATGCTCGACTTCCGCGACGACCCCGACCAATACCTCGACGCCAATTACAGTCCCAGCATGTAGGGCTGGCACGCCGGTCCAGCGACCGCTGTCCCGTCGCGAGGAGCTAACGGCCAACTTCTTCTCCGGGTCACGCGAGTCCTCGCTCTGAATCACGCCTCCTTAGCCGCCTGTCCCACCGCGCGGACGACACAGCCAACATCGGTCCCTCAAATGTGACTTCCCCGGCCGATACGTCCGTGTGGAGGGACAAACGCGCTGCAGCGACGGCGGGTGAGCCACTAGTCTGCGGATATGGACACGGGACAGGGGTTGGGGCCGCCGTGGGAGCACGACTGGAAGGGGAAGCTCCACGAGCACGCGATCGACTCAGAGGCACTCACCGGCAACCCGTTGGGCGACCCACACGTCCGTCCGGTCTGGGTCTACACCCCGCCCGGGTACGAGGACGACACTGACGGGCATTACCCGAGCATCTACCTCATCCAGGGCCTGACCGGCCAGGTGGACATGTGGCGGGCCCGCAAGGCGTTCCGCCGCAGCGTCCCCGAACTTCTGGACGAGCTCTTTGCCACGCCCGACCAGGCCCCGGCGCTCGTCGTGTACGTGGATTGCTGGACCAGCCTGGGCGGAAGCCAGTACCTCGACTCCCCGGGCACCGGCCGCTATCTGACGTACATGTGCGACGAGGTCATCCCCTGGGTGGATGCCACGTACCGGACGCTCCCCGATGCCGCGCACCGGGCTGTCACCGGCAAGTCGTCGGGCGGTTACGGGGCCATGGTCCTGCCCATGCTCCGCCCGGACCGATTCGGGGCGCTGGCCACTCACGCGGGCGACGCGTTGTTCGAGGACTGTTACCTGCCCGAATTCCGCGAGGCGGCCCGCGCACTGCGCGACCGGTATGACGGATCGTATGACCGCTTCTGGGCCGATTTCCGCGCCCGCCCCGGAGTGGTGCGTCCGGGCGACCTGATCCTCCTCAACGATTGGTGCATGGCCGCCTGCTACTCCACCGACGCGGACGGGACCGTGCGACTGCCGTTCGATCCTGCCACCGGGCGCCTCCTCCCCGATGTCTGGGAACGCTGGCTTGCCCACGACCCGGTTCGGATGGTGGCCGGCCACGCCGACGCCCTGCGTTCCCTGCGCGGGATCTGGATCGACGCCGGGCGCAACGACGAATGGCACCTCGACCTGGGTGCGGAGGCTTTCCGCCTCGAGCTGGCAGCCATCGGGGTAACCGAACCAATCGTCCGGTTCGAGCTGTTCGAGGGGACGCACGCGGACCTCGAGTATCGGTATCCGATGGCCATCGGCTGGTTGGCGGAGCGAATCTCCGGCCAGGAGGTCGCCGGCTAGGCCGCGACCACCCGATCTCGGCCACCGCGCTTGGCCATCGAGAGCGCCACGTCCGCAGTGCGGAGCAGGGCCTCGCTGGTGGGCTCCGCGTCGTCGAGCGCGGCACAGCCCGCGGACACGCTGAGGCGCAGCGGCGCGCCATCCTCGGCGGCGATCCTCCGCGACCCCAGTCGAGATCGGATCTCCTCGGCCAGCGCCACCGCATGATCACGATCCGCCCCATCCAGGACCACCACGAACTCCTCGCCGCCGAACCGCGCCACCATGTCCGTCTGGCGCAGCCGCTCCCGCATGACGTGCGCGAACACCCGCAGCGCCTGGTCACCGACCTGCACGCCGTGGAGCTTGTTGAAGGTCCCGAAATGGTCGAGGTCGAACAGGATGGCCGACACGGGGCGCCGCTCCGACTCGGGCATCGCGTCACGAACCGCCAAGAGGCGCGCTACCGCGTCGTCAAAGAAGCGGCGGTTGTAGAGGCCGGTCAGGCCATCGCGCTCCGCCAGGTCGGCGAGTGCCTGCCGGTCGCGAGCAAGGGCCAGGGCCGCCGCGATCTTGCCGGCCATGGTCGTGACCAGGTCGCGGTCGATGCGATCCAGTGGCTCGAGGGAGGCGGATTCGATGTTCAGGACCCCAAGCAGGACCCCGTCCAGGAGCATGGGGGCCGCAATCTCGCTGACTACGCGCGGATCGGCGACGACGTAATCCGGATCGGTCTTGACGTTCTGAACCAGCTGTACCTCGCCCATGCGAGCAGCGCGGCCCACCACTCCGGTCTGCGGGTCGAACCGCGACATATCCACTTCATACCCGCGTTGGGCGCCGAGCTTCAGGGTCCCATCCTCGACGATGAAAATCACCGCCAGCGCATAGCCGAAGCGCTGGACCATGACGTCCGCCACGCGCTCCAGCAACTCGGGGGTCGCGCCGGAAGTGACCAGCAGCCGGCTGACCTGCTCCAGGCCGGCGATCTGCCGCGCCCGACGCCGCTCGGACATCGCTGTGGTCCGGAATTGGTCGTTGATCTCTTCCAGCTGCGAAACAATGCGTCGCGTACCAATCGCGAGCACCGTGGACACGCCGACCAGGGCCACGCCCCGCGGCGTCACTTCGGCCAGGGCCAGCGGATTGGCGGCATTGGCCGGGTCGGCCAGGCTCGCCAGCTCGGGTACGAGATAGATGACCGCGGCCGTGAAGCCGATGACCGCGGCCTGTCCGGGCCCCAGGGCGGCGGCGGCCACCACGACCGGCAGATACAGCGGGAACAGGGGTCGCGCCGGTCCGCCCACGGTGTTCACGAGGGCCCACACGAACAGCAGCGCGATGGTCAGCCGCAAGAAGGACCACCCATGTGGCGTGAGGAACCGATGTCGGGCCGGGACGAGCCCGGCCATGGCCTGGAGACCCAGGAACACCGGGCTCAGGACCAGGCACATGACCGTGTCCTCGGTAACGCGGGTCACCGACGCCACGGCCAGTGCCACGGGCGCCAATAGGGCGGTGTACCAGAGCGGCGCGTCGCGAGCCATGCGGCGCACGCTCTTGCGGCGCCCGGTCGCCAGGCGCGTGCTGACGTGCCGGACACGGGTCAGCCGCCGGGCGTCGGGCATACCGGCCACCGGCCGTTCGGCGACCCCCCGGTCAACCAACTCGGTCATCCGGCCAGACCGTACCCAACCCCCCAGCAACACACCATGAGCCGGAAGTACCGATGAGGCCGCGTACACTCCGCCTCGATGCGGATCGCGCACGTTCGCGAGCGGAACGCCCCCCTCGGGACCAGCTGGCGGATGGCCGCTGCCCGCGACCCAGCGGGGACGCGTTGGCTGGACCTCGAGCACGCCCGCGAGGTCCTGGTCGGTGACGATCCGCGGCGGGCTCACAACGCGGTGCTGTTTCGGCGGCCGGTGACCACCCTGGACGCGCACCTCGCCCGCGGCCTGCGGGTCGAGGCCCTGGCCGAGATCGTGGACGGATACGCTCCTGCGGCGGACGCCGACGAGGGCATCTGGGACGCCACCGAGCTGGCCTTTGGGCCGCCCATCCTGCACCCGCCGTCGCTGCGCGATTTCTACGCCTTCGAGCAGCACGTGGGCACGATGTGGCGGCGCCGCGGCCAGGAGATCCCCGAGGCGTGGTACCGACTGCCGATCTTCTACTTCGGCAACACGTCCGAGATCCGCGGCCCGGGCGAGCCGGTATCGGCCCCGTCCGGATCGGCGGAGCTCGACTATGAGCTGGAGGTAGGGGCGCTGGTCGATACGCCGGCAGTCGACCTGGCGGCTGACCGGGCCGAGGAGGCCATCGGCGGCTATATCGTCCTGAACGACTGGTCGGCGCGTGACCTTCAACGCGAGGAGACGACGGTCCGCCTCGGCCCGGCCAAGGGCAAGGATTTCGCCACCAGCATCGGTCCCTGGCTGGTCACGCCCGACGAGCTGACCGATGCCCGCACGGAAAAGGGGTACAACCTGGTCATGACCGCTGAAATCAACGGGGAGGAGATCAGTCGCGGCATGTGGTCAGCGGCGCACTTTTCATTCGGCGAGATGCTGGCCCGGGCCTCGGCGGACGTGCGGCTGCGGCCAGGCGACCTGCTCGGAAGTGGCACGGTGGGGAGCGGCTGCCTGCTGGAGGTGAAGGACGAGCAGTTCGGGCGTTGGCTCGAGCCGGGGGACGAGGTGGTCCTCCGAATCGAGCGGCTCGGGGAGCTGCGCACGCCGATCGTCGAGCGGCCTGAACAGAGGAGCGCATCGTGATGCGGCACATGGATCTGCTGGCCCGGATGGCGGTGGCCGAGGGGCGCCTGGCCGCGTTCGCGGAGCATCCACCAGCGGGCCTGACCGATGCCGACCCGGCGACAGGCGAGCGCTGGGACGCCGGCCAGGCCTGGGCCCACGTGGCCGAGTTCGTCCCGTATTGGCAGGGCGAGATCGAGCGGGTACTGGCCGGGAGGGGCATCGAACCGGTGCCCTTTGGGCGGACGACGGAAGATCCGGGTCGTGTGGGCGCGATAGAGACGGGGCGCCACGAGCCGCCGACCGAGCAGATGGCGCGACTGGCGGGCGCGCTGATGTTCCTGCGGAGGTATCTGGCGCGTCTGTCCGAGGAGCAGTGGTCGAAGCGGGGACTCCATGAGCGGAGGGGCGAGATGACGGCGGCCGAGATCCTGGATCGGTTCGTCGTCAGCCACCTGGAGGAGCACGCCGACCAGCTCGAGAAGCTGTCTGCCGCGGATTGAGCGCTTTGCTTGGCGCCCCCGCCGGAGAACACCTGCACCATGAACTGCGCTAGCTGCCGGACTCCCAATGCGCCATGGCCAGCACCCTACACCCGAGTCGGTGCCGCGGCGGATGGCACGGTCTCTGCCACACCGGCAAGGCGGTCGAGGATTGGCTGCGCGCCCAGACGCTGGAGCGTCTCGCGCGCCCACTCGACCGCCGTCTGAACGTCGGGAGCCGCCCGTTCGTCAGGGGGGAGCAGGGTTGCCAGGTCGGTGACGGCCAGCGCCTCATCGAAGGCCAGGCCATACTGGCGCCAGCCCTTGAGGACCTCACGATAGGCCGCCAACGCCTCGGCTCCGCGCCCTTCGAGCGCCGCGATCCCGGCACGGATGGTGGCTATGTCGAGCTCCACCGCCGCTCCCCGATACCCCGACTCCACCAGCGCATCGAGGGTCGCGCGCGCGTCGTCGGCCTGACCGGACCAGAGGGCCGAACGGGCAGCCAGCGGATCTGCCAGCGGATGGAAATAGTCGGTGATCTGGCTGGCGAGGTCCGCCTCACGTCGCGCGTCGGCGTAGGCGCCGGAGGCAAAGGATGCCCACGCGCGCGCCCAGTGATCGTACGACTCGAACTGGGGATCGGTGATCTCCTGGCGCAGTCGCGCGGCGGTCGCGATGTCGACAGCGGCGTCCCCGCCACGCAGCACAGTCAGGATCGCCCGGTCGATGAAGAACTCGGCGTAGCCCGCCACCGACGCGTCAGGGGGAATCCACTCTTCGAGGAGGGCCGCCACCCAATCCCACTCGCCGACCCGAATGGCGCAGATGCTGCCGTTCCCGACCATCTGGAAGCCGTAGGCGCGGGAGCTGATCCGATGGGCGATGTCGAGCCCCTCGCGAGCCAGGGCCAATCCCTCGGCGGGTTCGTTCCACTGCCCGTAGAAGGTGAGGAGAGTTCGGCCCCCCCGCTCTTGGTCCCGGTGGTTCATCGCGATTGCCAGCTGATGTCCCCCGCGCAGGAGGACGAGCGCCTCGCGGGCGCGGTTGAGTCTGATCAGAACACTTCCCCGCAGGATGAGGCCCGTCACGATCGACTCCATCAGGTCGAGGCGCTCGGCAATGGGCAGATAGCGGTCAACCCAGCCGAGCGCGGCCTCATCGTCGAGGCTCTGCGAGTGAGCCCACGCCAGGCCGGCCACCAACCGCACGCCCTCGGGCGTTTGCTCGAGGTCGGAGTACTCCTCCCACGCTTGTTCCAGGATCTCGAGGGCGCGCTGCGGTGTGCCGAACCATTGCTGGAGCACGCGGGCGTGGTTGGCAATCGCCGTGGCGATCCCCGGACGATCTCCGATCTCGCGGGCGGCTTCGAGCCGTCCGAGCGCATGCCGCTCGACGGTTGGCGGGTCGAGCCCGTGCTGGGCGGAGGCCTGCGCCCGTTCGTGCAGATCAGCACGGTCCTCCGCGTCCGTGGCGACCTCCAGGGCCTGCTCCAGGAATTTCACGGCCTGCTCGTGCGAGCCCAGCGCGGCCGCCCGCTCCGCGGCTCCCCGCAGCGCGATCCGGGCCTGCGCGGCCAGCGCATCGGCCTCCTGCTGGTCGCCGGCCAGGCGCTGCGCGGACAGGTAGTGGCCGGCCAGGCCGCCCGCCAGCTCATCGGATCCTAGGCTCTCGAAGAACCGTGCGGCGGCCAGGTGCCGGAGCTTGCGGTCCTTCTTCGCGAGGGTGTTGTACGCCACCTCGCGGATCAGGGACTGCACGAACGAGTACTGGCCCCGTTCCGGCGACCGCGCATCCGACTCCAGCACCAGCAGCTCGCGCCGGACGAAGTTGCGCAGCCGCGGCTCGAGGTCGGCCGATTCCACGCCGGACACGGCGGACAGGCCGGCAAGCGTGAAGCTCTGGCCCAGGACGGCGGCGTCTTCGAGGAGCGCCCGCTCGGATGGCTCCAGCCCGTCCAGGCGAGCGGCGATCAGGGCGGTCAGCGTCTCCGGAACCGCCAGGTCCCCGAGCTCCGCGGTAGGCCGGTAGGCATCGCCCTCGAGCACCAGCTGACCCTGTGCCAGTAGCATTCGGACCGTCTCGACCGCGTAGAGCGGGATCCCGTCCGCCCGCGTCACGATGGCCTCCGCGGCCCGCGCCGGCAGGCCCGGGACCAGCCCGGCCAGGAGCCGCCGCATCTCTGCGGGCGGCAGCGGCTCCAGATAGATGGATGCGAAGGTGCGCTTGCCCGCGCCCCAATCCGGACGCTTCTCGAGGAGCTCAGGCCGCGCCAGGGTGATGACCGTGATGGGGACGTTGCGACTCCACTCCATGAGGTGGTCGATGAAGTCGAGCTGGCCCGAATCCGCGTGGTGGAGGTCCTCGAAGACCATCACCACCGGTGAGACCGCCGACATCCGTTCGAAGAAGGTGCGCCATGCCGCGAAGAGCTGGTCAGAGCTGATATCGGCCTCGAATCCGAACAGCGCAACCAACGCGGACTCGATCCAGCGCCGCTCGTCGAGGTCCGGCACGTGCAGCTCAACCGCAGCGGCGATCTTCTCGCGGGTCGTGGCTTCGTCGTCCGTCTCGAGCAGGCCCGCCCGGCCCCGGATCATCTCGCCGAGCGCCCAGAACGTGATCCCGTCCCCGTAGGCGGGGCTCCGACCGGTGTGCCACCACACCTGGCCGGCCAGTCCATCCACGTACTTCAGGAACTCCCAGGACAGGCGCGTCTTCCCGATGCCGCCCGGACCGATGACGCTGATGAGCCGGGGCTTGCCCTCCCGCTGGGTGGCGTGGAACAGATCCTTGATCTGGCGCAGCTCCTCGTCCCGACCGACGAACGGCGCCTCCAGCGTTTCGCTCCGGTTGCGGCCGCCGCGCTCTGAGACGACGCGGACCGCACGCCACGCGGGGATGGCCGCAACCTTGCCCTTGAGCGCTTGCTCCCCGGCCTCCTCGAAGACGATCGACTGGGCGGCCGCCCGCTGGGTCGTCTCGCCGACCAGGACCGTGCCTGGTGCAGCCGCCGACTGCAGGCGACTTGCGGTGTTCACGATGTCGCCAGCGACCATGCCCTGGTTGGTGGCGCCCAGCGTCACGGCGGCCTCGCCGGTCAGGACGCCGCCTCGGGCCTGGATCCCGGGCCCCAGTGTCTTGACAACATCAACCAGCTCGAGGGCCGCACGCACGGCGCGTTCCGCGTCATCTTCACGGGCCACCGGCGCGCCCCACACGGCCATCACCGCATCGCCAATGAACTTCTCGACCGTGCCGCCATAGCGATCGATGACCTCGCGCGACAGGTCGAAATAGCGGGTCAGCGTCTCCCGCACATCCTCCGCATCGCGCTCCTCCGAGAACGGCGTGAAACCCACCAGATCGGCGAACAGGACCGATACCAGGCGACGCTCGGCGACGGGCCCCCCGTCGCCGTGGCCTGGCGGGGCCGGACCCCCTGTGGCCGCGGTCGGGGCAGCTGTAGCCAGGGGAGCCGCGCACTCGGAGCAGTACTTGGCGCCCGCCGGGTTCGGAAATCCGCATCGCGGGCATGGCGCAGCGAAGGGTGTGGCGCATTCATTGCAGAACTTGGCGCCGACTCGGTTGTCGCTCCCGCAGCTTGGACAGATCAACCCGTTACGGCCTCCAGGCAGTGGTGAGTGGCGAGAGGATACCGACACGGAGCGTCCGCGAGGAGCCGTAGTACCCTCGCGCCCAATGCGGGCGGAGGGCAGATCGCTCATTGCGATGTTGTCTGTTGCTCATCGGGTGGCAGCTCGGGACCAGCGCCGACCGCGAACAGGCGCCAGCTTCCCTCGACGCCCTTGAGAGCATGCTCGCCTCGATCCTCGAAGCTCAGCCCAGAGCCGGCGACAAGGTCCTTGACCGTGCCCGAGACCAGGACCTCGCCGGGGCCTGCCAGCGACATGACGCGTGCGCCGATCGCCACAGCAATTCCCTCTACGTCGTCCCCCTGGAGGGTCAGCTCGCCGGTGTGAAGACCTGCCCGAATGTCGATTCCCATACGCCGGACTGCGCCCACGATGCTCCGAGCGCAGCGGATTGCGCGGGCCGGACCGTCAAACGTGGCCAAGAAGCCATCGCCCAGGGTCTTGATCTCCCGCCCGCGGTACCGCGCCAGATGAGCCCGAATGATTTGGTTGTGTTCTCCGAGCAATTCGCTCCACCGGGATTCCCCCATCTCGGATGCGCGAGCCGTGGAGCCCACCACGTCCGTGAACAGCACGGTGGCCAACACGCGCTCCAGATCGCTCTCCTCCTCGCGAATGCCAGCCACGAAACGCTCGATCTCGGCGGCTGTCCGGTCTGATCCCGGGATCCACGGCAGGCGCGGCTCATCCGGGAGATGGACCATCTCCGCACCGGGGATGAGGCCGGCGAGATGACGGCTGACAGCTGGGTCGGCGCGCCGATCCACTACCAGCGTCGGCACGTGGATGGCCGGCAGCACGTGACGATAATCGGTCTGGAACCAGACGCGGTTCTGGAGAACGGCCATCCCGGGGCTCATCGCGTGTCGGAAGTACCTGGCGGTGGCCGCGACGTAACGAGGGTCGTCGGCTCGAGGGTCGTCCATGTCCTCGAGGATCTCTCGCTCAAACTGGCCGGTGCCCCAGCCGGCGGCGATGCGATCTGTTTCCTCGCGGTGGTACTCCGCGCTCTCGCCCCAGGGATAGTCCGGGGCCCAGGCCGTCCTCGCGAGGGCGTGAATCAAGACGAGCCCGAGTGACCGCTCGGGGAATGTCGCGGCGAACAGGGCCATCAAGGCGCAGCTGACCGTTACGCCGATGTGGACCGCTCGTTCGGAACCGGCACCGTCCATCACGGCTCGGACGTCGTCCATCATCGTGTCGAGGGCCGGGGCCTCTGCAACTGCATCAGAGAGCCCCGTGCCGCGTCGGTCGAAGATGATCAGGCGCGTTCCCGTCGCGAGCCGTCGCAGGAATGGTTCGATCTCGGGCTGCTCCCAGATGAGATCCAGGTTCGAAAACCACCCGGGAGCGAAGACGAGGTCTATCGGACCGTGGCCAGCGATCTGGTACGCGACGTGCGAGCCGTCTGTCGTGGTGGCATACCGGGTATCGGGTATCACGGGCCGTAGTGTCCAGCCAGCATCGGGTCTCTGTCGAGAGATGCCGGACCAGGCCCAGATCCGGCAGGCTCAGTCCTCCCCGTCGTCCTCCATCTCGCCGATCTCCATGTCCACCACCACGCACGGTTCGTCGCCCATCACCCAGGCCCGGTGGCCAGGCCCGATGACGAGGTGGTCGCCGGGCCCAGCAAGAATCTCGTCCCCCTCATCCGTCAGGTAGCGGATGCGGCCGGAGATAACGTACTCGTGGTGGGTCTCGGGACAACTCTCGGCACCCTCGGCGTGGGGCTTGATGTACTCGTCCCAGCTCCAGCCCGGATTCAGCACGGATCGGGCGACCATCGAGTCGCCGATGACCGTGATCTCGTAGCGACCCGCATCGCCGAACTCGTAGGCCTGGTCGGGCGCATCCAGGCTCTTGACGCTGATGGCCATTTGGGCTCCAGACCGATATGGATTACGTTGGCCGCACGGTAACCCCTCGGGCCAGCTCAGTGTCAGCTTTTCGCCAGCGCTCTGTCGAGCTCAAGTAACGAGGAGACGCCAATGGAGACCATCGGCATCGTGCTGAATGTCGGCAAGGGGCAATCAGAGGAGTTTGAGCGTGGCTTTCGAGCCCAGGAAGCGCCGATCTGGCAGGACCTGCACGCGCGCGGGCTCCTGGTCATGGCGACGTTGAGCCGGCTCGACATCAGCACCAAGAAGGTCGATGACGCCGCGCAATACCTGGTAGTCGCCATCTTCGCCACCGACGAGGGGCACCACGTTCATGACGGCGATCCGCGCTTCGAAGCGTGGAACAACGAGGCCGATGCGTACCAGACCGCCGAGCCGTACGTGTTCGGAGGCGCCACCATCGTCAACGTTGGTCCCTGAGCCTGCCTGCTGCGGTGGAACAGAACAGCTGTTCTATAACTAACCCGTGCGATGTCGCGGCAGCCAGCGTTCCACCAACGTCGCGTACTACTGGCGAAATCGCCGATTGTGGCCAAGTCTTCGTGCCCCACCAGATGGACTTCGACCACCGAAATCCTGCAGACAAACTGTTCCGCCTGACCGAAGGCCGCGCGATGCTCATGTCGCGAAAGCGGCTGCTAGGCGAAGTCAGCAAGTGTGACGTTGTGTGCGCGAATTGCCATCGACTGCGTACCCGCGCAACCCATGTTGAACGCTTGACGCGCCAGCCCCTTCGCAAAGGATCGTCGAGACACCTCGAACGCAAACGCACGCGCTGGCATGAACACGCTCACCTCCTCGACCAGCTGCGCGATGTGCACTGTGCAGATTGCGGTCAACGATTCCCTCCTTGCGCGATGGACTTCGATCATCGCGACCCGGCAATGAAGCGCTGCGGCGTGACTCGGATGATTGGCCGGGCGGGTACGGCGCGAATCTTGGCGGAGGCGGCGAAGTGCGATATCGTCTGGGCGAACTGTCACCGTTTCCGAACCCTCACGAGGCGCAGGACTCTCCAAGCGGGAGTAGCTCAGCTGGAAGAGCGCGACCCTTCCAAGGTCGATGTCGCGGGTTCGATCCCCGTCTCCCGCTCCAATGCCTAGGTGTCCGACGGAGGCTCGGTAGTGGCCGGTGGAGATTCGGTCGCGGCAGGCGCAGCCTCGTCGTCCGGCAACGGTGCGTCCGCAGGCTTGCGGGTCGCCTCTTCCTGAGCCTTGAGCCGCGCCAGCAGGGCCTCGCGGCGACGATCCGCCTGTTCTCGCGCGACGGCCTCGTCTTGTTCTCGGATACGTGGGCGTTTCACGACACCGAGTGTAGTCGTGACGTGAGCGACTCCTCGCACCCCAGGCGCTCAGTCCACTAGGCTCTCGGGTCTGATGATGACCCTGAGCTGCGAGCCGGATGGCGATGACTGGCGCTGCTCGGTGACCATCGGTGACGATTCGCGGGCGACCCATCACCAGGTGACGGTTCGCGCCGAGCACCTCCATCGAATCGCGCCACCGGGAGCCAGCGCGGAGGACGTTGTGCGTGCGTCATTCGAATTCCTCCTCGCCCGAGAGCCGCGCGAGTCCATCCTCCGCACCTTCGATCTGGCTGAGATTGCCCGCTACTTCCCCGAGTACGACGCCGAGCTCCCGAGGGCCCTCGGCGGCTGAGCATCAGGTCCTGAGCGACGCCAGGAGGCGGAACACGGGCACGGCTCTTGCGAACGCGTCGGCCAGGATGTCCCCCAGGTCAGGCGACAAGACCTCGTCGTCGGAGAGGCGGCGGCCGAATGTCACGTCCTTGAGCTTGAGCAACGCAGCCTCCGGATGGTCCGCGGCATAGCCGGGCGGAGTTCTCACCAGGCGATCGCCGTCGACCTCGCCGAACTCCTTCACAAATGCCCGATTGTCGGTGGCGGCATGTACGCGCGACGCGTCGGTCGCAACCGCCGAGCGCCACGCCTCCAGGATCGGGCGCTCCGGGTGCCACATCCCTCCCCCGACGTAGCCCTCGTCCGGCTCGAAATGGAAGTACCCGCCCACGTGATGCACCGATTCGCTGCGGCTCCGAGGCAGCGCCGGTGCGCCGTCCGGCGCCCACGGAAAGCTGGCGCTGACATGGGTCTTGTACGGCGACTTGTCCTTCGAGAAGCGGACATCGCGGTAGATGCGGAACGGGGAGCGGACATCGGCCCGCAGCGGGATCCTGCGTGCCTCGAGTCGCTCGCCCAAATCCGCGCACAGCGCCTCGAGCGGCTCTTTGAGCAAACGCTCGTATTCGGCCTTGCGGGGCTGGAACCAGGCGCGGTCGTTGTTCAGCGCCAGCTCGATCAGGAAGTGCAGCGACTCTGGCTGGAAGCCGGCGAACGCGGCGGCCATGGGTACCTCGCGGGTGAATTGGCTCAATAGTGAATGTGGCCTGGAATGGCGTGGAACTCCTTCCAGACCGCGACCATCTCGTCGCGCAGGAGCTCGTGCGCCGGGACGGCGCGATCGGGT
>Ga0299906_10000855_pt1 | contig 26776 bp, 26 predicted proteins | sample RVTome_14_FD_200259 | JGI IMG/M metagenome (GOLD analysis project Ga0299906, IMG submission 200259) | Soil microbial communities from uranium-contaminated site in the Upper Colorado River Basin, Wyoming, United States - RVT145D125 (version 2) ...
CGCGCATCCTGTAGTCTTGAAAGACTTTTTCGGTTGCTGGCCGACGGAGACGCGGTGCCCATGACGAAATACGTCTACTGCTTCGGACGTGGCAAGGCGGAAGGCTCCTCGGTCATGCGCAACCTGCTCGGCGGCAAGGGCTGCGAGCTGGCCGAGATGACCAACCTCGGGATCCCCGTCCCCCCCGGCTTCACGATCACCACGCAGGCCTGGGCCGCCTACAACCGGACCGGCCGGCAGTTCCCGGAGGGCCTGTGGGAACAGGTGACCGGCGCCCTCGAGAAGCTCGAGCAGGACGCCGGCCTGGTCTTCGGCGACCCCCGGCGCCCACTGCTGGTCTCCGTGCGCTCGGGCGCGCGGGTCTCGATGCCCGGCATGATGGAGACCGTCCTCAACCTCGGCCTGACCGACGCGACCGTGACCGGCCTGGCCGCCTGGACCCGCAACGAGCGGTTCGCCTGGGACTGCTACCGCCGGTTCCTCACGATGTTCGGCGACGTGGTGCTCGGCATCCGGCGGGACGCCTTCGACGAGCACCTCGACGCCCTCAAGAAGCGGCTCGGCGTGACGAGCGATCCGGAGGTGCCGGCCGGGGAGCTGCGTGCGCTCGCTCAGACCTACAAGGACGTCATCGCCACCCGCACCGGGGCGCCCTTCCCCGAGGATCCGCGCGAGCAGCTGCGCCTGGCGGTGCGGGCCGTGTTCGACTCCTGGTTCGGCAAGAAGGCGACCGAGTACCGCCGCATCAACAACATCCCGGCCGACTGGGGCACCGCGGTGACGGTGATGTCCATGGTGTTCGGCAACCTCGGCGAGACGTCCGGCACCGGGGTCGGCTTCACCCGCGATCCGCGGACCGGCGAACGGGGCTTCTATGCCGAGTTCCTCGCCAACGCCCAGGGCGAGGACGTGGTCGCCGGCGTCCGCACGCCCGAGCACATCGACGACCTCAAGCGCCGAATGCCCGAGATCTACGACCAGCTGCTCGCCATCGCCGACCGGCTCGAGCGCCACTACAAGGACATGCAGGACATCGAGTTCACCATCCAGGAGGGCACGCTCTACCTGCTGCAGACCCGCAGTGGCAAGCGCTCGGCGGCGGCGGCGGTGAAGGTGGCCGTCGACCTCGTCCACGAGGCGGTGATCGACCAGCACACGGCGCTGCTGCGCGTGCGGCCCCAGGACCTGAACCAGGTGCTGCACCCGGGCTTCGACGCCGGCGACAAGGCCCAGGCCGTGCGCGCGGGCCGGCTGCTCGGCAGCGGGCTGCCGGCGGCGCCCGGCGCGGCCGTCGGGGAGGTGGTCTTCGACGCCGACCGCGCCGTCGAGTGGGCCAAGGCCGGGCGCCGCGTCATCCTCGTCCGCCCCGAGACGTCGCCCGAGGACATCGCGGGCATGTACGCCGCCCAGGGGATCGTGACCTCGCGCGGCGGCCGTACCTCGCACGCCGCGGTGGTGGCGGTCGGCATGGGCAAGCCCTGCGTGGTCGGCGCCGGCGCCGTCGTCGTCGACGAGGAGCGGCGGACGTTCGAGGCGGGGGGCCGCAGGGTCCGGGAGGGCGACGTCGTCTCGGTCGACGGCACGACGGGGGAGATCATCCTCGACGCCGTCAAGACGGTCGAGCCCGGGCTCCAGGACGCGTTCAAGGAGCTGCTGGGCTGGGCCGACCGCTACCGCAAGATGGGCGTCCGCGCCAACGCCGACACGCCCGAGGACGCGCGCAAGGCGCGCGAGTTCGGCGCCGAGGGCATCGGCCTGGTCCGGACCGAGCACATGTTCTTCGCGCCCGACCGCCTCCCGATCGTGCGCGAGATGATCATGGCCGCCGACCACGTCAGCCGGCGGGCGGCCGTGCAGAAGCTGCTGCCGTTCCAGCGGGACGACTTCCTGGGGATCTTCCGGGCGATGGACGGTCTGCCGGTGACCATCCGGCTGCTCGATCCGCCGCTGCACGAGTTCCTCGCCAACCCCAAGGAGTACCGCGAGATGCTGGAGGAGCGCGCCCGCCTGGACGCGCTCGACATCAACCCCGCCCGCAAGGCGGCGCTCGACGAGAAGCTCGCCAAGATCGACTCGCTGCGCGAGGCCAACCCCATGCTCGGCCATCGCGGCTGCCGCCTGGGCATCACCTCGCCCGAGATCTACGCCATGCAGGTGCGGGCCATCATGGAGGCCGCCTGCACGGCGGCCGAGCAGGGCGTCACGGTCGAGCCCGAGATCATGATCCCGCTCACCGGCACCGTGGGCGAGATGAAGCTGACGTACGAGAACACCAAGACCGTGGCCGACGCCGTCAAGGTCGAGATGGGCGCATCGGTGACGTACACGATCGGCACCATGATCGAGGTGCCGCGGGCCGCGCTCATCGCCGACAAGATCGCCCAGGACGCCCAGTTCTTCTCGTTCGGCACCAACGACCTCACCCAGATGACGTTCGGCTACAGCCGTGACGACGTCGCCAAGTTCCTGCCCGACTATCTGCAGAAGGGCCTGCTCCAGCACGATCCCTTCTCGGTGCTGGACCAGGAAGGGGTGGGCGAGCTCATCAAGATCGGCATCGAGCGCGGGCGCCGCACCCGCCCCGACCTCAAGGTCGGCATCTGCGGCGAGCACGGCGGCGAGCCGGCGTCGGTGGAGTTCTGCCACAAGGTGGGCATGACCTACGTGTCGTGCTCGCCGTTCATGATTCCCATCGCCCGGCTCAGCGCGGCCCAGGCCCGCCTGCGGGCGCGCGAAGCCTCGGCCGAGGGCGCGCCGAGTGCGTAGAACCAGTGTCGGAGGTCGGGGGACCGTGTCGGGGCCCCCATGGAGGAAGCCTTGAAAGTGCCAGGGGCGAGGGTCGTGCTGGACTGCTTGAAGCGCGAGGGGGTCGACATCATCTTCGGCCTGCCCGGCGGCGCCGTGCTGCCGATCTACGACGCGCTGTACGATTTCGACGGGCTGCGCCACGTCCTGGTCCGCCAGGAGGCGGCCGCCGGGCACGCCGCCGAGGGGTACGCGCGGGCGACCGGGAAGGTCGGCGTCTGCCTGGTCACGTCGGGACCGGCCTGCACCAACCTGGTCACCGCCCTGCAGGACGCGTTGATGGACTCGATCCCGATCGTCGCGCTCACGGGGCAGGTGCCGACGCACCTGATCGGCAACGACGCCTTCCAGGAGGCCGACAACGTCGGCATCACGCGCTCGGCCACCAAGCACAACTTCCTGGTCAAGGACGGCAAGGACCTGGGCCCGATCATCCGCGAGGCGTTCCACATCGCGGTCAGCGGGCGGCCGGGCCCGGTGCACATCGACCTGCCCAAGGACATCCTCGTCAAGGAGACGGAGCTGATCTGGCCCGAGAAGGTCACGATGCGCTCCTACAACCCGAACTACGACGGCCATCCCGGCCAGATCAAGCGCGCCGCCCGGACCATGGTGCGGGCCCGCAGGCCGGTCCTCTACGTCGGCGGCGGCGTCATCTCGGCCGACGCCCACGCCGAGCTGCGCGAGCTGGCCGAGCTGACCCGGATCCCGGTCACCACCACGCTGATGGGCCTGGGGGCCTTCCCCTCCGAGCACCCCCTCAGCCTGGAGATGCTGGGGATGCACGGCACCTACTACGCCAACATGGCCGTCCACCATTCCGACGTCCTGGTGGCGGTGGGCGCCCGCTTCGACGACCGGGTGACCGGCCGGGTGGACGCCTTCGCGCCGCGGGCGGAGATCATCCACGTCGACATCGATCCCTCGTCGATCTCCAAGAACATCAAGGTCGACGTGCCGATCGTGGGCGACTGCCGCCGCGTGCTGCGCGCGCTGATCGAGGCCGTCAGGCAGGAGAAGAAGGAGGACGCCGGCGGCGCCGAGGCGCGGAAGGCCTGGCACGACCAGATCGCGGAGTGGAGGGCGACCCAGCCGCTCCGCTACGAGTGGAGCGACGACGTCATCAAGCCCCAGTACGTGATCCAGGAGATCTCCAACCTGACCCGCGGCGAGGCGTTCATCGTCACCGGCGTGGGCCAGCACCAGATGTGGGCCGCCCAGTACTACAAGTTCACGCGCCCGCGGGCGTGGTTCACCTCGGGCGGGCTCGGCACCATGGGTTACGGGCTGCCGACCGCCATGGGGGTGCAGGCGGCCCATCCGGGCCGGCCGGTGATCAACATCGACGGCGACGGGTCGTTCCAGATGAACAGCCAGGAGCTGGCCACCTGCTTCACCGAGCACCTGCCGGTGAAGACGGTCATCATCAACAACAGCGGCCACGGCATGGTCCGCCAGTGGCAGCGCATCATCTACAAGGAGCGCTACTGCGCCATCGACCTGCCCGGCATCCCCGACTGGGTCAAGCTGGCCGAGGCCTACGGCTGCGTCGGCCTGCGGGTGACGAAGCCGAGCGAGGTGGTGCCGGCCATCGAGAAGATGCTGAGCACGCCGGCGCCGGTGGTGCTCGACGTGGTGGTGGACAAGGACGAGTGCGTGTTCCCGATGGTGCCGGCCGGCGGCGCCAACGTCGACATGATCCTGGCTCCGCCGAGCCGCGAGGCGCGCGACAGGGCGGAGAAAGCGCAGACGGGCTTCTAGATGAGCGCCAACGGCAGCGAGCCCCGCAAGCACACGATCTCGGTGCTGGTCGAGAACAAGTTCGGCGTGCTGTCGCGGGTGGCCGGGCTGTTCTCGGCGCGCGGCTACAACATCGAGAGCCTGTCGGTGGGCGAGACGCTGGACCCGAGCGTGTCCCGCATGACCATCGTGGTCACCGGCGACGAGTTCGTCATCGAGCAGGTGATGAAGCAGCTGCACAAGCTGATCGACGTCATCAAGGTCACCGACCTCACCGACGACAGCCACGTGGAGCGCGAGCTGGTCCTCATCCGCATCAACGCCGAGCCCCAGCACCGCGCCGAAATCTTGAGGACCGCCGACATCTTCCGGGCCAAGGTGGTGGACGTCACCGCCGTGTCGTTCGTGCTGGAGGCCACCGGTGACGAGGGCAAGCTGGAGGCGCTCATCGAGCTGCTGCGGCCGATGGGCATCCAGGAAGTCGTGCGCACGGGCAAGGTGGCGATCACCCGGGGGCCGAAGACGCGCGTCCGGCGCGCCCCGGCGAGCAAGCCGCGGGTCTCGGAGGACCCACGCGTGGTCGGGTTCGCGGACTGACACCCACCAAGGAAAGGAACACACGAGCATGCCGGCGAAGATCTACTACGACCAGGATGCCGACCTGGGACTCCTCAAGGGCAAGAAGATCGCGATCATCGGCTACGGCAGCCAGGGCCACGCCCACGCCCTCAACCTGCGCGACTCCGGCCAGGACGTCGTGGTCGGCCTCTACAAGGGCGGCAAGTCGTGGAGCCGGGCCGAGAAGGACGGGCTCGAGGTGGTGCCGGTGGCCGACGCCGCCCGCCTGGGCGAGGTGGTGATGATCCTGCTGCCCGACCAGACGCAGCGCGCCGTGTTCGAGGAGTCGATCCGCGGGGGGCTCGCCCGCGGCAAGATGCTCATGTTCGCCCACGGCTTCAACATCCACTTCAACCAGGTGGTGCCGCCGCCCGACGTCGACGTCACCATGATCGCCCCCAAGGCGCCCGGCCACGTGATGCGCGACCTCTTCACCCAGGGCCCGGGCGTGCCGGCGCTGGTCGCCGTCCAGCAGGACGTCAGCGGCAAGGCCCGGGATCTGGCGCTCGCCTACGGCCGCGGCGTGGGCTGCACGCGGGCCGGTGTCATCGAGACGACGTTCAAGGAAGAGACCGAGACGGACCTGTTCGGCGAGCAGACGGCGCTGTGCGGGGGGATCTCCCACCTGATCAAGGCGGCGTACGAGACGCTCGTCGAGGCCGGCTACCAGCCGGAGGTCGCGTACTTCGAGTGCATGCACGAGATGAAGCTGATCGTCGACCTGTTCTACCAGGGCGGGCTGGCCTACATGCGCTACTCCGTCTCCGACACCGCCGAGTACGGCGATTACACGCGCGGCCCGCGGGTGGTCAGCGAGCAGACGAAGGCCGAGATGAAGAAGATCCTGGCCGAGATCCAGTCCGGCCAGTTCGCGCGCGAGTGGGTGCTCGAGAACCAGGCCAACCGGGCCGGATTCCTGGCCATGCGCAAGCGCGACGCCGACCATCCGATCGAGGAGGTCGGCCAGCGCCTTCGCGCGATGATGTCCTGGATCAAGCCGCCGCGGGAGTGACGCGGGTCCCATGCCCCGGAAGGCTCCGATCGCCCCGGAGGGCTGGCCGTTCATCGCCGGCTCGGCGGTCGTCGCGGCCGGCCTGACGCTCCTCGGCCGCCGCCGGCTGGCGCTGCCGTTCTGGGCGGCGGCGGTCGCCGCCGCCGGGTTCTTCCGGGATCCGGAGCGGGCGGTTCCGCTGGTCGCCCACGGCGTGCTGGCGCCCGCCGACGGCCGCGTCATGTCGGTCGGGGACGCGGTGGACCCGTTCGTCGGCCCCGCGGTCCGGGTGGCGATCTTCCTGTCGCCGCTCGACGTCCACGTCAACCGCGCGCCCATCGCCGGGGTGGTGACCGACGCCGTGTACACGCCGGGCCGCTTCGCGGCCGCCTACGACCCCGCCGCCGAGGCCAACGAGCGCTGCGCCGTCCGGCTGCAGGGCGAGCACGCCCGGGTGACGGTGGTGCAGATCGCCGGCGTCGTGGCCCGGCGCATCGTGTGCCGCGTCGGCCCGGGCGACAAGCTGGCCGCCGGCGAGCGGTTCGGGATGATCCGGTTCGGGTCGCGCACCGATTGCTACATGCCGCGTTCCACCGAGGTCACCGTCCGCGCCGGCGAGCGCGTCCGCGGCGGCCAGACCGTGATCGGGGTCCTGCGATGACCACCGGGGGCATCGCGCGGGCCGCGGCGCTCGCCTCCTCCGACGTGGAGGTCGGCCCGTGATCCGACGAGGCAAGCGGCTGCGGCGGCGGCCCTGGCAGGAGCTGCGGGAGCGGCGGCGGCAGGGGATCTTCCTGTTCCCGAGCCTGCTGACCACGGCCAACCTGTTCTGCGGCTTCTTCTCGTTGCTGCTGGCGGTGGACCAGCGCTACACCGAGGCCGCCCTGGCCATCTTCGTCGCCATGATCATGGACCTGCTGGACGGCCGGGTGGCGCGCCTCATGAAGGCCACCAGCCAGTTCGGCGTCGAGTACGACTCGCTGGCCGACGTCATCTCGTTCTGCGTGGCGCCGGCCTTCCTGCTCTACTCGTTCGCCCTGCGCCCGCTGGGGCGGGCCGCCTGGTTCGGCGCCTTCCTGTTCGTGATCTGCGGCGCCCTGCGGCTGGCCCGCTTCAACGTGCAGACCGGCGCCGCCGACCGCCGGTTCTTCGTGGGCCTGTCCACCCCGGCCGCGGCCGGCGTGGCGGCGGCGCTGGTCATCCTGCTGCAGGGTGAGGAGCCCACCCGGGCGGTCCGCGTCGCCATCGCGGTGGCGACCTACGTGCTGGCCCTTCTGATGGTGTCGACGTTCCGCTACTGGTCGTTCAAGGAGATCGGCTTCGCCCGGCGGCGGCCGGTCGAGACGCTGCTGGTGGTGGTGCTGGCCGGCATGATCGTGGCTACCATGCACGAGATCTTCCTCTTCCTCGTCTTCGGCGGGTACGCACTGTCCGGCCCCGTGCGGCGGCTCGTCGTCGGCCGCCCGCCCGCCGCCGCCGCCACCGACCCCGCGGCGGGCCGGGACGCGCACTAGTGCGCGTGTCATGACAACGGGAGTGCCCCGGGTCAACGAGGAGCGCCCCGGCTTAACGAGGAGCGCCGCGGCTTCGCCGGGGCGCGACGAGCGCTGGGGGGTATGGGGGGCCATGTCGGGGCCCCCCATGTCCCCAAGCACGGAGCGGAGATGAGCACGTTCAGGATCGCGGTGCTGCCGGGCGACGGTATCGGCCAGGAGGTGACCGCCGAGGCGGTGCGCGTGCTGCGCGCCGTGGCCAGGGGGGGACCGGCCTCGTTCGAGTTCGAGCACGCGCTGGTCGGCGGGGCGGCCATCGACGCCACCGGCACGCCGCTGCCCCCGGAGACGCTCAAGCTCTGCCGGTCGGCCCACGCCATCCTGTTCGGCTCGGTCGGCGGGCCCCGGTGGGACAGCCTGCCGCAGGAGCAGCGGGCCGAGCGCGGGCTGCTGGCGCTGCGCAAGGAGCTCGACCTCTTCGCGAACCTGCGGCCGGCCACGTGCTTTCCGACGCTCGTCGACGCCTCCCCGCTCAAGCGGTCGGTCGTCGAGGGCACCGACCTCATGGTCATCCGCGAGCTGACGGGCGGGCTCTATTTCGGCGAGCCGCGCGGGCGCGAGCGCCTGCCGGACGGCGGCGAGCGGGGCGTCAACACGATGGTCTACACCACGCGCGAGATCGAGCGGGTCGCCCGCGTCGGCTTCGAGGTCGCCCGCAAGCGCCGCAAGCGCCTGGCCTCGGTGGACAAGGCCAACGTCCTGGCGGTCTCCCAGCTCTGGCGCGAGGTCGTGACGGGCCTGGCCCGGGACTACCCCGACATCGCGCTCGAGCACGTGCTCGTGGACAACTGCGCGATGGCGCTCGTCCAGCGGCCGACGCACTTCGACACGCTGGTGACGGAGAACACGTTCGGAGACATCCTGTCCGACGAGGCGGCCATCCTGGCCGGCTCCATGGGCATGCTGCCCTCGGCATCGCTGGGCGTGGCCGGAGCGGACGGCGGCCAGATGGGCCTCTACGAGCCGGTGCACGGCACCGCCCCCGACATCGCCGGGCAGGGGATCGCCAACCCCATCGCGGCCATTCTGTCGGCGGCGATGCTCCTGCGGTACTCTCTGAGCATGGCCCCGGAGGCCGATCGCATCGAGGCCGCCGTGCGGCGGGTGCTGGAGGCGGGCCACCGCACGCGCGACATCGCCGCCCAAGGCGAGAAGGCGCTCGGCACCAGGGAGATGGGAGACCTCATCGTGCGCGGCGTGGAGCAGTCCTGATGGCGTCGGGCGTGGTCGTGGCGGTGGTGGGCGCCACCGGCGCCGCCGGCCAGACGACGCTGCGCATCCTCGAGGAGCGCAAGTTCCCGGTGCGCGAGCTGCGCTGCTTCGCCTCCGAGCGCTCGGTCGGCAAGACGGTGACGTTCGCGGGCGAGGCGGTCACGGTGCAGCGCGTCGAGCCCGCCGCGTTCCGGGGCGTGGAGGTCGCGATCTGCTCGGCCGGCTCGGCCCAGGCCAGGGAGCTCGCGCCGATGATCGTCAGCGCCGGGGCCATCGTCGTCGACAAGTCCAACGCCTGGCGGATGGACCCCACCGTCCCGCTCGTCGTGCCCGAGATCAACCCGCACGCCGTCCGCGGGCATCGAGGCATCCTGGCCTCCCCCAACTGCACGACGATCGTCACGGTGATGCCGCTCAAGCCGCTGCACGACGCCGGCCGGCTCCGGCGCGTGGTGGCCACGTCCTACCAGGCGGTCTCGGGCGCCGGCGTCAACGGCATCGAGGAGCTCCGCGCGCAGACCCTGGCGTGGGCGCGCGGCGAGACGGTGGCGCCGAGGCACTTCGCGCACCCGATCGCGTTCAACCTCATCCCGGCCATCGACCGGTTCGCCGCCGACGGCTACACCGGCGAGGAGCTGAAGCTCGTCAACGAGACGCGCAAGATCCTCGAGGCGCCCGACCTGCTGATCTCGCCGACGACGGTGCGGGTGCCGGTCTTCACGTGCCACTCGGTCGCCGTCAACGCCGAGACGGAGGAGACGATCACGCCGGCCCGCGCCCGCGAGCTGTTCGCCCGGTTCCCGGGGCTCAGGGTCTGGGACGAGCCGGCCGAGCAGCGCTACCCGATGCCGATCGACGTGGAGGGGCAGGACGACTGCGTCGTCGGCCGGGTGCGCGAGGATCTCTCGCACCCCCGGGCGCTGAACTTCTGGGTGGTCGGCGACCAGCTGCGGAAGGGAGCCGCGACGAACGCGGTGCAGATCGCGGAGCTCGTGCTCCGGGCCTGAGGCCATGTCCCTCCGGCGCGCGTACCGGCAGGCGCGGCGCAAGGCGCGCTTCCACCTCGCCGTGCTGCTCACCATCGTCGTCGTCGCCTACGTGGCGGTCCCCCAGGTGGCCCGGCTGGTCGAGTCCGTCGGGGGCTACAACCCGGGCCACTTCGAGCCCAAGGATCTCGAGCGTGGCGCGTGGCTGCGTCGTGCCGACGGCACCGACGGCCTCGGGAGCCTCTCGTGGGAGACTCTGGTCCACATCGCGCTGTTCCTGCTGGTGGCGGTCGTCTGGCTGACGCTGGTCCCGACCCGCGCGCCCCGCCGGCCCCCGCCCCGCTGATCCCGCGCCGCACGTACCGGCTGGTGCTCGCCTACGACGGCACCGGCTTGCACGGCTGGCAGAGGCAGCCCGACGTCCCGACGGTGCAGGGGACCCTCGCCGACGCCACCGGGCGGCTCTTCGCCGGGGACGTCCGCCTGGTCGGCGCCAGCCGCACCGACGCCGGGGTCCACGCCCTGGGCCAGACGGTCGCCCTCACCGCCGACTCGAGCCTGCCGGCCACCACCGTGCAGGCCGCGCTGAACGCCCACCTGCCCAGGGAAGTCCGGGTGGTCGCCGCGTTCGACGCGCCGCCCGGCTTCGACGCCCGTCGGTCGGCACTCGGCAAGCGGTACGCCTACCTGATCGACAACGGGCCGGTGCCGTCGCCGCTGCTGCTTCGCTATGCCTGGCACGTGCGGGGGCCCCTGGACCTCGCCGCGATGCGGGCCGGGCTGGCCGCGCTCCGCGGGCGGCACGACTTCAGCGCCTTCTGCGCCGCCCCCGGGCGCGAGGTCGAGCCCACCTGCCGCGTGCGCGCCCTTCACGTGCGGCGGCGCAAGTCGCTGGTCGCGATCGTCGTCTCGGCCGACCGTTTCCTGCACCACATGGTCCGCACCATCGCCGGCAGCGCCGTCGAGATCGGCCGCGCCGCCCGGCCGCCCGCCTGGCTCGCCGACGTCCTGGCCTCGCGCGACCGCACCCGGGCCGGCGCCACCGCGCCCGCCCACGGCCTGACGCTCCTGCGCGTCACGTACGCGCTAGAATGACGGCACGATGCGGACCTATCTGCGGGTGAAGGGCACGGGCGTCGAGGAGATCGCGGGCGAGGTCGTCCGCGAGCAGCCGCTGAGCGTCTTCGTCAACGGCGAGAAGTTCCTCACCCTGCTGTGCTCCCCCATGATGCTCGAGGCGCTCGTGGTCGGTTACCTGTGGATGGAGAAGGTGATCGCCGACGCCGCCGAGATCACCCACCTGGCGGTCTCGCCGGTCGACGGGCGCGCCGAGGTCACGCTGGCCCACCCCGTCACGCTGCCGACCGAGCGGATCCTCACCTCGGGCTGCGGGGGCGGCATCACGTTCCGCATCGACCACCGGCTGTTCCCGCGCCTGGCCTCCCGCGTGCGGGTCCGGCCCGCCGAGCTGGCCGCCCGCATGAAGGACCTCTTCGGCGCCGCCGTCCACTACCAGCGCTCGCGCGGCATCCACGGCGCCGCGCTGGCCGACCGCGAGCGCCTGCTCGTCGTGGCCGAGGACGTGGGCCGGCACAACGCGGTCGACAAGATCAAGGGCGAGGCGCTGTTGCGCGGCATCCCGACCGAGGACCGCCTGCTGCTGTCCACCGGACGCATCTCCTCCGAGATGCTGCTGAAGGCCGCGCGGATGGGCGTGCCGGTGGTGGCCTCCCGCACGTCCCCCACCGAGATGGCGGTCGGGCTGGCCGAGCAGCTCGGCGTCACGGTCTGCGGGTACGTCCGGCCCGACGGCCTCAACGTCTACGCGGGCGACGCCGTCGAGCTGGGCGCCGCCGTGGGGGCGGCCGGTGGCTGACCGGCCGCCAGGCGAGCCGCCCGACTCGCCAGAGGCGCGCGCCTATCGCCGCGGCTTCAAGCAGAAGAACCGGCGCGACGACTACGCGCTCGACCTCTTCGACGAGGTCCGCGCCAAGCTCGCGGTCGACCTCGCCCGCGTGGACGACGTGCTGCGGGAGCTGGCCAGGCTCTACAATCCGCTCACCGACGGCCCCATCGTGGATCTCGCCACCCGGGCGCGCATCATGCGCCTGTTGCACCAGGGGCGGGCCGAGGAGGCCGAGGCCTTGGTCGACGCGCAATACCGCCGGTACGCCCCCGTGGACGACGCGGAACGTCGAGGTCCGACCGGCCCGGGCTAGTGTCCCGAGCAGAAGTTCGCCGTCCGCCGCGCCGGATTTCTGACTCAGGACACTCGCGACCGCGCGCGCCGGCGGGTCGAGGTCTGACCGGCGAGAGCGGCCGGCCGTGCCCGCTCGTCCAAAACTTCACAATTGCCCACCCTTTGCGTCACACGCACCTTGACACCGGTGGTCGGACCACATAGCATGCGGGCCAATCACGCCACCCCTGTGGCCTGAAGGAGGTAGGGGCCATGAGTCAAAGCCTCACCGACTGGCTGCAGCACAGCCGCCTCGTCGTCGTGGGCGTCGATCTCGAGCGCCGGAGCGTCCGCGTCAAGAGCGAGGCCGACGCCTGCACCGATCTCTCGTGCACCGAGCAGACGCTCGTGGTCACCGACGAGGGCACCGGGCCGGACCTCGCCGCCCTCAACCCCGGCGACATCGTGAAGGTCGAGGACACGGCCGGGCGGCCCGAGCGCATCGTCGTCGTGCGGCGCGTGTGGGAAGAGCTGACCAGTCCCGAGTGGTGATCCACCGCCCGAGCCGGCCGATCACTGCCGATCGCGGCAAGGAGGGTTCCTGATGAGCCTGTCCCGGCGTGACTTCATCAAGTTCTCGGGCGCCACCGCGGCGGGGGTGGCGGTCGGCACCGGCGTCGATCTGGCGCCCGTCGAAGCGGCGGCCACGTCACTGAAGATCAAGGAGGCCAAGGTCTTCGCCGGCGTCTGTCCCTACTGCGCGGTCGGCTGCGGCCAGCTGATCTATGCCAAGGACGGCAAGATCATCGACATCGAGGGCAACCCGGACACCCCGCACACGCTGGGCCGGCTCTGCCCCAAGGGCGCGGCGACCATCCAGCTCTCCAACAACCCGCTGCGACCGACCACGGCGCTCTACCGCGCGCCGGGCTCGGACCGGTGGGAGGAGAAGCCGCTCGACTGGATGTACGAGCAGATCGCCAGGCGCTACTACGACACGCGGGAGAAGCACTTCATCGAGCGGGAAAAGGGCAAGGACGGCAAGCCGGTCGTCGTCAATCGCCTGGAGGCGATCGCCTCGCTCGGCTCGGCCTGCATCGACAACGAGGAGTGCTACCTCCTCAGCAAGCTGAACCGGACGCTGGGGATCGTCTACCACGAGCACCAGGCCCGAGTCTGACACTCCGCCACGGTCCCAGCTTTGGGGACCACGTTCGGGCGGGGCGCGATGACGACGAACCTGATCGACATCCAGCACGCGGACGTCATCATGGCGACCTCCAACATGGCCGAGAACCACCCGGTCGGCTTCCAGTGGGTGATGAAGGCCAAGGAGCGCGGGGCCAAGCTCATCCACGTCGACCCGCGCTACACGCGCACGAGCGCCGCCGCCGACCTGCACGTGCCGCTGCGCTCGGGCACCAACATCGTGTTCTTCGGCGGGCTCATCCGCTACGCCATCGAGAACAACCTGTACTTCAAGGACTACGTCGTCCACTACACGAACGCCCCGTTCCTGATCGACCCGGCGTTCAAGACCCCGACCGACCTCGACGGCCTGTTCACCGGCTACGACCCGGCCCGGAAGGCCTACGACCGGGCGTCGTGGAAGTACCAGCTCGACGGCGAGGGAAACCCCCGGCGTGACCTGACGCTCAAGGACCCGAACAGCGTCTTCCAGCTGCTGCGACGCCATTACGGCCGCTACACCGTGGAGATGGTCGAGAAGGTATGCGGCATTCCGAAGGCCAAGTTCGAGGAGATGGCCACGCTGTTCTGCGGCACCTCGGGCCCGGACAAGACCGGGACCATCACGTACGCGCTCAACCTCACCCAGCACACCAACGGCGTCGAGAACATCCGCTCGCTCTGCATGCTGCAGCTGCTGCTCGGTAACATCGGCCGGCCGGGCGGGGGCGTCACCGCGCTGCGCGGCCACGCCAACGTGCAGGGCGCGACCGACCTCGAGCTGCTCTACCACGAGCTGCCGGGGTACCTGCCGATGCCGCTGCGCGACGCCCATCCGGATCTCAAGACGTACCTCGAGAAGGAGACGCCCAAGGGCGGGTACTGGGTGAACCGGCCGAAGTTCTTCGTGAGCCTGCTCAAGGCCTTCTACGGCGACGCAGCCACCAAGGACAACGAGTACGGCTACCAGTGGCTGCCCAAGCGCGCCTCGGCCGACGCCTACAGCCACCAGCACATCTTCGCCGACATGTACGCGGGCACGATCAAGGGCTTCCTGGCCGACGGGCAGAACCCGGCGGTCGGCGGGCCGAACGCCAAGCTGGCCCGGGCGGCGATGCAGAAGCTGGACTGGATGGTCGTGGTCGACATCTTCCTCACCGAGACGGCCGAGGTCTGGAAGGCGCCGGGGACGGACCCCAAGGACGTGAAGACCGAGGTGTTCTTCATCCCCGCCGCCCCCGCCGCCGAGAAGGACGGCAGCCTCACCAACACGATGCGGCTCATCCAGTGGCACCAGAAGGCGGTCGACCCGCCCGGCATGGTGCAGACCGACGCGCAGTTCTTCTGCACGCTGGCCAACCGGCTGCAGAAGCTGTACGCCGGCTCCAAGAAGGAGCGGGACAGGGGCTTCCTCGCGGCCAACTTCAAGTTCGGCGACAAGCCCGACCACCCGGACATGGTCCAGGTGCTGAAGGAGGTCAACGGCTTCGCGACCGAGGACATCACCGACAAGGACGGCAAGGTCGTCTACAAGAAGGGCCAGGCGCTCTCGACCTTCGCCCACATGACGGACGACGGCAAGACCGCCGGCGGGTGCTGGATCTACACCGGCGTCCTCACCGAGACGCCGGACGGCAAGATCACCAACAAGGCGGACGCCCGCAAGCCCGCCGACGAGAAAGACTACCTCGGCCACGGCTGGGGCTTCGCGTGGCCGGCCAACCGGCGGATCATCTACAACCGTGCCGCGGCCGACCTCAAGGGCCAGCCGTGGAGCGACAAGAAGAAGCTCATCTGGTGGGACCCGAAGGCCCCCGGCGCCAAGCCGGAAGACAAGCCCGGCAAGTGGGTCGGACTGGACGTGCCGGACTTCAACCCGTTCCTGGCGCCCGACGCCAAGAACGGCGACAAGCCGTTCATCATGAGGTCGGACCTGGTCGGCGCGTTCTTCGGCCCGCTCAACGACGGGCCGTTCCCCGAGCACTACGAGCCGATCGAGTCGCCGGTGAAGAATCTGCTGTCCAAGCAGCAGAACAACCCGGTGGCGAAGATCTGGAAGGTCGCGGACAACAAGAACGAGCTGGCCCCGGTCGGCTCGCCGGACTACCCCTACGTCATCACCACGTACCGCCTGACCGAGCACCATCTCTCGGGCGTCATGTCCCGCTACCTGCCGATGCTGGCCGAGCTGCACCACTCGCACTTCGCCGAGATCAGCCACGAACTGGCCAAGGAGCTGGGCATCCAGAACGGCGAGAAGGTCACGGTGCTGAGCCCGCGCGGCAAGGTGCACGTCACCGCCATGGTGACCAACCGCTTCAAGCCGTTCGTGATCGACGGCAAGACGATCCACCAGATCGGCGTGCCGTGGCACTGGGGCTACAACGGCGTCCCCGGGCTGCCCGGCAGCCGGGGCGACATCACCAACGACCTGTCGGCGACGGTCGGCGACCCCAACGTCTTCATCCAGGAGACCAAGGCCTTCGTCTGCAACGTGAAGAAGGGGGTGGTGTAGCCATGGCCCGCACACTGGCGATGTTCACGGACACGTCCCTGTGCATCGGCTGCCGCGCCTGCCAGGTGGCGTGCAAGCAGTGGAACGAGCTGGGCATGGAGGTGCCGGACTGGACCGGCACCTACCAGAACCACACCCACTTCACGGACAAGACCTTCCGCCTCGTGCGCTTCATCGAGGAGCCGGGCGGCAAGCCGAACGGCGACCTCGCCTGGCTGCTCATGTCCGACGTTTGCAAGCACTGCGCCGACGCCGGCTGTCTCAACGCCTGCCCCACCGGCGCCATCTACCGCACCGCGCACGGCACCGTCAACATCAACCAGGACGTCTGCAACGGCTGCCGGTACTGTGTGTCGGCCTGCCCGTTCGGCGTCGTTTCGTTCAACGAGCAGACCGGCACGGCGTCGAAGTGCACCTTCTGCAACGACCGCATCCACAACGGCCTGGGGCCGGCCTGCGCCAAGGCCTGCCCGACCGAGTCCATCCAGTTCGGGTTCCGCGACGAGCTGGTGCCCAGGGCGCAGAAGCGCGTGGAGGCGCTCAAGGCCATGGGCTTCAAGGAAGCGCAGCTGTACGGCGCCGACTCCGGCGGCTTCCTGGGCGGGCTCAACGCGTTCTTCCTGCTGCTGGGCAAGCCGGGCGTCTACGGGCTGCCGGACAACCCGAAGCTGCCGCAGAAGAACCTCTTCGTCGATTCGCTCCTGTCGATCGGCTCGGCGCTGCTCGTCGGCATCGGCGCGCTCGTGGCCTTCCGGCAGCGCAGCGGCGGGAAGGAGTAGGCGATGGCCCTGCTCCAGTCCCCGCACTGGCCCTTCCTGATCGACGTCTACTTCTTCCTGGGCGGCCTGGCCGGCGGCGCCTTCGTCATCGCCACCGTGGCCAACCTGGTCGACCACCGGCGGTTCCGCGACGTGGTCCGGGTAGGGTACTACCTGGCCCTCGCCGCGCTGATCCCGTGTCCGATCATCCTCATCGTCGACCTCGGGGTGCCGGCGCGGTTCCTGAACATGCTGCTGGCCTTCAACCCACTGTCGCCGATGTCCATGGGCGCGTGGGCGCTGCTCGGGTTCTCGGCCTGCGCCTTCCTGGCCGCCGTGATGACGCTGCTGGAGGATACGGGCCGCGCTGGGAACCTCTCCGGCGCGAAGATCGTCGTGGGCGTCATCGGTGGGTTCTTCGGCTTCTTCCTCGCGGCCTACCCCGGCGTGCTGCTCGGCGCGACCGCGCGCCCCCTGTGGATCGAGGGCCATGCCCTCGGCGCGCTGTTCCTGGCCGTCGGCGCCTCCACCGGCGCGGCGGCGATCGCGCTCATCCTCATGCTGGCGGGTTCTCGGGTGACCGACGGGGTGAGGGTGATCCGCACCATGCTCATGCTCGCCCTGCTGATCCAGCTACTCTCGGTCGTCGTCTTCGTCGCCTCCGTGCAGATATCCGGCTCCGCCGCCGCCGCCCGCGCGCTGGCGTTGCTCACCAGCGGACCGTTCAGCCTCACCTTCTGGGTCGGGGCCATCCTCGTGGGCTCCGTCCTGCCGCTCGTCCTCGGCCTGGTGAGCGTGAAGCGGCACTCGCTCGGGCTGACCGCGCTGGCGTCCGTGCTGGTGCTGGTCGGCGGATTCCTGGTCAAGTACGTGATCATGGCGGCCGGGCAGGTCTGATTGGCATCGGGGGGAGCCGCGCTCCCCCCGACAACCCTCCAGTGCGGGACATGGCGCGGCGCCTGTTCGTTGCCCTTGTCGAGGTCAGTCTCCTCTGAGTGCTGACTCTCCCCTCGATCCTCGACTCGACCTCCGGGAGGCGTGGGCGGATCTGCTGGAGCGACGGCCGGCGTTCGCGGCCACGCTGGCGGTCTACGGGGAAATCATCGAGCGGTGGGCGGCGTGGACCCCGGCGCGGGCGCTGGGGCTGGCGCTGAGCGCGGAGGATTGTCGCACGCGGTGGGCGCAGGGGATGCCGCTCGCCGCGGAAGCCTCACGCGGCGTGCGGGCCGCCGACGTCGAGGACCTCGTCGGCGGCGCGATGGAGACGCTGGCGCGGGTGCAGCCGGGGCTCGGGCCGGGACTGCAACGGTTCGCCGAGGCCTGGGACGCGGAGAGGGTCTCGCCGGGCACGCTGTTGCCGGAACGCGGGCACATCGGCTCCGGCGCGGCCGAGCGGGCCAGCGGGCTCGGCGCCGAGGTCGTCGCCTTCCTGGCGGTCGCCGGCCTGCGGCCGGCGCTCGAAGCGCTGTTCACTCCCGTGCGCCGGCACCTCGCCGGGGATGCCTGGTCCCTCGGCGTCTGCCCCTTCTGCGGGGGTCCGCCGGGCTTCACGGACGTGATCGAGGACGGCCGGCGCCGGCTGGCCTGCCACCTCTGCGGCGGGGCCTGGCTGTTCGCCAAGCTCCGGTGTCCATTCTGCGGCGTGGACGGCGCCCAGCATCTCGTGCGGCTCACCCCCGAGGAGGCGAAGGAGGAAGGCTATCTGGTCTCGGCCTGCCGCGAATGCCGCGCGTACCTCAAGGAGGTCGATCGCCGGGCGCGGTGGAACGCGGGCCCGGCGCTGGTGGAGGACTGGGGCTCGCCCCACTTCGACCTCGTGGCCCACCGGCAGGGCTACTGGCGACCCGTGGCCTCCATCGTCCAGCTGAGCGCCCCCGCCTGATTCCCGACCTTCTTGGGGGCATTGTGGTAATATCCCGTAGCCATTGACCTTTCCGTCGGCATGTACCCGAGTCTGATCAGTGTCGCGGTGGTCGCCTACATCTGCGCGATGGGGCTCGCGCTCGCGTACCTCGTGCAGCGGCAGGATCTCGTCCATCGCCTGGCGGTGCTGGCCACGCTGGCCGGCTGGGCGGCGCAGACCGTCTCCCTCATCGTCCGCGCCGTGGAGGGCGCGGCGCCCCCCCTGGGCAACCTGCCCGACGCGATCTGGGTCGGCGTCTGGGTGATCGTGCTGCTCCAGCTGCTGCTCGAGCACCGCACCGGCGTGCGCGTGCTCGGGGCCTTCGTCCTGCCGATCGTGGTCCTGCTCAGCCTCAAGGCCACGACGACCGGGCGGCCGGGGATGCTGGCGCCGGCGCTGGCGAGCGCGTGGATCTGGATCCACATCGCGCTGGCGGTGATCGGCATCGCGGCCTTCGTCTTCAACTTCGTGGGCGGGATCATGTACCTGCTGCAGGAGCGCCAGCTCAAGACCAAGCGGCCGGGGGCCTTCTACTACCGCCTGCCGGCGCTGGCCACGCTCGATCGGCTGACGTTCCGCACGCTGGCGCTCGGCTTTCCGTTCCTGACGGTGGGGCTCATGCTGGGCGCCCTGTGGGCGCGCACGGCCTGGGGCAGCGCGTTCACGTTCGATCCGCTCGCGTTCTTCTCGCTGGTGGCCTGGGTGATCTACGCAGGGACGCTGGCCGGGCGGGCGGCGGGCGGCTGGCACGGCCGGCGGGCCGCGTACTTCGCGATCGCCGGCTTCGCCGCGCTCGTCCTCACGCTCGGCGCCGGGCTGTTCCTGCCGGGCCGGCACGGCTCCTGATGCCGCTCTTCGTCGCCGGCCTCAACCACAGGAACGCGCCGGTGGCGCTGCGCGAGCAGCTCGCGGTCGAGGAGGACAAGCTGCGCGAGCTGCTGCTCGACCTGCAAGCCGGCGACGTCCTGCGCGAGGTGGTCGTGCTGTCGACCTGCAACCGCGTGGAGGTCTATGGGCTCGCGGAGGCGCCGGGCGAGGCGCGGGCGGCGGCGTTCCGGCATCTGTGCCGGCACCGGGGGGTGGAGCTGGCGGTGGTGGAGCCGCTGCTCTACACGCACCTGGAGGCCGAGGCCGTGCGGCACGCGTTCCGGGTCGCCGCCAGCCTGGACTCGATGATGCTCGGCGAGCCACAGATCCTCGGCCAGGTGAAGGAAGCCTTCGCGCTGGCCCAGGCCTGCCAGACCATCGGCCCTCATCTGCACCCGCTCTTCAGCCACGCCTTCAACGTCGCCAAGCGGGTGCGGACGGAGACCGAGATCGCCCGCCACGCCGTCTCGGTCTCCTTCGCGGCCGTCGAGCTGGCCAAGAAGATCTTCGCCGGGCTGGCCGGCCGCGCCGTGCTGCTGCTCGGCGCCGGCAAGATGAGCGAGCTGGCCGCCCGGCACCTGGTCGAGCAGGGCGCGTTCCCCATCTACGTCGCGAACCGGACCTGGGCGCGCGCGCAGGACCTGGCCCGGGCGCTGGCCGGCACCGCGGTGCCGTGGGACGAGCTGGCGACCGCGCTGGCCGCGGTCGACATCGTCGTCACCTCCACCGGGGCCCCCGAGCCGGTGGTCACGCGCGACATGGTGACGCGCGTGATGCACGGGCGCCGCGGGCGCTCGCTGTTCTTCATCGACATCGCCGTCCCCCGGGACGTCGAGCCCGGGGTCGACGCGCTCGACGACGTCTACCGGTACGACATCGACGACCTCAAGCAGGTGGTGGACGCCAACCTGCGCGAGCGCGCGCGGGAGGCCCAGCGGGCCGAGGCGCTGGTGGAGCGCGAGGTCGGCAAGTTCCTGGCGCGGCAGGGGGACGTGGAGATCATCCCGACCATCGTGTCGCTGCGGGGGCGCCTGGAGGAGATCCGGGTGGGCGAGGTGAAGCGGACGCTGGCGCGGCTGCCGGAGGCCTCGCCGGAGACGCGGGCGGCGATCGAGGCGCTGTCGAGCGCCATCGTCAACAAGATCCTGCACGCGCCGATCACCAAGCTGCGCGAGTCCTCGCGCGCCGGTGGCGGCCGCTCGTGGGGGGACCTCGTGCACGAGCTGTTCGGGCTGGGGCGCCGGGCATGATCCGGCTCGGGACGCGGGGGAGCACGCTGGCGCTGGCCCAGGCCCGGAGCGTGGCCACGGCGCTGGCCGGCACGACGGAGGTCGAGGTGGTGCCGATGCGCACCGAGGGCGACCGCCTGGCCGAGGCGCGGCTGGCCGTCGTCGGCGGCAAGGGCCTGTTCGTGCGCGAGATCGAGGAGGCGCTGCTGCGGGGGGAGATCGACGTGGCCGTGCACAGCCTCAAGGACCTGCCGGCCGAGCCGCCGGCCGGCCTCGTGCTCGCCGCGTTCCCCGGCCGCGACGACGCGCGCGACGTGCTGGTCGCGACGTCGCCGGCCACCCTGCAGACCTTGCCCCACGGCGCGCGCGTCGGCACCTCGAGCCCGCGCCGCCGCGCGCTCCTGCTGTCGGTGCGCGCCGACCTCGCGGTGGAACCGATCCGCGGCAACGTGGACACGCGCCTGCGCAAGCTCGCGACCGGGGGCTGGGACGCCGTCGTGCTCGCCGCCGCCGGGTTGCGGCGGCTGGGACTGGCTCCCGATCACGCCTCCCCGCTCGATCCCGACGTGTTCGTCCCGGCCGTGGGGCAGGGGATCATCGCGGTGGAGGCGCGCGCCGGCGACCGGGCCACGCTCGCGCTGCTGGCGCGGGCCGACGACACCCCCACCCGCGCGTGTGCGCTGGCCGAGCGCGCGTATCTGGCGCGCCTCGGCGCCTCCTGCAACACACCGATGGCCGCCCACGCCCGTCTCGACGGCGGCCGGCTGCGCATGAGCGCGGTCGTGGCCAGCGAGGATGGCCGCCAGGTGCTTCGTGCGAACGCCACCGCGGCGGCGGCCGACGCCGAGCGCCTGGGCCGTGACCTGGCCGAGACGCTGCTCGCCCGCGGCGCCGCCGGCGTCACCGGGCTCAAGCCGGTGGCGTGACGTGGCCCGCATGCCCCTGCGCGAGGAGCGCCCGCTCGACCGCCGCACGATCGTCGTGACGCGCGCGGCCGCCCAGGCCCAGCGGTTCACCCAGCTGCTGGAGGCGGCCGGCGCCCGCGTGCTGGAGGCGCCGGCCATCGTGATCGCGCCGCCTCCGTCGTGGGAGCCCCTCGACGCCGCGCTCGAGGCGCTCGAGACGTTCACCTGGGTGATCTTCACGTCGGTCAACGGCGTGGCGATGGTGGACCGCCGCCTGCCCGCCCGGGGGCGGGCGTGGTCCGCGCTGGCGGGCCGAAGGGTGGCGGCCATCGGCCCAGCCACGGCCGACGCGCTGGCCGAGCACGGCGTGCGACCGGACCTCGTGCCGCGCGAGTATCGGGCCGAGGGCCTGGTGGAGCGCCTGCGTGGCGTGATCACGCCGGCCGACCGCGTGCTCCTGCCGCGCGCGGCGCAGACGCGCGACCTGCTCGTGACCGAGCTGCAGCGGCTGGGCGCCCACGTGACCGAGGTGCCGGCCTACACCACCCGGCGTGCCGACGCCGGCGCCGCCCGGCTGCGCGAGGCCCTGGCGGCCGGCGCCATCGACGCGGTGACGTTCACCTCGTCGTCGACGGCCCGCAACTTCGCCGAGCTGTTCACCGAGGACGAACGGCGCGCCTGGCTTTCGCGGGTCACGGTGGCCTCCATCGGCCCGATCACCGCGGCCACCGCCGCCGAGTACGGCCTGGCGACCGACGTCATGCCGCACGAGTACACGATCCCGGCGCTGGCCCGCGCCCTCGCCGACCACTTCGCCCGCGTCCCGCGCGGTCCCGGCCGCCGCGCCAGGAGGAACGTCTGATGCCGCACCCGATCTTCCGCCCCCGCCGCCTGCGCGAAAAACGCCTGCTCCGCACGCTGGTGCGCGAGACGGCCCTGGCCGTCGACGACCTCGTCTATCCGCTGTTCGTGGTCCACGGCCGCGGCGTGCGGGAGGCGATCGCGCCCATGCCGGGCCAGTTCCGCCTCTCGGTGGACGAGCTGGTCCGGGAGTGCAAGGACGCCGCCGGCATGGGGATCCCCGCCGTGTTGCTCTTCGGCCTGCCCGAGGAGAAGGACCCGCGCGGCTCGGAGGCGTACGCGGAGGACGGCATCGTGCAGCAGGCGGTGCGCGCGGTGAAGGACACCGTGCCGGACCTGCTCGTGATCACCGACGTGTGCCTGTGCGAGTACACGAGCCACGGCCACTGCGGCGTCGTGGAGGAGGGCACCGTCAAGAACGACCCGACGCTGGAGCTGCTGGCCCGCACCGCGGTCTCCCACGCGGAGGCCGGCGCCGACGTGGTGGCGCCCTCGGACATGATGGACGGCCGGGTGGGCGCCATCCGGGACGCCCTCGACGAGGCGGCGCTCGCGGAGACGCCGATCATGGCCTACTCGGCGAAGTACGCCTCGGTGTTCTACGGGCCCTTCCGGGAGGCGGCGGACTCCACGCCCCAGTTCGGCGACCGCCGCGCCTACCAGATGGACCCGGCCAACGTCCAGGAGGCGATGCGGGAGATCGCGCTGGACCTGGACGAGGGCGCCGACATCGTGATGGTGAAGCCGGCGCTGCCGTACCTCGATGTGATCTCGCGGGCCAAGGCCGAGTTCGGGGTGCCGCTGGCCGCCTACTCGGTGTCGGGGGAGTACGCGATGATCCGGGCCGCCGGCCAGCTCGGCTGGCTCGACGAGGAGCGGGCGATCGTGGAAGCGCTCACCGGCATCCGGCGGGCCGGGGCCGACATCGTCATCACCTACTTCGCCAAGGACGCCGCGCGGCTGCTCGAGCGCGGCACTCACCGGCGCTGAGGCCGGGTCAGGGACATGCGCATCTCGGCCAAGGGCGAGTACGCGGTCAAGGCGATGCTCGACCTCGCCATGCATCGCGGCCGGGCGCTGGTGCCCATCCAGGAGATCGCCACACGGCAGGGCATCCCGCAGCGCTATCTCGAGCAGGTCCTGCTCTCGCTCAAGCGGGCGGGGCTCTTGACCTCCAAGCGGGGCTCGACCGGGGGGTACCATCTCACCGAGGCGCCCGACGAGATCACGGTGGGGGCGATCCTGAGGGCGGTGGAAGGCAGCGCGCCGTTCCAGGGGGGGCTCCACGGGCGCCGCAACGGGGGCGGGGACCACGATCTCGACGAGCTATGGGGTGAGATCGCCGACGCGGTGGGCGGCGTGGTGGATCGCTGGACGCTGGGCGACCTGATGGCCCGCGCCGACGAGCGGCGCCGCTCCGCGCGCCCGATGTACCACATTTGATCACATGGGGGCCCCGAGATGGCCCCCAAACCCCCCGGCGCTCGGAGCGCCCCGGCCAAGCCGTGGCGCTCCTCGATGACCCGGGAGACCTTGAGAGCCCGAGGCGAGACGGTGAACCACATGGCCCCGAGATGGCCCCCCAACCCCCCGGCGCTCGGAGCGCCCCGGCCAAGCCGTGGCGCTCCTCGATGACCGGGGAGATGCTGAGAGGCGAGGCGAGACGGTGAACAAGATAGCGGAGTCGGTGCTCGATCTCATCGGTGGCACGCCGCTGGTGCGGCTGCGGCGGCTCCCCGACCCGGCGGGCGCCCGCGTGCTGGCCAAGGTCGAGTCGCGCAATCCCGGCGGCAGCGTCAAGGACCGGATCGCGGCGGCGATGGTCGAGGACGCCGAGCGGCGCGGCGTGCTGGCGCCCGGCGCCACGCTGGTGGAGCCGACCAGCGGCAACACCGGCATCGGCCTGGCGATGGTGGCGGCGGTGAAGGGCTACCGGCTGATCCTCACCATGCCCGAGGACATGAGCGTCGAGCGCCAGCGCCTGTTCGCCCGGTTCGGCGCCGAGATCCACCTCACGCCCGCCATCGAGGGCATGAGCGGCGCGGTGTTCGCGGCCGAGGAGCTGTGCCGCCAGCACCCCGAGTACGTCATGCCCCAGCAGTTCCAGAACCCGGCCAACCCGGAGATTCACCGCCGGACCACCGCGCTCGAGATCCTCGACGCCGTCGGCGGGCGTCTCGACGCGTTCGTGGCCGGCGTGGGCACCGGCGGCACCATCACGGGCGTGGGCGAGGTGCTGAAGGCCAAGGTGCCCGGCGTGGTCGTGGTGGCGGTGGAGCCGGCCAAGTCGCCCGTGCTGTCGGGCGGCCGCTTCCGGCCTCACGGCATCCACGGCATCGGCGCCTCGTTCGTCCCCGGCGTCTTGAACCGCGAGGTGCTCGACCGCATCGTCACGGTGAGCGACGAGGACGCGGTGGCGTGGTCGCGACGGCTCAGCCGCGACGAGGGCCTGCTGGCCGGCATCTCGGCCGGCGCCGCCGCCTGGGCCGCCTGCCGGGTCGCCGCCGAGATGGGCGCCGGCCAGACCGTGGTGACGATCCTGCCCGACACCGGCGAGCGGTACCTGAGCGTCGGCTGAGGCCGCCGCCCCGGGTGCCCCGACACGAGGAGACAGCCCACATGGCGGTGACCGTGTACATCCCCACGCCCTTCCGGCGGGCGACGGGGAGCCGTGACCGGGTGGAGGTGAGCGCGCCCGACGTCGGCACGCTCCTGGACGAGCTCGAACGCGTCCACGGCGGCCTCAAGGGCCTCGTGCGCAACGAGGTCGGCGAGGTGCACCAGCACGTGGCCATCTACGTCAACAGCGAGCCGATCGAGAGCCTCGCCACGCCGCTCGCGGACGGTGACGAGGTGGCCATCATCCCGGCCCTGGCCGGCGGCCGGCGCTGAGACCGGGCGGCGATGATCGTCACCCCCGCCGAGCTCGAGTCGATCCGTGCCCAGGCCGCCGAGGAGTACCCCTTCGAATCGTGCGGCGTGGTCGTCAGCCGCGGCGGCGAGCGCCGGCTGCTGCGCTGCCGGAACGCCCAGAACGAGCTGCACGCGCGCGACCCCCAGCGTCATCCCCGCGACGCCCGCACGGCGTACTACATCGATCCCAAGGACCTGCTGCGCATCGGCGACCTCGAGCGGCAGGGATTCGCCGTGGCGGTGATCTATCACTCCCACGTCGACACGGGCGCCTATTTCTCGGAGACGGACCGCCGCCAGGCCCTGGTCGGGGGCGAGCCGGCCTATCCCAGCGCGGTGTACGTCGTCACCTCGGTCGTCGGGGCTGCCGTCGACGCGGTCGCCGCCTTCCGCTGGGACGGCGCCCGCCGCGACTTCGTCGCCATGGAGCTGCCAGCATGAGCGAGTCCAGACGTTTGCTCGACGCCGCCAGCCGGGTGATCCCGGGCGGCGTCAACAGTCCCGTGCGCGCCTTCCGCGCGGTCGGCGGGACCCCGGTCTTCATCGCCCGCGGCGAGGGCGCGCGCCTCTGGGACGTGGACGGACGGTCCTACATCGACTGCGTCGGCTCGTGGGGTCCGCTGATCCTCGGCCACGCCGCGCCGGGGGTGGTGGAGGCGGTGACCGAGGCGGTCCGGCGGGGCACCAGCTACGGCGCGCCCACCGCCCTCGAGGTGGAGATGGCCGAGGCGCTGAGCGCGGCGTATCCCTCGATGGAGCTGGTACGACTGGTCAGTTCCGGCACCGAGGCGGCGATGAGCGCGATCCGCGTGGCCCGCGGCGCCACCGGCCGCGACCTGCTGGTGAAGTTCGACGGCTGCTATCACGGCCACGCCGACAGCCTGCTGGTGAAGGCCGGCTCGGGCGGCGCGACCTTCGGCATTCCCGACAGCAAGGGCGTGCCGGCCGCGCTGGCCCAGCTCACGCTCACGGTGGCGTTCAACGACCTCGACGCCGTCCGCGACGTCTTCCGGCGTCGCGGCGACGACATCGCCGCCGTCATCGTCGAGCCGGTGGCCGGCAACATGGGCGTGGTGCCGCCGGCGCCCGGCTTCCTGCCGGGCCTGCGGGAGGTCACGCACGAGCACGGCGCCCTGCTCATCTTCGACGAGGTCATCACCGGCTTCCGGGTGGCCTATGGCGGCGCCCAGGAACTGTACGGGGTACGGCCCGACCTCACCTGCCTGGGCAAGATCATCGGCGGCGGCCTGCCCGTCGGCGCCTACGGCGGAAGCCGGGCCGTCATGAGCGAGGTCGCGCCCCTGGGCGGCGTGTATCAGGCCGGGACGCTGTCCGGCAATCCGCTGGCGGTGGCGGCCGGGCTGGCCGCCATCCGGGCCCTGGCCGATCGGCGGGCCTACGCGCGGCTGGAGGCGCTCGGTGCGCGCCTGGAACAGGGGCTCGGGGAGGGCGCGCGCAGGGCCGGCGTGCCGCTCACCGTCAACCGCGTGGGCTCGATGCTGACCGCGTTCTTCTGCGGCGGCCCCGTGCGCGACTACGCGTCGGCGCGCCGG
>Ga0299906_10000857_pt1 | contig 26762 bp, 23 predicted proteins | sample RVTome_14_FD_200259 | JGI IMG/M metagenome (GOLD analysis project Ga0299906, IMG submission 200259) | Soil microbial communities from uranium-contaminated site in the Upper Colorado River Basin, Wyoming, United States - RVT145D125 (version 2) ...
TCCCGTCAGGTCGAGGGCCGCCAGCTCGGCGTCGTTCAGGATGTCCTGCATCCGGGTCAGCCGCCGCATCTTGGCTGGCGAGAACCCGTGGATGTACTCGTCAGCCGTCATCCACCTGCCTCGTACTCGGTGTCGGCTGGACGTGACGACGAGGGGCGACGCCGCGACATCAGTCCGCGGAGATGCGGTACAGGTGCTGGCCACGGAGGTAGAGCTCCCCGCCCACGGCCACAGGCGACGCGTCGAAGCCGTCGTCGAGCTGGTTGACGGCGAGCAGCTCGAACTCGGGGCCGGCCTTCACGACGGCCACGGCGCCCTCCCGGCCGGCCACGTAGACGCGCCCGGCCGCGCCGATGGGAGACGCGTAGACGTTCGGTACCCCCTCCAGCCGCGTGCCGTAGTGGTGCTGCCCGGTGGCGGCGTCGAAGGCGGAGAGGATGCCGTCGTTGGACTTCAGGACGTAGAGCTCGCCGCCGTAGAGCAGCGGTGAAGGGACGTAGGGGGTGTCCCGATCGTGGCTCCAGGCGATGGCCGGTCCGCCCGTGATGTCGCCAGCGGCGTCCGCCAGCCGGACCGCGAGCAGCGCGTTGCCGCGAAAGCCGCTGGTCAGGAAGACGAGCCCGTCCGCGTGGACCGGCGTCGGGATCACGTTTGCGGTCATCCCCCCGACCTCCCACAGGACCTTCCCGCTCGCGAGGTCGTAGCTGCGCACCTTGTTCGTGGCGCTGGAGATCACATGGGCCCGGCCCTCGGACTCGACGACCAGGGGCGTGGCCCAGGAGGTCCCCTCGTCGCGTTGCTGCCGCCACAGCTCTTCGCCCGTCTTCGTGTCCAGCGCGACGATGAAGGAGCCTCCCTCGTGGTCCCAGTTGATCACGAGGCGACCGGCGTGGAGCGCCGGAGAGCTCCCCTCGCCGAAGGAGAGCTTGATCGTCATGTCCCCGAGGTCCTTCTTCCAGAGCACCTCGCCGGCCATGTCCAGGGCGTACAACCCGTGGGAGCCGAAGAACGCGTAGACCCGCTCCCCGTCGGTGACCGCAGAGCACGAGGCCCAGGTGCCCGTCGGGTGCGTCCCCTCGTGGGGGAGCGTCTCGCGGAGCACCCGCTGCCAGGCCACCGCACCGTCCGCGCGGGAGTAGGCCAGGATCGCGAACCGCTGGACGAACTCGGGGGCGAGCACCGGGGGGCCGCGGCGCTCCCCCTGAGCCTCGGTGGCGACGGCGGGAGCGGCCTCGTCGGTGGGTATGGCCGTCAGCACGAAGACGAGATCGCCCCACACCACGGGGGTGGCCGAGCCCTTGCCGGGTACCGCCACCTTCCAGGCCACGTTCTCGGTCTCGCTCCACGTCACCGGCGGGTCGGCCGCCGGGGCGACGCCGGTGAGCAACGGGCCGCGCCACTGCGGCCAGAAGGCGTCGGGGGTGTCGGCGGCCGATGCCGGGAGAGGTGCGGCCAGCAGCAGCGCGGCCAGGGCGGTGGCTCTCGTCATGGGAATCTCCTCCGGGACCCTATCGATAGCGGTACAGCTCGAAGCGCTGGAGACCGACGCGGCCGGCGGGGATGCGGATGTGACGGCCCTGGTGCGTCTGGTCGCCGTTGAGCCAGCGTCCGGGTACCAGCTCGCCCCCGACGAGTCCCTGCTCCCGGGCTCTCAGGATGCCCACCCGGCCGTCGTCCGTCGCGGACTCGAAGGTCACGATCACGCCGGTCCCGGCGATCAGGAAGGCGTCCGCACCGGTGGCGGCGAGCAGCGCCCCGGCCCGCGGCCAGGCCTCCCCCTCGGGACCCTTCTCTGCCCAGCCCCAGGTGTAGTCGTGGCGAACCTTCATCCGATAGCCCGAAAGCTCGAGCGTCTGCTCCGGGGACTCCTGGTCTACCAGGGCGCCCCGCAGCGTCCCCTCCCGCTGATGCTCGAGGATGGTCGGCGTGAGGGCGGAGAGCAGCGCGTAGGCCGGGCCGAGGAGGTGGTCGGGATCCGTGACGTGCTCGATGGAGAATGGGCTGAAGCCGAGGGCCCGGTGCGCGCCGATGGCGTAGAAGGCGTGGGCTGCGGCGTTCCGGTCGGCGTGGGCCTCCGGGATGAACAGGGGGTTGCCGCTCCGGTCGTAGCGCGCGCACCACTCGGCAAAGTTCGTGCGGTAGATGTCCGGGGCCAGGAAGTCCACGCTCGGTGCCGCGGCCCGCCACACGTCGATCAGGTGGGGGAGCGGGCCGGCGCTCGGGTACTGGCCCGGAACGTAGCCCTCCCGGGGGAGCGCCGCGTTGACGAACATGGGCAGCGGGTACTCGGCCTTGCCGGCCGCCGTCACGGCCTCCACGTAGCGCCCGAAGTGCCAGGCCATGAAGATCTCCTCCGCCGCGGCACCCCCGCCGAACACGTCGCTCCAGGTGCCGGAGGAGCCGGCACCGGGGGATCGCCAGATCTCGGCGAGCTCGGGGGCGAGGGTCCCGCGCCGGGCCTCGAGGTACTCGAGCAGCTCCTCGGGAACGGCCCGGCCGAACAGCTCGTCGGCGTCGGCGCTCCGGTCCCGGGCCTCCGGGATCATCCCGATCTCGTTCTCCACCTGCACCATCACGACGGTCTGGTGCTCTGCGTCGACGTCCCGCAGGTGGCGCATCAGCGCGGCGAAGGCCCGGGCGTCGGCGTCGCGCCCCTGGTCGCTGAAGGGCGAGACGATCTCGAGGGGAGTCCCATCCCCCTGTCTCGCCCGGGGGAAGCGCTCCGGGTCCGTCTTGACCCAGGCCGGGGCGTAGCAGGACATGCTGTTTTTCCAGCTCGCGAACCAGAGCAGGACCAGCTTCAGCTCGCGCCGTCGCGCCTCGGCCACGAGCCCGTCCACGAGGCCGAAGTCGAAGCTCCCTTCCGCGGGCTCCATCAGCTCCCAGTAGACCGGAGCCAGCAGCGTGTTCAGGTGGAGCTTCCGGAACGTCTCCCAGTGCGGCTCCAGGTACCCGAGGCTCGAGGCGCTCGAGTTCCCCAGCTCCCCCGCGAGGAGCAGGAGGGGCCGGCCCTCCACGACGAGCTGGACGCCCGAGTCGTCTCGCCGGAGGTGGGGGATCTCCCCATCCGCCGCGGTGATTCGTGTCGGGCCGAGGATCGCGGCGAGGGCAACGAGCAGGGAAACTCTCGAGGCCGATCGGTACCCGCAAGGCGACACGCGCCGCAGTCTACCCCGCGCGCGGCGGCGGGCCGCTCCGGGCCGGGTAGACTGACCCCGGCATGAACCGGGTTCGTCGAGTGTGCGCGCTGGCGGCTGGCGTCTCGTTGCTTCCCGCGATCGTTGGCGCCCAGGAGGCCCGCTTCTGGCCGCAGTGGCGTGGGCCCCTCGGGACGGGAGTTGCCCCCCATGCCGACCCGCCGCTGGAGTGGAGCGAGGAGCGGAACGTCCGCTTCAAGGTCGCGCTCCCGGGGCGGGGGCATTCCACCCCGGTCGTCTGGGAGGATCGCGTCTTTCTCACCGCTGCGGAGCCCCACGGCGAGCCCCTCGAGTCGCCCCGGCGCGATTCGGCCCCGGGAGCCCACCACGGACTGGAGGTGACGCGTCCCCACCGTTTCCTGGTGCTGGCCGTCGACCGCACAGACGGCAGTATCGCCTGGCGGCGCGATCTCCACAGCGAGCTTCCCCACGAGGGCGGTCACGAAACCGCGAGCTACGCCTCCGCCTCGCCCGTCACCGACGGGCATCGGCTCTTCGCGTTCTTCGGCTCCCGCGGCCTGTTCGCCCTGGACATGCAGGGCGAGCGGCTCTGGGAGAGAGACCTCGGTGAGATGCGGACGAAGCACGCCCACGGCGAAGGCAGCTCCCCGGCCCTCCACGACGACACCCTCGTCGTCAACTGGGACCACGAAGGCGATTCCTTCGTCGTGGCGCTGGACGCCCGGGACGGCTCCGAGCGCTGGCGCTCGCCGCGAGACGAGACGACCTCCTGGTCCACGCCGATCGTGGTGGAGCATCGGGGGACGACCCAGGTCGTGGTCCCCGGGACCCGGCGCGTCCGCAGCTACGACCTCGACACCGGCCGCCTGCTGTGGGAGTGTGGCGGCCTCTCGGCGAACGTGGTGGCCTCTCCCGTGTTCGGAGACGGGATGCTCTTCGTGGGGAGCAGCTACGACGCCAGGGCGATGCTCGGCATCCGGCTCGACGGCGCGTCGGGCGACGTCACCGGGACGGACCGGGTCGCCTGGAAGCGCACCCGCGGCACACCGTACGTGCCGTCGCCGCTGCTGTATCGGGGAGCCCTCTACGTCCTGCACCACTACCAGGGCGTCCTGTCGCGGATCGCGGCCGCGACGGGGGAGGAGCCGACCGGACCGTTCAGGTTGAGACCGCTCCGCAACGTCTACGCGTCTCCCGTGGCGGCGTCCGGCCGCGTCTACGTCACCGACCTGAGCGGCACTACGGTCGTCTTGAGCGCCGGGGCCGAGCCCGAGCTGCTGGCCGTGAACCGGCTCGACGACCGGTTCAGCGCCTCGGCGGCGGCAGTCGGCCGGGAGCTGTACCTGCGGGGCGAGCGCCATCTCTACGCCCTCGCCGGCGAGTAGCCCGTGGAAGTCCTGCTCTGGCGCTGGAGCAACGGAGTGCAGTGGACCTCCCTGGCCCTGATCGGGCTGTTCTTCGCGATCCTCGCCCGTTCCTTCCCTTTCCTCGAGCTGCGCTGGTGGGTGCGCGCGTGGGCCCTCAACCTGCTCGCCATCACCCTGAGCCTCTACTACTGGGTGATGCATCCGGAGGCGCCTCTCCACCGACACCTCGTCGGCGGTCTCTACATGGCCAGCAAGCTCGCCTTCGCGCTGCTCGCTCTCCACGCCGGCTCACTGCTCCGGAACCCGGGCCAGCGCCCGCTCCGACTCGGGCGCTTCGCGCCGCTGGTTCTGGGCTACGGTTTGCTGGGGGCTCCCCTGCTGCCCAGGCTGGAAGCGCTGGGGTTCGTGCACCAGGCCGTGATGGGGTCCCTGCTCACCTGGGGCGGTGCCCGGCTGCTGCGGAGCGCCCGCGGCGCGGGGCAGTCGTGGCTGGCGTCGGGGTTCCTGGTCCGGGGCGTCCTGGCTGGAGTGGAGTCCCTCGCCTACGGGTCCACCCTCGCCCCCGAAGGCGCGGTGGCGGCGCCTGTGGCCGGAGCCGTGCGGACGTTCCTGTCGTCGCACTCCTTCGTCGATACCTGCGCGGAGTGGATGCTGGCCCTCGCGTTTCTGCTCGCCCTTTCGGACCGCGTCCAGGCCGAGCTGCGCGAGACCAATCGCGTGCTGCTGGAGACACAGGAGGACCTGCGTCGGCTCGCCGACCGCGACCCGCTGACGGCCCTCGACAACCGGCGCGCCCTGCCGGACCTGCTCCGGGCGGTGCAGCCCCGGGGAGCCCTGCTGCTCTTCTTCGACCTCGACGGCTTCAAGGCGATCAACGACCGCTACGGCCATCGCGTGGGAGACGAGTGCCTGAGGCGCTTCGCCGGCGCGCTGGGGGAGAGCTTCCGCCCCGAGGACGCCCTGCTGCGCTACGCGGGGGACGAGTTCCTCGTCGTCGCGTCCGGTCTGGATCGGGCCGGCGCCGAAGACCGCCTGGCCCGTCTCCGCTCGCGGCTCCTGGAGCCTCCGGGCGGAGCGCCGGAGATCCGCTTCTCCGTCGGGGCTGCCGTGCTCCCACCGGGCGGGCGACCCGAGGAGGCCCTGGAGGCCGCGGACCGCGACATGTACGCGGCGAAGCGGGTCCGAAGCAGCAGCTGACGAGGTCGCCGGACCCCTTTGCGAGGAGATCGCTCACCCCCCCGGGGCGGAGGACACTGGAGGCGGAGGCGCGACGGCTGAAAGCGGTGGCGTCGCTCGCGCAGAAACGGCTGCGGGCAGCCGACGGGCGATGAGCTGGTCGACACGGCTGGTAGGCCTGTTCCCGGCGGAGTTCAGGCGCCAGTTCGGTGCCGACTTGGCGGAGCAGCTCGAGGCCGACTACCGCCGGGCGGCCGCCGCCGGCCGCTGGACGGGCTGGCGCTTCGCCGTGGCGACGGCCTGGGACCTCGTCCTGGGCGCCCTGGCCGAGCGCTGGCGGCCCAGCCCGCAGCTCGATCCCGGAGGAGCCGGGGAGAGGAAGGGAGGCGCGACGATGCTGGACGGCTGGAAGGGCGACCTGCGTCTGGCGCTGCGCAGCCTGCTCTCGGTGCCGAGGCTCGGCGCGTCCAGGGAATGGTGGTGAGGCAGGGGCTGGCGATCGTGCTGGTCGGCGTCGCGGTCGGCGCGACGGCGGCGGCGGCCGGCACGCGGGCGCTCGACCGATTGCTCTTCGGCGTCGAACCGGTCGATGTGCCGACCTTCCTGCTGATGTCGGCGGCGATGCTGGCCATCGTCGGGCTCGCCAGCTACCTTCCGGCGCGCCGGGCCTCGCGGGTCGATCCGATGGAGTCGCTCCGCAGCGACTGAGCGACCGGCCGAGGCTCACGGCCGCGGGGGCCTCTCCGCTGCGCCCGACGGCGGAACCGAGGCAGGGCTATACTGAGCCGGGCCCCATCCCGCTCGCGCGCCGTCGCCGCCGCGTTCGCGCCCTTTCGACGAGGAGCCGTCCGAGTGTCCAACGCCGAGTCCCGACGAGGGCCCGTTGCCGAGGCAGGCGAGTGCGCCGTCCCGGGCCCCTCCCGCGCCCGAGCCGGGGTGTGAGCGGAACCAGGGCGATCACCCTCGAGCGCTCCGGAGGCACGCTGAGGCTCAGCCTCTCGGGCGCGTGGACGGTCGCCGACGGCGTCCCGGGCGTCGCACCGGTGGAGGAGGCGCTCGCCGCGGCACCGGCCGAGCGCCTCGGCTTCGACTCCTCGCGCCTGGAGTCCTGGGACAGCGCGCTGCTCACGTTCCTGTACGCCGTCGCCGTGCTGGCGCACCGGCACGGCGCCGCCCTCGACGCCGACGGGCTGCCCCCGGCGGCCCGACGGCTGCTCTCCCTGGCGACCGCGGTGCCCCGCCGCGACCTCGTCCAGGCAGAGGCCGACGACGCGATGACGGCCCGGGTCGGTCGCGCCGCCCTCGGCGTCTGGCGCACCCTCGACGACGCGGTCCGCTTCCTGGGCGAAGCCGTCCAGGCGGGCGGGGCGCTGCTACGGGGCCGTGCTCGCTTCCGCAGGGTGGACCTGATGCACGCCCTCGAGTCGGCGGGCGTGGGCGCCCTCGGGATCGTGGCGCTGATCAACTTCCTGATCGGGGCGGTCCTCGCCTTCGTCGGTGCCGTCCAGCTCGGCCAGTTCGGGGCCGAGCTCTACGTCGCGGACCTGGTCGCGATCGGGGTGACCCGGGAGCTGGGCGCCCTGATGACCGGCATCGTGATGGCGGGCCGCACCGGAGCCTCCTTCGCGGCCGTCCTCGGCACGATGACGGTCAACGAGGAGGTGGACGCCTTGAGGACCCTCGGCCTGCGGCCGATCGAGTTCCTCGCGTTGCCGCGGATCCTGGCTACGGCGCTCATGATGCCCGCGCTGGTCGTCTACGCCGACCTGCTCGGGATGCTCGGGGGGCTCTTCGTGGGAGTGGCGGTTCTCGACCTCGGGACCCTGGAGTACTTCAACCAGACCCAGGGCGCGCTCGCGCTGCGCCACGTGATGATCGGCCTCGTCAAGAGCGTGGCCTTCGGCCTCGTGATCGCCCTCACCGGCTGCTACTACGGCATCCGCTGCGGCCGCAGCGCCGCTGCCGTCGGCGCGGCGACGACCAACGCGGTCGTGATCGCGATCGTTCTGCTGGTGGTCGTCGACGCGCTCTTCACCGTGGCTCTGCACGTGATGGGGCTGTAGGTGGAAACCGAGACCCACGTCGAAGTCCGCGGCCTGACCATGGCCTACGGCGAGAACGTCGTGCAGCGCGACCTGAGCTTCACCGTCCGCCGCGGAGAGATCTTCGTGATCGTGGGCGACAGCGGTTGCGGCAAGAGCACCCTGATGCGACACATGATCGGACTCGACGCTCCGGCGGCCGGCGACGTGCTGTACGAGGGCCAGGGCTTCTGGCAGGCTGAGCCGGCCCGCCGCGAGGGCCTCAAGCAGAGGTTCGGGGTCCTGTTCCAGAACGCGGCCCTGTTCAGCTCGATGACGCTGGAGGAGAACGTGTCGCTGCCGCTGCTCGAGCACGCCGGCGTGAAGCCGGACGAGGCCGCCCGGGTGGCGGGCTTCAAGCTCGCCCTCGTGGGGCTGGCCGGGTTCGAGGGCCACTACCCCTCGGAGATCAGCGGGGGCATGCGCAAGCGCGCGGGGCTCGCCCGGGCGATGGCCCTCGACCCCGAGATCCTCTACTTCGACGAGCCGTCGGCCGGTCTCGACCCGTTGAGCTCGCGCCGACTCGACGATCTGATCCTCGAGCTGCGCGACGGCGCTGGGACGACCATCGTCCTCGTCACCCACGAGCTGCCGAGCATCCTCGAGCTGGGCGACGCCGCCGTCTTCCTCGACGCCGAGCAGAAGACTATGATCGCCCGCGGGACCCCATCCGAGCTCCGCGAGAGCCCCGTGCCCAAGGTGCGGGCCTTCATGAACCGTCAGAGGCTATGAGCGCCAGAACCCACCCCCGCGCCGTCGGCATCTTCGTGCTGGTCGCCGTGGCCCTCCTTCTCACCGCCGTCGTGCTGCTCAGCTCGAGGGGCTGGTTCGTCGAGACCGAGCGCTTTTCGGTCTACTTCCCGGGCTCGGTCCGTGGCCTCAACCGCGGCGCCACGGTGAGCTTCCGGGGCGTCCGGATCGGCGAGGTGGTTGACGTGCGCGCGATCCTCACCGGGCAGCCGGACCCCCTGATCCAGATCGAGGTGGTGCTGGAGATGCGGCGCGACGTGGTGGACGTCCCCGAGGGCCGGGACAGCCCCCTCGCCGGGCTCACGGGCCAGGCCTTCGCCGACGAGCTGATCCGTCGCGGCCTGCGCGCGCGCATGCTCAGCGCCAGCCTGCTCACCGGCCAGCGCTACATCGAGCTGGACTTCACACCCGAGGACCCGGCCCGGCTCGCCGGCCTCGACCCGCGCTACCCGGAGCTGCCCACGACGCCCACGGCCTTCGAGAAGCTGGGCGAGCAGGCCGAGGACTTCTTCGAGAAGCTCGCCGAGCTGCCCCTCGGGGAGATGCTCGACGACGTGCGGACGGTGATCCAGAGCACCCGGGAGATCCTCGACTCCGAGGAGCTGCGCGGGGTCTTCTCCACCGCCGACCGCTCCATGACCCAGTTCGAGTCGACCCTGGCCGAGGCTCGGCAGGCGCTGGCCGGCGTCGAGGCCCTGGTCGAGACGCTCTCGGCCGAGGCGACCTCCACCGGCGGCGAGGCGCGCGCGTCCCTCGAGCGGGTCCGGTCCACGCTCGAGCGGGCCGAGACGTCTCTCGTGACGGTGGAGCAGACCCTGCACGCCGCCGACGACACGCGCCTGGAGGCCTCCAGGGCTCTCTCCGAGATGGGCGAGGCGCTGCGCGTGATGCGGAACCTGGCCGAGTACATCCAGACCCACCCCGAGGCTTTCGTCCTGGGCAAGTCCGGGGAGGAGGAGAACTGATGCGAAACCGGGGTGTGGCGCTCCTGGGCCTCGTCGCCTCGGCCTGCTCCGTCGTCGGGTGCGTCTCGCTGCGCCGGACTCCGGAGGCGCGCTTCTTCGTCCTGCGCTCCGTGTCCGAGCAGGCCTCCCTCGCCCCCGAGGCCCCGGTGGGCCTGGTCGGCGTGCTCCCGGTGCACCTGCCCGGCCACCTCGAGCGTCCGCAGGTGGTGACCGAAGCCGGGCCGAACGAGCTGCTCATCGACGAGTTCGCGCGCTGGGCCGAGCCCCTCGGACCGGCCACCAGCCGCGTCCTGGCCGAGAACCTCGCCGCGCTCCTCACGCACCATCGGGTGGTCGGCTCGCCCTGGCCCGCGGCCGCCGCCCTGCGATGCCGCGTCTCGGTGGAGGTGGAGTCCTTCGCTCCGCAGACCGGCGGGGAGGTGCGGCTCGTCGGGCGCTGGGCGCTCCTCGAGCCAGGTGGTCCCCGGGCGATCGTCCTGCGGGAGTTCTCCCTCCGTCGCGGCCCGCTGCCGGTGGGGCCTGGGGGGATGGACGCCACGGCCGGTGCCGCCGCGATGAGCGACCTGCTCGCCGAGCTGGCCGCGCAGGTGGCGGCAGCCGTGCGCGAGCTGCCCCCGGAGCCGGCGGAGGCCCGCTGAGCCCTCCGCGGCGCACGGGGCCGCCGTCGAGGCCGCACGAGACCGGGTCGACGACGATCCACGCCGACGCCAGGTGGGGCGCCGCGTCCGGGTAGTATCTACGCCGTGTCACGCACATCGACGCTCTCGGGGATCGCCGCTGCCGCCCTGTGTGCGGTGTCGTGCGCCGCGGAGCGGACGCCGTCGGCGCCCCGGCCGAACGTGGTGCTGGTGACGGTCGACACGCTGCGCGCCGACCACATGGAGGCCTACGGGTACGACCGCCCGACCAGCCCGGTCTTCTCGCGGCTGGCGGCCTCGGGTGTCCGCTTCGGGCACGCCCTGTCGCAGGCGCCCTGGACGCTGCCCAGCATGGCCTCGGTCCACACCTCGCTCTACCCGAGCCAGCACGGGGCCGTCGACGCCGAGACCGCGATCCCCGAGGCGGCGGAGACCCTGGCCGAGCGGCTCCGCGCCGCGGGCTACTCGACCGTCGGGGTCGTCTCCCACGACGTCGTCGCGCGCAAGTACGGCTTCGCCCAGGGCTTCGACGTCTTCGACGAGAGCCACCTCCTGGGTCACGGCGCCGTGACATCGCGGGGCCTCAGCCGCATCGCCCTGGCGCGTCTCGGCGAGGTGGCGGAGCCGTTCTTCCTCTGGGTGCACTTCTTCGACCCCCACTTCACGTACGTGCGGCACCCGGGAGTCGGGTTCGCGGACGGCTACGACGGCGAGCTGCCGGACCGGCTGACCCGGGAGCGCCTCGTGCGCGAGGAGAGCGGACCCGACCCGGAGCGCCACCTCGACTACGTCGAGGCCGTCTACGACGAGGAGGTCGCATACACGGACCGGTGGATCGGCCGGCTCTGGGAGGAGATCGGGGTCCGCTACGGGGAGGGACGCAGCGTGTTGCTCCTGACCGCCGACCACGGGGAGTACTTCCTCGAGCGCGGACGGTTCTTTCACGGCCGGGACGTCTACGACGCTCTCGTCCACGTCCCGCTGCTGATCGCCGGGGCGATCGACCCGCAGCTCCGGGGCCGCGTCGTCGCCCAGACCGTGGAGACCCGCAGCATCCCGAGGACGATACTCGCTCTGCTCGGCCTGCCCGGGGACGGCTTCGGCGGCGCCGACCTCCTCGCCGTCGCCCGCGCGGGAGGCGGCGAGCCGGCCTTCTCCGAGGGCTCCTGGGCCTTCGGCAGCGCGGACCGCAAGCGCGCCGTGGTGAGCGACGGCTGGAAGCTGATCCACCGACTCGACGACGACGGCTACGAGCTGTACGAGCTGGGCTCCGATCCCCGGGAGCTCGACGACCGCTACGAGGCCGAGGAGGACGGTCCGGTCACCGACCGACTGCATCGCCTGCTCGATGGCTTCGCGGAGCTGCCTCGGCTGGAACGGCAGCCGGTCGGCTTGAGCGGCGAGGACCTGGAGCGCCTGCGCGCCCTCGGCTACGTCCCTTGACCGTTTCCCTGGATGTGCGCCGGTCCCGGCCGGCCGGTCAGGGGAACTGGCCCAGCGCGACGAGCAGGTCGAGCCGCGCCTGGCGGAGGCGGTCCTCAGCGACGGCCGCCTCGATCTCGCCGTTGCGGGCGGCCTGCTGGGCCTGCACCACCTCGATGTTCGTGGTGGCCCCGGCCCGGTAGGCGATCTCCGTGATGCGCAGCGCCTCGGCGGCCGCCTCGGCGGCCTCCCGGGTGCCGGTGACGATCTCCTCGCTGCGGCGTACGGCTTCCCGGGCCGTGCGCAGCTCGGAGCGCGCCTGCACCTGCAGCCCGTCCAGCCGGAGCCGCGCGGCCTCGCGGTCCGCGATCCGAGCGCTCTTCTCCGCTCCCAGGGTGCCATCGAAGAGCGGGACCTCCAGCAGGAACAGGGCGCGCCAGCTCTTCGAGGGCTCGAACAGGCCGGCGGGTGTGACGTAGCGCGGTGTGAACGAGGCCGTCGTCCTGGGCAGCCACGATTTCCAGGCGTCCGCCACCAGGCGGTTCCGCGCGAACAGCTCGGCCCGGAGCCGTTGCACGTCGGGGCGCTCGAGGAGCCACGCCTCGTCCCCGGGAGGGACGGCCGGCGGCAGCCGCGGCTCGCCCCGCGTCCCCACGGGTCCGTCGGCGAACACGGCGACGCCCAGGGCCTCCTGGGCCCGGCGCACGGCGAGCTCCGCCACCTGCACGAGCGCGTCGGCGCTGGCGCGCTGTTGCACCGCCCTCACGTGATTCAGCCGGCTGCCCTGGCCGGCCTCGAGCCGGGCCCGGGCGTAATCCTCGAGCGCCCGGCCGGTGTCGCGGTTGCGCCGGGCGATCTCGCGCTGGCGCTCGGCCGAGGTCACGGCGAGGTAGGCCTGTGCCGCGACCACGGCGACGTGCCTGCGGGCCTCCCGGGCGGCTGCCCGCGCCGTGGTCACCCGATCGGCGGCCTGGCTCCGACCCGCCCAGCGGACCGCATCCAGCAGCGCATAGGAGACGGTGACGCTGAACGCGGTCTGGGTTCGGGGCTGGACGATGTTGTCGTCGAAGCCGCGCGCCTCGTCGAGGACGGTCGTGCCCACGTTGCCGTAGGCGAGGGGAAGGAACACCGAGCGGGCGCCGTCGAGGAGCGCCTCCGCGCGCAGGATCGCCTGGGCCGCCTCGCCGACGTTCGGGCTTCGCGCGGTGGCCCGCTCTACGGCCTCGTCGAAGCCGAGGGACTCGACGGGCGCCTCAGCGGCGGCCGGGGCCTGGGCAGCCGCCGGAGCCGCCAGGGCCAGGCCGGCCAGCAGCGCGCCGGTCGTCCCGAGCGGGCGGCTCACGGTCGCCCCGGCTCCACGGAGGGCGCCGCCTCCGCGCCGCGTCGCAGCGTCCCGGGCGCCCACGTGCGGATCACCACGTACAGCACCGGGATGAAGATCACCGAGAGGAACGTGGAGGCCAGCATGCCGCCCGCCACCGCCGTGCCCACCGAGTTGCGCGCGCCGGCGCCGGGACCGGAGGCCACCGCGAGGGGCATCACCCCCAGGATGAAAGCGAAGGACGTCATCAGGATCGGCCGCAGGCGGATCCGGCTGGACTCGACCGCGGCGTCCAGGATAGAGAGGCCGCGTTCACGGAGCTGCTCCGCGAACTCGACGATCAGGATCGAGTTCTTCGCCGCGAGGCCGATCAGCAGCACCAGGCCCACCTGGCAGAACACGTCGTTGTTCAGCCCTCTCAGGTACTGGGCTCCGAGACCCCCGACCACCGCGATCGGAACGCCCAGCAGGATGATGAACGGCAGTACCCAGCTCTCGTACTGCGCGGCGAGCACCAGGTAGACCACGAGCAGGCTCAGGGCGAAGAGGGCGAGGGCCTGAGCGCCGGACCGCTTCTCCTCCCGGGACTGGCCCGCCCAGGCGAAGTCGAAGCCGCGGGGCAGCGTCTCCCGGGAGATCCGCTCCATCGCCAGGAGCGCCTGCCCCGAGCTGGTACCGGGGGCCGCGGAGCCGCTGACCTCCGCGGACCGGAACAGGTTGAAGTGGTTGATCACCTGCGGGGCCGTGGTCTCCCTCGCGCGCACCACGCTGTCCAGCGGCACCATCTGCCCCGTGGCGGAGCGGGCGTACAGCTCGCCCAGGCTGCCGGGGTCGGCCCGGTACTCCTGGTCGGCCTGCACGTAGACGCGGTACGCGCGGTTGTTGAAGTCGAAGTCGTTCACGTAGGCCGAGCCCAGGAACACCGCCAGCGCGTCGGTGACCTCACGCAGCGGAAGGCCCAGGCTGCGGGCCCGGTCGCGGTCGATGCTCACGACGAGCTGCGGGTCGTCGGCTCGAAAGCCGGAGAACAGACCGACGACCTCGCCGCTGGCCGATGCCGTCCGGATCAGCGCGGTCGCGGCGTCCGCGAGGCCCGAGACGTCGCCCCCGGTCTGGTCCAGCAGCTCGTACTGGAACCCGCCGAAGACGGAGAGGCCCTGGATCCCGGGTGGAGCGAAGGGCAGCACCAGGGCGCCCGTGATCCCCGCGAGCCGGCCCCGCACCCGGCTCAGCACCGCCTGCAGCGACTGGTCGCGCCCCGGGCGCTCGTGGTAGGGCTTCAGCCGGGTGAAGATCAGCCCGTTGTTCGGCGCCGCACCGCTGAAGCTGAACCCCACCACCGAGAAGGCCGACTGGATGTCCGGGTCGCTGAACAGGATCGCCTCCACCTCCTCGGCGATCCGGGTGGTGTAGCCGAGGGACGCACCCGAGGGGGCCTGCACCACCGTGGTGAAGTAGCCCTCGTCCTCCTCCGGGACGAAGGCCGAGGGGACCGTCCGCAGCAGCCACCAGGTCGCGACCAGGCCGAGGGCGAACAACCCGAGCATCAGCGGCCGGCGCGCGAGAGCGAGGTTCAGGGCGCGGACGTAGAAGGCGGTTCCGCTCTCGATCCCGCGGTTCACGGCGCTGAAGAAGCGACCGTGGGAGTGGCTCTCCTTGTCGAGCAGCACCGCCGACAGCGCCGGGGTCAGGGTCACGGCGTTGAAGACCGAGAGCACGACGGCGAAGGCGATCGTGAGGGAGAACTGCTGGTAGAGCCGGCCGGTGGTTCCCGGGAAGAACGCCACGGGAACGAACACCGCAACCAGCACCAGCCCGATCACGATCACCGCTCCCATCACCTCGTCCATGGCCTCCACGGCGGCCCGGTAGGCCTTCTTGCGGCCCTCGCGCATGTGGCGCTCGATGTTCTCGATCACCACGATCGCGTCGTCCACCACGATGCCGGTGGCGAGCACGATGCCGAACAGGGTCAGGGTGTTGATGGAGAAACCGAACAGCTTGACGAAGGCGAAGGTGCCGACCAGCGAGACCGGGATCGTTATGGCGGGGATCAGGGTGCTGCGCCAGTTCTGGAGGAACAGGAACATCACCAGCAGCACCAGCACGATGGCCTCGACCAGCGTGACCAGCACCTCCCGGATCGACTCCCGCACCACGCTCACGTTGTCGAAGGCGAGGCGCCACTCGAGGCCGGGAGGGAAGCTCTCCTCGAGCCGGGCCATCTCCCGCATCACGCCGTCGTAGACCTCCAGGGCGTTCGCTGTGGGGAGGAGCTGGATGCCCATCCCGGAGGCCTCGAGGCCGATGAAGCGCAGGTTCGCGGAGTAGGTCTCGGCCCCCAGCTCCGCCCGGCCGACGTCGCGCAGCCGGACCAGAGCTCCGTCCGCGCCGGCCTTGACCACGACGGCCTCGAACTCCGATGGCTCGCTGAGCCTGCCCCGGACCCGAACGCTGAGGTTGTAGTCCTGGTCCGGCGCGGCCGGGGCGTCTCCCAGGGAGCCGGCGGCGACCTGCAGGTTCTGCTCGCGCAGGGCGTTCACCACGTCCCCCGCGGTGACCCCCCGGGCCGCCAGCAGCCCGGGATCGAGCCACACCCGCATCGCGTACTTGCGCTCGCCGAAGATCAGCACGTTGCCCACGCCGGGCACCCGCTTGATGGCGTCCCGCACGTAGGTGTCGAGGTAGTTGCTGATGAACTGCGCGCTGTAGCGGTTGTCCCGGGAGAAGAAGCCGAGCCCGCCCATGAACCCCGCAGTGCTCTTGACGACCGTGACGCCGGTCGTGCGGACCTCGGTCGGCAGGCGCCCCATCACCTGGTTGACCCGGTTCTGCACGTCCACGGCGGCGAGGTCGGGGTCCCGGCCCACCTCGAAGTAGACGTCGATGGTGCAGACGCCGCTGTTGGTGCTCGAGGACTGGATGTAGGTCATCCCCTCGACGCCGTTCACGACCTGCTCGATGGGCGTCGTCACGGCGCTCTCCACCGCCTGGGCGTTCGCGCCGGTGTAGAAAGCGGTGATCCTGACCCCCGGCGGCGTCAGCTCCGGGTAGCGGGCGATGGGCAGCAGCGGGATGCAGATCGCGCCCGCCAGGATTATGAGGAGCGAGCAGACCGTCGCGAGGATCGGCCGGCGGATGAAGACCTCGGAGGACAATGCTAGCGGCCCTCGGCCCCCGCCTGCTGCGTCCCGCCGGTGACGATCTCCACGTGGGCGCCGTCGCCGATCCTCTGGACCCCGGAAACGATCAGCCGCGCCCCCGCCTCGAGGCCGGACTCGAGGACGTAGTCGTTCCCGACCACCGGCCCGAGCTGGACGGCGCGCTGGCGGGCCACGCTGCCCGCCTCGCCGTCCTCGACGACGTACGCGAAGTGCTGGCCGCCGAGGCGGCTGATCGCCACGATCGGGACCGTGAGCGCGGGCTGCTCGCTCCAGACGATGCGGGCGCGGACGAACTGCTCGGTGCGCAGGCCCTGCGTCACCCCGAGAGTGGCCTTGGCCAGCACCGACTGAGTGGCGGGATCGACCGACGCGGAGACGAAGGCAAGCCGCTCGGTGGCGAAGGCGCCGCCGTCCTCGTCGAGGAGCTGCACGGGCAGGCCCGGCTCGAGCCGTCTCGCCTCCTGCACCGGCACGTTGATGTACAGCTCGAGACCCTCGTTCCGGTCGATGGTGGTCAGGAGCGTCGAGTGGGTCACCCGGTCGCCGACCCGCACCGGGACGTCGCCCACGACGCCCGCCGTCGGGGCGCTGACGGTGTGGTAGGCGAGCTCCACGCGCTGCTGGCGCAGCTGGGCCTCGGTGGACTGGACCAGCGCCTGCGCCGTCGCGAGGCCTGTCTCGGCATGCTCGGCCTCGGCCCGGCTCGCGGCCCCCGCCTCCAGCAGTGTCCTCATGCGCTCGGCCTCCTGGCGCGCCTGCTGCAGGTCGGCCTTGCGCGCCGCGAGCTGCGACTCGAGGCTCGCCACCGCGGCCTCCTGCATCCGCGGGTCGATCTCGAGCAGGGGCGCCCCCGGCACCACCCGGTCCCCCGAGCGCACCCGGATGCGGGTGATCAGGCCCTCGACCTCGGGCTGCACCGAGGTGGACTGCCGCGACTTGACGACCCCGACGTACTCGGTGGTCCGCTCGACCGGCCGCTCCGCGACGGTGATCACCTCCACCGGGACGGCGGGGAGGGCCCCCGCCTGGCCGGCCCGTCCTCCTCCGCAAGCCGCGGCGAGCGCAGCGGCCGCGGCGACGAGAACGGCCGGGGGTGACGAGCGCTGGCACGCGGGTTGTCGCATGGTGGGGGCTTCTCTCCGGCCGGGAGTGATCACGTCTCTTGGAAGAGATCCCGATTCTAGCGCACTGCGGCGTCCCCGCGGAGGACGCCCAGGGCTACTCCCAGCGCAGCGCCTCGATCGGATCCAGGCCCGCGGCCCGGCGCGCAGGGAGCGCGGTGGCGGCGGCGCCGATCGCGGCGAGAGCCAGGCTGACCGCCGCGAGGGTGAGCGGGTGCCCCCGCCTCGACGCCGTAGAGCAGAGCCTGCATCACCCGGCCGAGGCCCAGGGCGGCGCTCTCCTCGAGGAACTGGCGTGCCAGCCGCAGCCGCCCGGCGCCCAGCGCGGTGCGGATCGACATCTCGCGGTGGCGGGCGTCGGCCCGGACCAGGAACAGGTTCGCGGCGTTGGCGCACGCGATCAGCAGCACCAGCGAGACGGTCCCCATCAGGAGCCAGAGCACGTCGCCCACGCTCCCGATCGCGTCCCGGATCAGCGGCCGCACGTTGGGACCGAAGCGCGCCTCCTCCATCTGGGTGAAGGGGTCGGGTCCAGCTCATGGCGGCATCCTCCCGGGGAGGCGCCGCGAGGCGGCGCGCTCCGGGGTTCCAAGGATCGCGCTGGCCCGCGGGTGTGCGCTCTCAGGGGATCGCCATGCGCCGGGCGAGAGTAGCGACTTCCTCCGCCGCGAGTTGCTCGGTCGCCATCAGGGCCGCTCAGCGCGGAGTTCGACGGGGGAGCGTCTCTGAGCAGGAAGAACTCGCCGCTTCCCTGGTGGGCGAGCTTGGCTGATTGCCGTCACGGCGCTCTCCATCGTGCTGCGCAGGCGCACAAAGTTCCCACGGCGGCCTCCCATGGATACGAGGCGCGCTATCGCCAGCCCGGCTGCCTCGCCGACGTGGAGGTCGCGGGCCGTCATCACGGTCAACCGTGACACAATCGAGGTGATCGACATCCGCAACCCCAGGAGAAGGCCAGGTGCAGCGAGAGGGACTCGCGGCGGACGATGTCCTCGTCGTGGGTTTCGGCAACGACCTCGCCGGCGACGACGGCTGCGGGCCGGCCGTCGTCGCTCAACTGCGCCTGGCCCCACCGGCGCCGGGGCTGCGCGTCGTCGACGGCGGAACCGACTCGCTCGACCTGACCTCGCTCTGGGCCGGAGAGCCCGAGGTCTGGCTGGTCGACGCCGACCAGCGCGGGGACCCTCCCGGAACGGTCCACCGCCTGGAGCACGCCTCACTCGCGGCGCTGCCTCAGCGCCACACATCCGCGCATCGGCTCAGCCTGCCCGAGAGCCTGCGCTGTATCGTTCACGCATGGCCCGAGATGGCCGGGATCCGGTACCGGCTCTGGGGGATCGAGCCGGCGCGGCTCGATCCCGGCGAAGGCCTTTCGGATCCCGTGGCTCGGGCCGTGGGGGTCGTCGCCGGCGAGATCCGGCGCGCGGCCCACTCGATCGCCCGCGGGCGAGCGCGTGAGGTCTCACGGGAATGACGCGATGACGACACCCCAGACAGCGTCCGCGCGCGACAACCGGCCGAAGCTCCTCGAACGCGCCATGTCGCGGCACCAGTACGCGGGCCACGCCCTGATCGAGGTCCTGCACACGGCCCAGGAGCTGTACGGGTACCTCTCGCCCGAGCTGCTCGAGGCGGTCTCCCGGAAGCTGAAGCTCCCCCCCAGCCGCGTGCTCGGGGTCGCGACCTTCTACCATTTCTTCACCCTGCGTCCCCGGGGAGAGCGTTCTTTCGTGGTCTGCCTCGGCACCGCCTGCTACGTGGCGGGCGCACTGGAGCTGCTGGAGATCCTGGAGCGCCGCTGCGCCCGTTCCGGCTCGACCAGCCCGGACGGCAAGGTCAGCGTCGATTCGGCCCGCTGTATCGGCGCGTGCGGGCTGGCCCCGGCGGTGATACGAGACGGACGCATCCTCGGCCGTGTGACGGCCGCGCGGCTCGAAGCAGAGATCGAGGAGGTGGGTGCACCGTGAACGTCGAAGAGCTGGACGAGCGGCAGCGCGAGGAGCTCGAGCGGCTGGGTCGCGCGTCGGAACGACTGTACTGCTGCACGGCTGCGGGCTGCCTCTCCACGGGAGCCGACCGGGTTCGGCGTGCGCTCGTCGAGGAGGTGGAGAGGAGCGGCCGAGCCGGGAGCGTCGAGGTGTGTGGCACCGGCTGCCTCGGCCTGTGCGGCCGCGGCCCGCTGGTCCGCTCTTCGGCAGAAGACGTCCTCTACGCCGAGGTGGAACCGGCCGACGCGCCCGCGCTCGCCGATCCTGCGGGTCGCGCCGCCCTCGCCGAGCGCCGACTGGACGGACGATCGCCCTTCTATGCCCATCAGACCCGCGTGGTGCTCGAGCATTCCGGCCACGTCGACCCGGAGCGGATCGGGGACTACATCGCCGCCGGCGGCTACGCTGCCCTGGCGCGGGCGCTCTCGGAGATGACGCCGGAGGCGGTGATCGCCGAGGTCAGGACGAGCGGGTTGCGAGGCCGTGGCGGGGCGGGCTACCCGACGGCCCTCAAATGGGAGCTGGTCGCGCGCCAGCCCGAGGGAACGAAGTACGTGGTCTGCAACGCCGACGAGGGAGACCCCGGTGCGTTCATGGACCGCAGCGTCCTCGAGGGGGACCCGCACCGGGTGCTCGAAGGCATGGCCATCGCGGCGTATGCAGTGGGGGCGCAGCAGGGCTACATCTACATCCGGGGGGAGTACGGCCTGGCCATCCAGCGCCTCCAGAATGCGATCCGCCAGGCGGAGAGGGAGCACCTGCTCGGCGGCCGCGTGCTCGACACGGGGTTGCAGTTCCGCATCGACCTGCGCATCGGAGCGGGCGCGTTCGTCTGCGGCGAGGAAACCGCGCTGATCGCTTCGATCGAGGGCCAGCGGGGACACCCTCGCCAGCGCCCGCCCTACCCTCCCGAGATGGGCCTGTTCGACCGGCCCACCCTGATCAACAACGTCGAGACCTTCGCCAACGTGCCGCCGATCGTGGAGCGGGGCGGCGAGTGGTTCGCCTCCATCGGCACCGAGCAGAGCCCCGGCACCAAGGTCTTCGCCCTGGCGGGCCACGTGCGCAACACGGGGCTGATCGAGGTGCCGATGGGCACCTCGCTTCGCCGGATCCTGTTCGACATCGGCGGGGGCGTCCCCGAGGGGCGGCGCTTCAAGGCGGCGCAGACGGGCGGGCCATCCGGGGGCTGCATTCCCGAGGAGCACCTGGACATCCCCGTCGACTACGAGTCGCTCCAATCGATCGGGTCGATCATGGGCTCCGGGGGGCTGATCGTCATGGACGACAGCGCCTCGATGGTCGACGTGGCCCGCTACTTCATGGAGTTCTCCAAGGAGGAGTCCTGCGGCAAGTGCGTGCCGTGCCGCGCCGGGACCGTCGAGATGCACGAGATCCTGAGGCGCCTCGCCCGGGGCGAGGGGCGGCCGGGGGACGTGACGCTCCTCGAGCAGCTCTCGGCGCTGCTGAAGGAGACGAGCCTGTGCGGGCTGGGGCTGGCGGCGCCCAACCCGGTGCTGAGCACGCTGCGCTTCTTTCCCGAGGAGTACGAGTCGGCGGTGGCCGCTCCGGGGAGCGCGCCGGGCGACGGCGGAGGTGCCGAGTGAGCGTTCGGACGTTGACGGTCGACGGGCAGACGATCACGGGTACCGAGGACCAGACGCTGTTCTCGGCCGCCTGGAACGCCGGCATCCAGATCCCGCGGCTGTGTCACGTCGGCGGGCTGTCCGAGGTGGGCGCCTGCCGGCTGTGCATGGTGGAGATCGAGGGGCGCGAGAAGCTCCAGGCCTCCTGCATGACGCCTGTCGCGGAGGGCCTCACGGTCCACACGGACACCGAGCGGCTGCGCTCCCACCGCCGGCTGCTCGTCGAGCTGCTGCTGGCCGAGCGCAACCACGTCTGCGCCGTCTGCGTCGCCAACGGCAACTGCGAGCTCCAGGACCTGGCCGCGCGGCTCGGGGTCGACCACGTCCGGTTCTCGTACCGCTCTCCGGCGCTGAGCGTCGACCTCTCCCACGACCGCTTCGGCCTCGATCACAACCGCTGCATCCTCTGCACCCGCTGCGTACGGGTCTGCGACGAGGTGGAAGGAGCGCACACCTGGGACGTCGCCGGCCGCGGCGTGGAGAGCCGCATCATCTCGGACCTCGGGACGCCCTGGGGAAGCTCGGACACCTGCACGAGCTGCGGCAAGTGCGTCGAAGTCTGCCCCACCGGCGCGCTCTTCGACAAGGGCGCCGGCGTCGGCGAAATGCGCCGGGACCGGGGCTTCCTCAAGTACATCGTCAAGGCTCGGGAGCGAGGCGAGTGGATCCGGTGAGCCGCCCGCGCCTGGCCACCGTCTGGCTCGGGGGCTGCTCGGGCTGCCACATGTCCTTCCTGGACCTCGACGAACGCCTGATCGAGCTGGCCGCCCGCGCCGACGTCCGCTACTCGCCGCTGGTCGACGCCAAGGAGTTCCCCGAGGTCGACGTGACCCTGGTCGAGGGAGCGGTGGCGAACCGCGACCATCTCGCGCAGGCGCAGGTGCTGCGGGCGCGCAGCCGCATCCTGGTGTCCTTCGGCGATTGCGCGGTCACGGGCAACGTGACCGCGCTGCGCAACGCGTTCGCCCTCGAGGACGTGCTCGACCGCGCTTACCGCGAGACCGCGACGGTGGTGCGGGGCGTCCCCGGGAGCGCCGGGGGCGACGTGCCGGAGCTGCTGCCGCGGGTGGTCCCGCTCCATCACGTGGTCCGGGTCGACCACTTCCTCCCCGGCTGTCCGCCCCCGGCGGACGCGATCGCCCAGCTCGTGTTCGGCCTGCTCGACGGGCAGCCGCCCGAGGGGACGCGGAGGTTCGGCTGATGGGCGAGCGGATCGTCGTCGAACCCGTGACCCGCATCGAGGGGCACGCCAGGATCACCGTGCAGCTCGACGACTCGGGCGCCGTGTCGGGAGCGATCTTCCACGTCACCGAGTTCCGCGGCTTCGAGAAGCTCTGCGAGGGGCGCCCGTTCACCGAGATGCCCGGCCTGATGTCGCGCATCTGCGGGATCTGCCCGATCAGCCACGTGCTGGCGGCTGCCCGCGCGGGCGACCAGATCCTCGGCGTCGGGATCCCCGAGGCGGCGCGCCTCCAGCGCCGGCTGCTCACCTACGCCCAGGTCCTCCAGTCCCACGCGCTCTCCTTCTTCCATCTCTCGGCACCCGACCTGCTGCTGGGCTTCGACGCCGATCCCGAGCGGCGCCACATGTTCGGGCTGCTGGAGTCGGAGCCGGACCTGATGCGCCGGGGAATCCGCCTGCGCGCCCTCGGCCAGCAGGTGATCGAGGACGTCGCCGGCAAGCGCATCCATCCGTCGTGGGGCGTACCGGGCGGGGTCAGCCAGCCGGCCCCCGAGTCGGTGAGACAGCGCATCCGCGACGGCGCCCCCGAGGCCCGCGAGTCGATCCGGATGGCGCTGGACCGGATGAAGCAGTTGCTCGATGGGTTCCGCGACGAGATCGACGGGATCGGCAACTTCCCGTCGCTCTTCCTCGGCAGCGTCGACGAGGACGGTGCGCTCGAGTACGTCGACGGCCGGATCCGCATCGTGGACGGCGAGCGGAACACCGTCGCGGACCAGCTCGATCCCCACCGCTACGCGACCTACTTGGCCGAGGCGAGCGAGGCCTCGAGCTACATGAAGTTCCCCTACTACAAGCCCCTGGGCTACCCCGGGGGCATGTACCGCGTGGGGTCCCTGGCGCGCCTCAACGTCGCCGAGCGCGCCGGAACTCCCCTCGCCGACCGCGAGCTGCGCGAGCTCCGCCAGCGCGGACAGGGGGCGGTGACGGCATCGTTCCACTACCACCTGGCCCGGCTCGTCGAGATGCTGCACTGCGTCGAGCGGCTCGAGGAGCTGTGCGAGGAGCCGGAGCTCACCGGCACTCACGTGCGCGCCCGGGCGGGCGTCAACGCCCACGTCGGCGTCGGTTCCTGCGAGGCGCCCCGCGGGACGCTCTTCCACCGCTACGAGGTGGACGACGACGGGCTCGTCCAGCGCGCGGACCTCTTGATCGCGACCTCCCAGAACAACCTCGCCATGAACCGCACGGTCGAGCAGGCCGCGCGCCGCTTCGTCAAGCCGGACGCGCTGGAGGAGGGGATGCTGAACCGGGTGGAGGCGGGGATCCGCTGCTACGATCCTTGCCTCTCCTGCGCCACCCACGCGCTCGGGAGCATGCCGCTGCAGGTCGAGCTGCGAGGCGCTGACGGCGCCCTGCGGGCGCGGCTCGCCCGCTGACGGCGCGCTCCCCGGCCGCCTCAGCAGATCCTCGGGAGCTGTTCCCCGCCGTGCAGAGCCCACCAGGGGTTCGTCGACGTGGATCGCCGCCTCTGAAACCTGGATCGAACAGTCGAAGCTGCCGCTCGCTCGCGAGCTCGGCGCCTATCCCTCGGGCGAGGGCATGCGCGAATCGTCGTGCGGGGAGTCTTCGAGGGGCTCGAGCGGCGCGGCACCGCCCGACTGCGAGGATCAAACGGGGGAATCGCGAAGGTCGTCGCGTTGACCCAGCTCGATCCGGGAGACGCAGGCGAGGTGTGATCGCCTGCTCGCGCGCCCCGGCACAGTTCGGCGAGCAGATCCTCTCGCGGACAGCCTCAGGGCCCGGGGCCCGAGGCTTGGCGGTCCCGGATCAACAGGCCTCCGCCTCGGCGGAACGGGAGCGCTCAGCGCCGAAGCGGCCGTCGGGTCGCCGTCCCAGCCCGCTCAGGTAGAGCTGAATGCGCGCCGGTGTCCCCAGGTCAGACCAGCCGCAGTCCGGAACCGCAGTGACCGAGAGCCACCGCGTCGAGGGTTGAAGCACGTCGCGCGAGAAGTCGGCAGTGGGGAGCGCCTCGTAGAGGCGCTCCAGACGGGCGCGCTCCATTCCCTCCCGCACGCACCGGCTCAGCATCCCCAGCATGCGGGGATGCGTGCGCTCGAAGAGGAGCAGCAGAGCCTTGGCCGGAGCGACGAAGATGAATGCGTTTAGCAGCGCTCCGCGCCTCATCAGATCCTCCGCCGTCTCTCGGTCGGGCTTCTCGACGAACCGGCAAATGGCGCGAGGCCCGCGGCCGTCGGCAAGAGCTGGAAGCATCCAGCCGTACTCTGGGTCGAAACCCGAAGGCGTCATCCCCAGGAGCAGAACCCGGCGGTCGTCGGGCTGGGTGTTCCGGATCGCGTCGACGAGTGCGCCCTTCAGCTCGGCCTCGTCGGCGACATAGTGATCGGAGGGTAGGACGAGAAACCGCGCCATGGGATCGCGCCGGAGGTAGATGCTCAGTAGGGGAAGCAGCACGCCGGCTGCCGTGCCGCGATTGCGGGGCTGGACGACGATGTTGGCCGGCGGGACGTCGGTGAGCTCCCGCGCCCAGAATCCTCGATGCTGTTCCGCCACCACCACGACGACGACGCGCTCGGACGGCACGACGTTGCGTGCGCGGTCCAGAGCTCACCGCACCATGGCTTGCTCGCCGGGCGGTCCCCAGTACTGCTTCGGCACGCTCGCCCTCGACGAGCTCGACGTCATGTCCGAAACCCGGGTGCCGCTACCGCCCGCGAGAACGATCGCCCAGAGATGCTTCCGCGGACTCATTCGCCCTCGATCCCGAACGGGTTCCGTGCCCGTCCAGCGCCATCGCCGGCCCCCGCGAGCCGGTCACGGGAATCGCTGCCGCGCGTCTGGGGGTGCGCTCCGCTGCCGTCTTCCGCGGTCGCCCAGGGTCTCGGACCGACCTTCACGCGCTCTCGCCCCACCGTTCGCGGATCGCCCGTCAGCAGCCGCAGCGCGAACCTGAGCAGGTCCGTTCGAGCGATGATCCCGACCGGGATCTCGTCTCGGACCACGGGGATGTGGTCGAAGCCGAGGTGGAGCATCCTCGCGATGGCTTCCACGACCGAGGCGCCCTCGTCGAGCGTGACCGGCCGCGGGGTCATGATCTGCCGGGCCGCCCGCATGGCCGATGTCGCAGAGCCGGTCGCCTGGTGGGCCGCCCGCCGAGGCTCGCCGGGGAGTCCGGGGGCACAGAAAGGGGGGAAGGGGCAATCGCCGGCCTTGGCCCCAAAGTCGGACGCCGTCACGATCCCGACGCACTCACCCCTGGAAGTGACCACCGGCAAGCAGCCGATCCTGTGGCGGATCATTTGCGCGGCGAGCTGGTCGAGGGACGTGTCCTCCCGAACGGTGATCGGAGGCGTGGTCATGAGATCGGCCAGTTTCACGCTCTCCCCTTCCGCGGCGCGTCCGCCGCAGCCCCGACCCCACCGGCGTCACTCTACGGGGTCCGATTCGGGGAGCACCAATACATTCTCGTTCGGGCACCCATAGGCTGGCCCTATGCTTGATCCACCCGTTGCGCTCGATGGACGAAGGCCCTCCATGGTCCTCGGACGCTCGCCGAGAGCGGATCGACCGGGCCTTGAAGGTCCTGGAGCCCGAGGATCGAGGGTGATCCTCGACACCGACGTCGTGCCGGACCTCGGCCGGGAGAGCGGGTAGCACCAACCCCTTGCTGCGAGGCGCGGACGGCACCCTGCGGGCGCGCCTCGCCCGCTGAGGGCGCGCACCCCGGCCGCCTCAGCAGATCCGCGGGAGCTGCTCGCCGCTGAGCATGTCTACGATGCGCGTCGCGCCGATCGGGGTGAGCAGCCGCACCAGGCCGCGGGGGTCCTCCTCGACGGCGCCGATCAGGACAGCCCCCGCTCCCAGCGGATGGGCGCGCAGTACTTCGAGAGCGCGCTCGGCGTCGGCCTCCGCGACGAAGGCCACGAAGCGTCCCTCGTTGGCCACGTAGAGGGGATCGAAGCCGAGCAGCTCGCAGGCTCCCCGGACCTCCTCGAGCACGGGAACGCTCGACTCCTCGATGCGCACGCCGAGCCCCGCCGCGGTGGCGATCTCCACGAGGGCGCTGGCCAGGCCGCCGCGGGTCAGGTCGCGCAGGCAGTGGACCTCGATTCCCGCGGAGAATAGGCGCAGCACCGCCTCCGCGAGCGGGGCGCAGTCGCTCTCGACCGTCGTCTCGAAGGCGAGGTTCTCGCGCGCGGCGATGATCGCGATCCCGTGCCGGCCCAGGTCGCCGCTGAGCAGCACCCGGTCGCCCGCCCGCAGCGATGCCGGGCCGATGGCGTGGTCGTGCTCCAGCACGCCGATCCCGGCCGTGTTCACGAAGATGCCGTCGCCCTTGCCACGGTCGACCACCTTGGTGTCGCCCGTGACGAGCTGCACGCCCGCCGCCTGCGCGGCGCGACCCATGGAGCGGGTCACGCGCCAGAGCGTCTCCATCTCCAGGCCCTCCTCCAGGATCATCCCCGCGCTCAGGTAGAGCGGGCGCGCTCCGCACATGGCGAGGTCGTTGACAGTGCCGTTCACCGCGAGGCTGCCGATGTCCCCGCCGGGAAAGAACAGCGGCTGCACCACGTAGGAGTCGGTGGTGAACGCGATGCGGCCGGAGGGCAGCTCCAGCCGGGCGCCGTCGTGCCGCTGCTCGAGGAACCGGTTCGCGAAGCTGGGGATGAACAGCGTCTCGAGGAGCTGCCGGGACAGGGTCCCGCCGCCCCCGTGGGCCATCAGCACCCGTGGGTAGCGGTCGAGCGGCAGCGGGCAGGA
>Ga0299906_10000858_pt1 | contig 26757 bp, 16 predicted proteins | sample RVTome_14_FD_200259 | JGI IMG/M metagenome (GOLD analysis project Ga0299906, IMG submission 200259) | Soil microbial communities from uranium-contaminated site in the Upper Colorado River Basin, Wyoming, United States - RVT145D125 (version 2) ...
GAGACCTGGACCTGTTCGCCGTGCAGGGAGCCGCGCTCGGCGCCGGCGGTTCCGTGGCACCCGCGATGATCGGCACGCGCCCCGGGAGCCGGCTCTATCGCAACGACGTCGATCGCGACGGGAGGGTGCGGTTCGTCGACGTCACCGAGGCCAGCGGCATCGTCGCGCGCGGCTACGGCATCGGAGCCGCCACGGGCGACTACGACAACGACGGCTGGATGGATCTCTATGTCACGAGCCTGGGATCCAACCACCTCTTTCGCAACGAGCGTGACGGCTCCTTCCGTGACGTGACCGATCTGGCCGGGGCCGACGATGCGCGGTGGAGCACCAGCGCCACCTTCGTCGACTACGACCGGGACGGGTGGCTCGATCTGTTCGTGGCCAACTACGTGGACTTCGCCATCGAGATGCCTCGCGCCTGCTTCGCGGCCGGCAGCGCGCGCGACTACTGCAACCCTGCCGTGTACGACCCGGTGCCCGACCGGCTGCTGCACAACGAGGGCGACGGCACCTTCCGCGACGTCTCGGCGCGTTCGGGCATCGGGGCTGCAAGCGAGAGGGGACTCGGCGTGCTGGCGGCCGACGTGGATGGCGACGGCTGGACGGATCTCTACGTGGCCAACGACGGCGATCCCAATCAACTGTGGATGAATCAGGGCGGCGACGGCACGTTCCGCGACGACGCGCTGCTCGCCGGGGTGGCGGTGAACCGTGCCGGCCGGCCGCAGGGGGGGATGGGCGTCGACCTGGCGGACGTCGACGGCGACGGTGACGAGGACCTGTTCGTCACCAACCTCGACAACGAGTCCAACACGCTGTACGAGGCCCTGGGCCGGGGGCTGTTCGAGGACCGGACGGTCGAGTTCGGGCTGTTCCGCCTCGGCCTGACCGGGTTCGGCGCGCGCTTCCTCGACGTCGACAACGACGGCTGGCTCGATCTGCTGGCGGTCAACGGCGCTGTGCGGCGGCTGGCGGCGCAGGTGCGCGCCGGCGATCCGCATCCGCTCAGGCAGCCGCGGCGTCTGTTCCGCAACGACGGTGCCGGACGGTTCGTCGACGTGAGCGGGGAAGCCGGCCCCGCCTTCGTGTCGCCCGAGATCGGGCGCGGGCTGGCCGCCGGGGATCTCGACAACGACGGTGACATCGATGCCGTCGTGTTCAACAACAGCGGGCCCCTCCGCGTGCTGCTCAACGAGATCGGGGCCCGCCGCCACTGGCTTGGCGTGCGCGTCGTGGATCCGCGCTCCGGCCGCGATCTCCTCGCCGCGCGCGTGGAGCTCCGGCGCCCGGAGCGGTCCGCGCTCGTCCGGCGCGTGCAGGTCGACGGCAGCTACGCCTCGGCCGGAGACCCGCGCGTGCTGTTCGGCCTCGGCGACGACGGCGGCGCCCAGACTGTCGTCGTCCGGGTGGGTGCCAGCGAGGAGCGCTTTTCCGATCTGGCCGTCGATCGCTACTGGGTGCTCGAGCCCGGCCGGCCGCCGCGCCCGGCGGACGCGTCCAGATGACGGCCCGCCGCAGACGGTCCCTGGAAGGACTGGCGCGGTGCCTGACGCCGTGCCTGCTCTTCGCGGCAGCCGTGCAGGCCCCACCCGCCGCGCTGCAGGCGTCCCAGCGGCCGGAGCTCGATGCGGTCTCCGCGCCGGATCCGACCACACTCGAGCCCGCGGTGGCCCGGCAGATTCGGGAGGCGCAGGAGGCGTTCGCACGCGTGGCGGCCGGGCGCGCCGCGTCGGCGGCGCCGCTGGCGGCGGCGTACGGCGAGCTCGGTCGTCTCTACCACGCCTACGAGTTCTTCGATGCGGCCGAGGCGGCCTACCGCAACGCGGCGAGGCTGGCGCCGGCCGAGCATCGCTGGCCGCACCTGCTGGGGTACCTCTACCGGCAGATCGGTCGTCTCGAGGAGGCCGCCGACGCGCTCACGGCGGCCCGGCGGCTGCGCCCCGACGACCACGCGGCCGAGGCGTACCTCGGCGACGTCTATCTGCTGATGAACCGCCTGGAGCCGGCCCGCGAGACGTTCCGCGGGCTCACCGCCGTACTTCCGGCGACGGCCCGCAGTGGACTGGGCGATATCGCCCTCCGGGAGCGTCGATACGCGGACGCGATCGAGCACTTCGAGGCCGCGCTCGCCATCGCCCCGCAGGCGGCGTCTCTGCGCTATGCGCTCGCGATGGCGTATCGCGGTGTCGGTCGTCTCGACGAGGCGCGCTCGCAACTGGCGCAGCGAGGGTCCGGAACCGTTGTGCCGGCCGATCCGATCGTCGACGGGCTGCGCGACCTGCTGCGGGGTGAGCGGGCGCTCGTGATGCTCGGTCGTCGCGCCTACGAGGCCGGACGGTACCGCGAGGCGGCGGACGCATTCGAGCGGGCGGCCGACGAGATCCCGTCGAGCATCGTGGCGAGGGCCAACCTGGGACTGGCGCTCGTGCAGCTCGGCGAGCGGGAGCGCGCGGCCGCGGCGTTCACGGCTGCGCTCGCGCTCGACGGCCGGGACCAGACGGCGCGGGCCGGCCTGGGCCTGCTGCGCGCGGGCGAGGGGCGTGACGGGGAAGCCGTCACACACCTGCGCGTGGCGTTCGCGGAGATGCCGCAGGACGCCGGCCTGGGACGGGAGCTGGCCCGGGCGCTCATCCGGCTGGAACGGAACGGCGAGGCGATCGAGGTGCTGCGCTCGATCTCTGCTGCCGCCCCCGGCGACGAGGACCTGGCCGTGGGCCTCGCGATGCTGCTGTCGGAGGAGGAGCGGTATCGTGAGGCGGTAACGGTCCTGTCGCAGGCCCACGCCCGGTTCCCGGATCGTCTGGCGACTGCCACGACGCTCGCCCGGCTGCTCGCCTCGTCCCCGGATCCCGGCGTGCGCGACGGACAACGAGCGCTCGATCTGGCGACGCAGGTGTACGATGCCGGTCCGGCGCCGGCGCACGCGGAGACGGTCGCGATGGCCCTCGCCGAGCTCGGGCGCTGCGACGAGGCCGCGGCGTGGATCGAGCGGGCCGTGGCAGCGGCGGCGAGCGGCGACGACCCCACCGAGGAGGCACGCCTGCGGGACGAGGCGCGTCGCTACGCCGGACGTCCCTGTCGGCCCTGAACGCGGAAACGGGCGGGCCCCCCAACCGAGGAGCCCGCCCGCATGACTGGCGTCGAGCCGGACCCTAGAAGTCGAGCTGCGCGCTCAGCTTGAAGAGTCGCGGCAGGAGGATCGACGTCGGCCGGCGCCAGGAGACGCCGTAGCTGGCGTTCTCGGTCAGCACGGCGTTGCTGTTCAGGACGTTGTAGAAGTCGAAGTTGACGCTGATGCGGTTCTCGGCGACGCGGAAGATCTTCGCCAGCCGCAGGTCGATCTGGTTCACCCGCTCCTCGTACACCTCGCCAGCCTGCACGATGTTGTAGGCGCGGAAGAAGCCCTCCGAGAAGCCGTGCCCGAGCGTGGTGGCGGCCGCGGGCAGGTTGTAGTTGGCCGACAAGGCGTCGCCAGCCAGGTTCTGGACCGTCCCGCTGATCTGCACGTCGATCCGCGGAATCGTGTACGACGCCAGCCCCTGGACGTTGGTGCGGAACCCGTTGTTCTGCTCGCACCGCTCGAGCGGCCGCGCGGCGAACACGAACGTCCGGGTCGGGTTGCCGAAGAACGTATGCAGCATCTCCGGCAGGGCGTCGACGACGGCGCAGTCGTTGGTGACCACGCGACCCGTGCTGAAGCCGCCCTGCACCAGCAGGCCGTTCGCCAGGCGGGCGTTGACCTGGGTGGTCACGCCGTCGTAGTGCTCCGTCATCGCTCCGAAGTTCTCGGAGGCGGTGACGAAGTACTGCGTGGAGGTGGCGATGGCGGCCGGTGTCAGCGTGAACCCCGTGAGCGTCTGGCCGCCACCGCCGGGCAGGGCCGGATCCACGGGGGTCGTGAAGGTGAACCGCTCGTAGTCGGCCGCACCGACCGCGAGGTCGTCCGTCACGCGGACGTTGCCGTACCACCGCCGGGCGTACTGGAGGTCCACCGAGACGCGCGGCACGATCTCGTGCTGCACGCCCAGCGTGAACTCCCAGTTGTTGGCGCGCTTGCCCCACCCCTCGAGCAGGTCCGGATCGTAGGTGGTGCCCGGGGTGACGGTGCCGAAGATCGCCGCGTTGTTCAGCGCGCCGCACTCGCCGCTGACGCCGAAGTCGTTGAGGTCGCACTGCGGGATGAAGTCGCCGTTGTCGGTCCACGTGCGGGTCGTCTGCGTCTCCAGGCGGTTGATGGGGTTGGGCGCGTCGGTAACCTGGGCCGCGCCGAACCCGGTGGTGCCCAGGCCCTCGAGGTACTTGTTGAGCGTCACCTTCAGCGCGGTGCGGCCGTCGCCGAACACGTCGTAGGTGGCGCCGAGCTTCGGCGTCACGTCCTTCCAGTTCAGGTTCTCGATCCGCGGGTACTGGACGTCCAGGACCCGACCGAAGAACGTCCCCGAGATCCCCTGTTCCGGGAAGCTGTTCTTGAAGTGGTCGAAGCGCAGTCCTCCCGACAGGCTCAGCCGGCCCGTCGTCCACTTGTCCTGCACGAACAGCCCCATGTCCCGATCCACGTTCGCCGAGACCGTGCGCGGTGTCAGCCGGTAGGTGATCGAGTTCGGGTTCCCGTTCGCGAAGTTGTAGCTGTACGGTGGCACGGGGTCGGTGTAGGTGCTGTTCTCGTAGTGGAGGTACGCGTTGTTGAAGCCCACCTTGAAGTTGTGGGACCCCGTGATGTACGAGAGCGCCGCCCTGTAGTGGATGTTCCAGTTCCACGAGTTGTTGTAGTCGGGGTCGGCCCGGTACTCGAGCGGACCGCCCGTTGCGAGCGACGGGTTGTCGTTGATCGACACGATCCCCGGCGTGATCGCCTCGACGTTGCCGCCCTTGCCGGTCTGGAGGTGCATGTTGCCCCACCGCTCCACGCGGTGGATGGCGCTCAGCTCGAGCAGCAGGTTGTTGTTGACCGGAGAGCTCCAGTCGGCAGAGACGAAGCGCTGGACGGGGAACCGCCGGTCGGTCCCCGCCTCGGGGGACTGCGTCGAGCTCAGGTCGTTCGGACAGCCGCAGTAGTCCTCGTAGTCCATCGTGACGCCGAACTTGTTGCGGGGCGAGGCCTGCCAGGTGAACCGCATCTGGTAGATCTTCTGGTCCTGGTGGTTGAAGGCCTGCTGTCCGTTCGACTCCCAGCGGAAGTTGTTCGGGTCGTTCACGTTCCGGTTGAAGAACATGCCCGCGACGTAGTTCTCCGCGTAGATGTAGCGGCCCGACAGGAAGAACCAGAGCTTGTCCCTCAGAATGGGTCCGCCGAAACCGGGGTTGAAGTCGCCGTTGCGCTTGATCGTGTTGGGCGTCTGCAGGCCGGCGGCCTCCACGTCGGTCCCCGTGTAGTTGTCGCTGGCGAAGCCCTCGTCGGCGTAGCTGGCGAAGACCGTGCCGCTGAACGAGTTGCCGCCGTCGCGCGGGATGAAGTTGACGCGCACGCCGCCGGTCGCCGCCGTCGCGTCCACGCCCGAGACGTCGATCGCGAATTCGGCCGTGCCGCTCGCGTTGGGCACCGCGCCGCCGCCCCAGCCGCCGGCGATGCCTGAGCTCAGCGCCACGCCGTTGACCATCATGCGCTGGTCCGAGGTACGCCCGCCGTTGGCGACGAGCGAGGCCACCTCCTGCACGACCGAGCCGCCGACGTCCTGACCGCCGAAGCCGGTCTGCACCCCCGGGATCAGACGCCCGACGGTGAACGGCGTGCGGGAGCTCGGGATGGCGGAGACGAGCTCCTGGTCGAGGACCGCCTGTCGGGTGGTGGACTGCAGATCGACGATCGGCGTGGCACCGCTGACCGTGATCGTCTCCTGCAGGGCGCCGACCTGCATGCTCGCGTCGACCGTGGTGACCGCCGAACCCGTCAGGACGACGTCCTCGCGGATCACGGTGGTGAACCCTGGAAGCGTGAACGTGACGCGGTAGGTGCCGGGACGAAGATCGGCAACCGTGTATCGACCCGTCCCGTCGCTGATCGTGGTGCGAACTTTCTCGATCAGGACGGGGCTCGTGGCCTCGATCGTGACGCCCGGCAGCACGCCGCCGGACGCGTCGCGGACGATGCCCGCGATGGAGGCCTGGGCGAGTGCGGCCGTCGGCAGGCCGATCACCAGCCCGAGCGTGAGTACCACTCGTGTCATACGCCGCATGGACCCTCCTTCTGGCAGGGAAACCCCGACTTGCTCGGCGATACGCTCCTGTAACACCGGAAACCTGTCCAATACCGATTGCTGTACCAGGTATACCGATCCGGTATGGCTGTTTCTGCTATATTCCCCGCCCGCATGGACCTGAAGCTGGTACGGGCCTTCATCGCCGTGGCCGACGCGTCGAGCGTCACCAAGGCCGCCGCCCGTCTGCACATCTCCCAGCCGCCCCTGAGCCGCCAGATTCACCAGCTCGAACAGGAGCTCGGGCTCACCCTCTTCGTCCGGCACTCGCATGGGGTGACGCTCACCGAGGCGGGCGCGCGGCTCCTCGAGCGGGCCAGGGCCGTCGATCGGGCCGAGCGGGAGTTCGAGGAGGCGGCCCTGCGCGCGGCCGGCGACCAGAGCCGGGGCGACTCGATCCGCGTCGGCATCGGCTGGGGCCTGTGGGACCTGGTCAACGCCGTGCGCGTCGAGTTCTCCGGCCGCTCCCCGGAAGCGGTCTTTGCCGTGACCGATACGCCGTGCTGGTACGACTCGGACGAGCAGCTCCGGAACGGATCGATCGACGTCGCCCTGGCCAGACCGCCGTTCAACCCGGCCTTCGCGGTGTCGGATCCGGTCCGGATCGAGCCGCTTCAGGCGATCGTGGCGGAACGGAGCCCCCTGGCGGCGCAGGCCTCGGTCTGCGTGCGCGACCTGGCGGGCGAGACGTTGCTGCTCTGGGACCGCCACATCGCTCCGGTGCTCTACGACCAGATCCTGTCGCTGTACGCGCGCGCGAGCCTCTCGCCACCGATGGTCCCGACGCCGGGCGCCGGCCCCTACAATCACGCCGGCATGCTGCTGGTCGCCTCGGGCAGGGGCATCTACTTCGGGTACGGCGTGCCGGGGACCGGAAGCGATGCCCCCGGCGGCGTGGCGGCCCGGCCGGTCTCCGACCCGGGAGCCACCGTGGAGGTCCGTGCCGTGTACAAGAAGAACGCCGTCACCGGCGCGGTGAAGCAGTTCCTCGATGCCGTGCGCGTCGTGTCCCCCGTCGTGGAGGCCGACAGTCCTCCTGGCCGTGCGGTCTCCGCCCGTGTCAGGTTCCGGCGCTGAGGCGTCCGTCGCTGTCCCGGCGGCCACCGGCCCCGCGCTGGCCGCTGCGCTCGCGCTCCTCGTGCTGGGACCTGCCTGCGGGTCGCCTGGGCCGTCGAGCTCGCCTGCGCTGTTCGAGGAGCGGGCGGGGGAGAGCGGCCTCGACTTCGTGCACCGGAACGGCATGTCCGGCAGGTTCTACGTCCCGGAGATCATGGCCCCCGGCGTGGCGCTCTTCGACTACGACGCCGACGGCGATCTGGACGTGTATCTCGTCCAGGGCCAGGCGCTCGAACCCGGTGGCCCGCGCACGCCGGCCCGGCGTGAGGCTCCGCTGTCCGACCGTCTGTACCGGAACGACCTGCGCGTCGGGCCGGATGGCGGCCCGTGGCTCGGGTTCACCGACGTGACGGCGAGTGCCGGCCTCGACCCGCGCGGCTACGGCATGGGGATGGCCGCCGGTGACGTGAACAACGACGGGTGGGTCGATCTGTACCTCACGCGCTTCGGCGCCCCCAATCAGCTGCTGATCAACCAGCGCGACGGGTCGTTCGCCGATCGCGCGCGGGCGGCCGGCGTCGACGACCTCGCGTGGGGCGTCTCGGCATCGTTCGTCGACGTCGATCGCGACGGCTGGCTGGATCTCTTCGTCGGCAACTACCTGCAGTACGACCTGGCGTCGGCCACGCCCTGCGTCGCCGCCTCGGGCGCCCCGGGCTACTGCACGCCCGATGCCTATTCGGCGCTGCCCGATCGGCTGTACCGGAATCGGGGTGACGGCACCTTCGAGGACATCAGTGACGTCTCGGGTATCGCGCGGGCGTACGGCCCCGCGCTCGGCGTCGTCGCTGCCGACTTCGACGGCGACGGATGGCCCGATCTGTACGTCGCCAACGACGGGGCCGAGGACCAGCTCTGGCGGAACGGCCACGACGGCACGTTCGAGGACCGGGCGCTGCTCGCCGGCGTCGCCCGGCCGGTGACGGGCGTGCCCGAGGGGAGCATGGGCGTCGACGCCGGTGACGTGGACGACGACGGCGACGAGGACCTGTTCATCACGGAGCTGGCCGGCGAGGGCAGCAACCTGTTCGTCAACGACGGGACGGGCACCTTCGAGGACCGGAGCGCGCCGTCCGGGCTCGCCCTGGCGAGCCTTCGGTTCACCGGCTTCGGCACCGGATGGCTCGACTACGACAGCGACGGGTGGCTGGACCTGCTGTCGGTGAACGGGACCGTCCAGATCATCGAGGCGCTCCGACAGGCCGGCGATCCGATGCCGCTCCACCAGCGCCGGCTGCTGCTCCGGAACCGTGGCGACCTGCGCTTCGACGACGTCACGACGGCGGCCGGCGCCTCGTTCCAGACGTCGGAGGTCGGCCGCGGGGCCGCCTTCGGGGACGTCGACAACGACGGGGACGTCGACGTGCTCATCGGGCACAACAACGGACCGGTGCGACTGTTCCTCAACCGGACGACCGGCAGCCACTGGCTGGGCCTGCGCCTGCTCGCGTCCGGCCGGGACGCGCTCGGCGCGCGCGTGGAGATCGTGCAGGCCGGCGTCTCGCGTTGGCGCCGGTCGCGGGCGGACGGCAGTTACGCGTCGGCCAGCGACCCGCGCGTGCTCGTCGGACTCGGACGGGCAGGCGACGCGGTCGACGTGCGTGTCCGCTGGCCGGACGGCTCGATGGAGCGCTGGGTGAACCTGCCCGTCGACCGGTACGTGACGCTCACACAGGGGAGCGGGTCGTGAGCGTGGCGGGCCTGCGCCGGCTCGGCGTGGCGGTCTGGTCCGGGGCGCTCGTCGTGCTCGCCGCCTGTGGACCTGCGCTGGAGACGGAGCGGGCAACGCCGGCGGCCGCCGACCCTCCGGTGCCCCTTGCGCTGCCCGACCTGTCCATGATGCTCGAGCCGGTGCAGCAGGCGCTGCGAGAGCGCTTCGCGGCCCTGCAGGCGATCGACGAGCGCACCGGCGCCAGCTCCCGGGAACGTGCGGCGGCGTACGGCGAGCTCGGGCGGTATCTGCTGGCGGCCGAGTTCCTCGACGCCGCCGGCGACAGCTTCGCCCACGCGGCCGATCTCGATGGCGAGGACATGCGGTGGCCGTACTTCCTCGCGCACGTCGGTCGCCTGCAGCACGATCCGGCTGTGGCGGCGGCCAGCTTCGAGCGCGCCCTGCGGCTCCGGCCCACGCACGTGCCGGGGCTCATCTGGCTCGCGGAGATGCGCCTCGCGCTCGACGAGCCGGCGGCCGCGCGGGCCGCGCTCGAGCGGGCGCGGGCGGTGGGCGCACCGGCCGCGGTGGTCGCCTATGGCCTCGGACGGGCGGCGCTGGCCGAGCGCCGGTACCGGCAGGCGGTCGAAGCTCTGGAGGCTGCACTGGCCGAGCGGCCCGATGCGACGCGCGCGCACTATCCGCTGGCGCTCGCCTACCGCGCCCTCGGCGACGCCGCGGCGGCCGAACGACATCTCGCCCTCCGCGGCGAAGGCGATCTCGTTGCCGACGATCCGTTGATCGGCGCGCTCGCGGGATTGCTCGAGGGCGCCGCCGCGCACGCCCTGCGCGGGGCGCAGGCGATGGACGAGCACCGCTGGACCGATGCCGTCGGCCACCTGCGCGCCGCGACCGAGGCGGCTCCCGGCGACGCCTTCGCCCGGCTCAACCTCGGCACGGCACTGTACATGACGGGTGACGCGGAGGGTGCAATGGCCTCGTACCGGGAGGCCGTGCGCCTGGTGCCGGCCCTCGACCGGGCGCACGTCGGCATCGGCGTGCTCCTGCAGGCCGGCGGCGACGACGCGGGAGCGATCGCGGCCTTCGAGGCCGCCCGAGACGCGGCGCCCGCCAACGTCGAGGCGCGGCTGGCGCTTGCCGATGCGCTGCGCCGCACCGGCCGCGTGGACGGGGCGGTGGTCGAGTACACCGAAGTGCTGCGGCAGCGCCCCGGCAGCGCCGATGCGGCCTTCGGCCTGGCCATCGGGCTGGTGCGGCTCGGGCGCCACGGGGAGGCACGGATGCGGCTCGAGACCGCCGCGGGGGTCTTCGCCGACGACCCGCGGTTTGCGCACGCGCTGGCCCGGCTGCTGGCCGCGTCGCCAGAGGACGCCGTGCGCGACGGCGCGCGCGCCGTCACGCTGATGGAGCGGCTGATGGCCGGCCAGCCGACGCTGGTCATGGCCGAGACGATGGCGATGGCGCTGGCCGAGACCGGGCGGTTCGACGAGGCCGTCTCGTGGCAGCGTGACGCGGTTGCCAGCGCCGCCGAAGCGGGACGGGACGACCTGGTGGCGCGACTGCGCCCGAATCTCCGGCTCTACGAGGAGCGGCGTCCCTGTCGCACGCCCTGGACCGACGACGATCCCGTGCACTACCCGACGCCGGCGTCCTGACGCAGGGCGTCGCGACATCCACCCGACCCTGACGCTCGGTCCACGCCGAAGGCAGGCAGGGGGTCTCCGGGACGCCCCTGCGCGTGTCTCCGATCCGGCTCAGTTCGAGGGAGCCAGCGTGTTCATGAGCTGCGCGTACACCGCATCGAAGAACGCGAGCTTCTCCGCTGGCGCCGCGGCTTCGGGCTGCACGGTGTCGCCGAGGACCATGACCCGATCCTTCGACACGTCCGTGTACTGCGGCCAGGCCGGAAGGCCCGGTCCGTTCGGATCGCCCCGGGTCATGAAGTTCACCCAGTAGGACGACATCTGGTCGGCCAGCCGGCGATCGACGTCGTTCCATTCGAGCGGCCCGTTCGAGTACGGGTGATTGAAGACGTACGAGATCTCCGCGGTGTGCGTGGCGCCGTTCGGCTGTGGCTCTCCGTTGCGCAGCGGCACGCGCGTGAAGAAGTAGGCGTAGCCCTTGCGCCCCTTCTTCGACTGCGCCGCGGCGAACTGCCGCATGTTCCAGTTGATCTCGTCGTTGATCACCAGCGCCTGCATCGCGGCCACCTCGGCGTCGGTCGTCGCGGAGTACACCTTCAGAAACGTGTCAGCCAGATCGCCGTACTGCGTCCTGGCGCGCGCGACGTACGCTTCTGCGGCCGAGCCCGCGGCCGCGTCACCGCCGGCGCCAGCCCCGCCGCGGCCGCCGCGACCACCCCGCCCGCCGCCGAAGAACGAGCTCTCGTCCTTGTTCGAACCGGCGAGCACGTCCACGTCGTTCTGTGCGCCCCTCGCGAACGTGAGCGACAGATCTTCGGGAATCAGGTGCCCGTCGATCACCAGCCCGTTCCCCGGCAGGTTCGGCAGCTCCGCCAGCGGCCTGGCGCGCAGCTCCGCGATCGACGCGATGCCCGCCGTCTCGAGCGCGCGCGCCCCGTTCTCCTGGGCCTGCTGCGTGGACGTCATCCGACCCATCTGCAGCCCCATCCACGCCCCGCTCTCGACGATGGCGTGGTGGAAGAGGCCCCTGGCCTGCGGTGAGCCGACGAGCGCGCCGACCATGATGGCGCCCGCCGACTCGCCGGCGACGGTCACGTTGTTCGGGTCGCCGCCGAACGCGCGGATGTTGCGCTGGATCCACTGCAGCGCGGCGATGGCGTCCATCATCCCGTAATTGCCAGAGCCCGGATGCCCGGCCTCCTTCGCCAGATCCGGATGCGCGAAGAATCCGAACCCGCCAAGGCGATAGTTGAACGTGACGATGACCGGCCCCTTCACAGCGAGGTCCTCGCCGTCGTACCACTGCAGACCGCCAGATCCACCGGTGAAGCCGCCGCCGTAGACCCACAGCATGACCGGGCGTCGATCGCTGGCGGCGTTCGCGCCCGTCCACACGTTGAGCGTGAGGCAGTCCTCGCTCGCCGGTGGCTGCCGGGGCGGTTGCGCGGGTGCCGCCGCCTGCGCCGGTGCCGCCCCCCGCGCCGGCGCGGCGGCTCCGCCGCGTCCCGGTGCCGCGCCGCGCCCGCGGCCGCCGGCGCCGCCGTTGGCGATGCACGACGGACCGAAGGCATCTGCCTTGAAGACGGCGTCCCACGTGGCCGCCGCCTGTGGCGCCCGCCAGCGGTTCGCGCCCAGGGGCGGGGCGGCAAACGGAATGCCTTTGAAGATGCGGACCGTCGGGTGCACCGTCCCGGTCACGCCTTCGAGGAGGCCGGTGTCGACGCGCACCTGCTCCGGAACCAGGGCAGACGTGCGCGACGTGCAGACAGCCACGACGCCGAGCAGGACAAGCAGAGCCACTCGTTTCATTGAGAGCCTCGCGGATTGACGCAGTCGCAGGTCGCTCACTTCATACTCGTGCTGCCGCCGATCGCCGCGACGCCGGCTCTCGCCACTTCCTCGTCCTCGGCCGGGGCGCCGCCGCTCGCCGCGATGGCCCCGATGAGCTGGCCGCCGAGATAGACCGGCACGCCGCCGCCGAAGGTGACCGCGTTCTCGATCTCCTCGATCTCGCCGGCCATGACCTTCTCGCCGTATTCCGCGGAGGTCATCTTGCTGCCGATGACCGTGAGCGTCTTGCGCTCGGCGATCGTGGCCGTCATCGGGTTGACGTCGTTGAGGCGGTGCACCATGACCACGTTGTTGTTCTGGTCGACGATGCGGATCGTCATGGACCAGCCCTTGTCGCGGGTATACGCCTCCGATGCCGCCATTGCCTTTGCCGCGAGCTCGTAGGTCATGAGACCAGGCTCCGGCGGCGGGCCGCCGCGTCCGCGTCCGCGCCCTTGTCCCTGCGCCAGCGCGATGGACGCGGTGAGGAGGAGGAGGCCCAGAATCGCCGTGCTGCGCAAGAGTGTTTGCATTGTCGATCCCCCCGAGGATGGTCGATGAGACAAGCCGCAGTATACCGGTAGAGGATGGGTGGTGGGCCTGGCCGCCGGAGTGGCTGCCCGAGCCGCAGATACAGGACTTGGTGATCTCGCGGCCCGTCCCGACTTACAGAATCAGCGGCCCCGGGCCGGCTTCGTGATCGGCGCGGGGCCGCCTGAGCCCACGGCACGGGAAGAACCGCGCCAATCCGTCCGTGGTCTCGATCTTGCCAGTCCTGCCAGTCGAACCGCATCCGCCCCCCCCGGCTGCGACGAATCGTCATGTCCAACGCGCTCACGATCGTCTCGAGACGCCGGTTCTGTGCCGGCGGCTGCCAGGTGGCCTCCTGCGCGGCGCTTGCGGCGCTCGCCTCCGCCTGCGGCGGGTCGTCTCCCACGTCGCCGAGCGGCGGTGGTGGCGCCTCCACGCTCGGCACCCTGGCCGGCCAGTTCTCGGGATCCGGCGTCCAGGTGACGGCCGACGGGTCCGCCCTGGCCAACGTGGGCGGGGCCGTCCTCGTCCAGTCCGTTGCCGGCCTGTTCCTGGTCGCGCGGACCAGTGCCAGCACGTTCACGGCCGTCGACGCGATCTGCACGCACGAGTCGTGCACCATCACGGGCGCCGACGGCGACATCTACGTCTGCCCCTGCCACGGGTCGCGCTACAGCCGCAGCGGTCAGGTGCTGGCCGGCCCGGCGCAGGCCTCGCTGCGACAGTACGCCACGTCCTTCGCGAACGGGACCGTGACGATCGCGATCTGACCAGCGATGCCACGACTCGACCCGGACATCGACCACCTGCTGCGCCGCGCCGGCTTCGGCGTCGGCGCCAACGACGCTGCCACCTTCCGCAACATGTCGATGACGGCCGCCGTCGACCATCTCGTCGACTACGAGGGCCGCCCGGACGACGTCGACGAGCGCATCGGACGGCCCGACCACGCGCGGGTGGACACGCGCGACGCCTTCACGCCGGACATCGACATCGACGACGCACGGCAGCGCTGGCTGTTCCGGATGATCCACTCCCGGCGCCCTCTGCAGGAGAAGATGGCGCTGTTCTGGCACAACCATTTCGCCACGGCCTTCAGCAAGCTGGCCGCCGACTCCGGCACGCTGCAGGGCGCCAAGATGCTGGCGCACAAGCCTGGCGTGCTCCGCGGCCCGCAGGGACAGATCGAGCTCTTCCGCCAGTACGCCCTGGGCAACTTCCGGGATCTGCTCCTGGAGGTCGCGCGCGATCCCGCGATGCTGGTGTGGCTCGACGGCAAGAGCAACACGAAGGCGAAGCCGCAGGAGAACTTCGGCCGCGAGGTCATGGAGCTGTTCACCGTGGGCGTCGGCAACCACACCGAGGAGGACGTCTACGCCGCCGCGCGCGTGTTCACCGGCTGGAATCTTCGGAAGTCCCAGGGGTTCACGCACGACGAGTACGGCGGCATGAACGGCTACCAGGAGTTCTTCTACGACGCCGACGAGCACGACACGGGCGCGAAGACCTTCTCCTTCCCGATCTACGGCAACGGCTCGCGGACGATTCCGGAACGTGGCCCCTCGGCGGGCTTCCAGGACGGTGTGGATCTGATCACGGCGCTGGCCACGCACCCGGAGACCGCCCGCCGGCTGGCCCGGAAGTTCTGGCAGTTCTTCGTCAGCGACATTCACGAGCCGGACCCGGCGTTCGTCGAGACCACGGCCGGCGTCTATCTCCAGAACGGCACCGGGATCCGGCCCGTCGTGCGCAGCGTCCTGACCTCGTCCTGGTTCACGCATCCATCGATGTACTTCGCGCGGCTGTCGTCGCCGGCCGAGTTCGTCGTCCGGTCCATTCGGGAGGTGGGCTGGCAGAACTTCTCGGTCGCGGAGGCGCGAGCGCCGCTGGCCAACATGGGCCAGCACCTCTTCGAGCCGCCGAACGTGGGGGGGTGGCCGGCCGGCGCCGAATGGTTCTCGACCGGCACGATGCTGGCGCGCGCGAGCTTCGCTGCGACCCTGGCCGCCTCCCAGAAGGCCCACCTCGGCGCGGCGCTGCAGCCCGAAGGCCAGACGCCGCAGGGGCTGCTCTCGGTGATGCTCGACCGCGTGACGACGGCACCGCTCGATCCGACGCCGCAGCAGGCACTGCTCGGGTACCTGTACGCCGAGGGCTCGTGGACGGGCAGCCTGGAGCAGCTCAATACCCGGGCCGCGGGCCTGGCACGCCTCCTGGTCGGCTCGTCCGAGTACCAACTGGTGTAGCAGGGAGCGACGCATGCGCCTGTCCCGACGGCTCTTCATCCGCGACGGTGTGGCGACGGTCGGGCTCGGCCTGGCCGCGCCCGCCTTCCTGAGCGACATCGCGCGGGCCCAGGGCCTGCCGTCGCGACGGCTCGTCGTCGTCTACCTCGGCGGCGGCAACGACGCGCTCAACACGCTGGTCTCCTACCAGGACAGCGCCTACTACAGCCGCCGGCCGACGATTGCCGTTCCCCCCGGCCAGGTGCTGCAGGTGGGGACCGACGCCGCGGGCCGGACCCTCGGCCTGCACCCCAGCCTCGACGGCCTGCTGAACGTCTTCAACGAGGGTCGCCTGGCGCTCGTCCAGCGCGCGGGATACCCGAACTCGAGCCGGTCGCATTTCGAGGGCGCAGACATCTGGGGCACGGCCAACCCGAACCAGGCGGGGGGCTCGGGTTGGCTGGGCCGGTACCTCGACACGCTCCCCCGTCCGCTGGACGCGCTCGCGGCCTGGAACACCACGTCGGAGACGCCGCGGGCGCTCATCTCCGGGACCACCGGCATTCCGGCGATCCCCAACGCGAACACCTACCGGTTCGCCAGTCCGAACCGCGGCAGGGCCGCGCAGGAGGAGCGCGCGGCCGCGCAGGCGATGGCGTCCAACCCGGCGTCAGGTCGCCCGCACCTGGCTTTCGTGAACAGCACGAGCCTCGGGGCGCTGCAGACGCTCGACCGCGTGGCGCAGGCCACGTCGTACACGCCGACGGTGGGCTATCCCAACAACGGCTTCGGGCTGGCGCTGCGCACCGTGGCGGGCGCCATCGTCAACGGCATCGGCTCGAAGGTCTACTGGGTCCAGACCGGCGGCTACGACACGCACTCGGGGCAGGGCACGGGCGGCGGCGGCTCCTACGCGAACCTGATGAGCACGCTGGGCGACGGGCTGTGGGCCTTCTACAGCGACGTGCGTAACCAGGGCCTGGCCAGTGATACGACCGTCATCGTCTTCTCCGAGTTCGGCCGGCGCATCTCCGAGAACGGCAGCCGCGGCACCGATCACGGCGCCGGGGGCCTGATGATGGCGCTGGGCGGCTCGGTGCGGGGCGGGCTCTACGGCACGGCGGCGTCGCTCGCACCCGGCAATCCCACGCTCGAGAACAACTCCGGCGACGTCCGTCACGAGACCGACTTCCGCTCGGTGTACGCGCGGGTCCTCGACGACTGGCTCGGCGTGAGCTCCGTGTCCATCCTGGGTGGTGACTTCCGCGCCGGAGCACCGGCGATTTTCTGAGACGAACGACATGTCGAAGCTCCTCCTGACCGCTCTGCTCGTCGCGAGCCTGCCCGGCACGGCGCTGGCACAGACCTCCACCGGGACGTCCTCGGACTTTCCCGAGGTCACGTTCGGCGTCCTGACCTACTTCGGCTACTCCGCCGAGCTGCACGAGGCGGACAACTTCAACGAGTTCAACGTGACGCGCGGCTACCTCGACATCCGCGCGCGGCTCTCGGAGCGCCTGCGGTTCCGGTTCACGCCTGACGTGCGGCCGACGACCGACGTCGATCTCAACAGCAACCTGGCGCTGCGCCTCGAGTACGCGTCGCTGGACTTCCAGGTGACCGACCGCACGTCGGTCCTGCTCGGCCTGCACGAGATGCCCTGGCTCGCCTTCGAGGAGTCCGTCAACCGCTACCGCGTGATCGGTCCCTTCTTCTCGGAGCGAATGGGCCTGATTCCCGGGCCGACCGACCTCGGCGCGAGCGTCAAGTTCGCCAGGGAAGACATGGACATCCACGTCGGCGTCTACAACGGCGAGGGCCAGGGGCGCGCCGAGCTCGACGCCTACAAGAGCCTCGACGGGCGCGTCACGGTGCGCCCGTTCGCCGACGAGAACCTGACCGTCTCCGGCTTCTACCAGTACGGTTGGTACGCCCGGGACCGGCCGCGCAACGTGGCCATCGTGATGGGCAGCTACGAGCACCCGAACGCCTTCGTGACGGCGCAGTACCTGTCGGCCACCGACAACCCGTTCGTGGCCGTGGACATCCAGCGCAAGGGGCTGTCGCTGTTCGGCGAGGGGCGGCAGGGGCCCACGGGCTGGGCCGTCGTGGGCGGCCTGGACTTCATCGATCCGGACGGCGACGCCGAGAACGACGGCGAGCGGCGTCTCATCTTCGGCGGCGCCCACTGGGGCGACGTCGGGGCCGCGCGCCTGGGGTTCGTGGTGACGCTCGAGCAGACCTACCGCACGGCCAACGATCAACTGCTCCAGCGCCGGCTGCTCGCCCAGACGCACGTGGAGTTCTGAGGCCGACCCGGCGGGATCCGGCTACGGCGCTTCCGGCATCAGCGTCACCTGGACGTAGTTGCCCGGGTCGAGATACGTCCGCGCCGCCTCCGAGAGGGCAGCCCCCGTGAGCCTGGCGACCTCGCGCGGCCGGTCGAACACCTCCGCGATGTTCGCCGCGTCTCCGTTCTCGTACGCCCGGGCGATCTCGTCGAGCAGATAGCCGTTGTCCTGGCTGGCCTGCTCGAGATTCCGCAGCATCAGGGCGCGCAGCCCGCTCACCTGTCCTGGCGACAGCACGGTGCGTCTGACGAAGGCAATCTCGTCGAACACGCGACGCACGAGCTCCGCCGTTCGTGACGGATCGCAGCTCCAGTCGATCCGGATGGTGTACTCGGGCCGGGGCAGCTTCTGCATGCGTGGCACGACCCCGATGCTGTAGGTGTCGCCGAGCTCCTGCCGGAGCGTGTCGAAGAGCCGCCCCTGCAGCAGGATCGTGACCGCCCGCAGGGCCAGGAGGTGCGCCTCGTCGTACGCGAACGGCCCGGTGAACACGATCGCCACCTCGCTCCGGGGAGCGATGCCCTTTTCGACGGTCCGCTCGACGACGCCCCTCGGCGGGACGATTCCCAGGTCCCTCCAGCGCTCGCCGGCGTGGGTCGCCGGCAGACTGGCCAGGTACGTCTCCACCAGGGGCCGGATCATGTCGGGCGTGAAGCTGCCGACGAAGACGAAGGTGAACGCGCTCGCGTCGGCGAAGCGCGCCCTGTAGAACGCGAGCGACCGGTCCAGATCCCACTGGTCGACCGTGGCGGGCGTGTCGGGCTGGCGTCGCGCATGATCGCCGCTGAGCACGGCACCCAGCGTCTGGTCGAAGACGACGTCCGGGCTCGCCAGCCGGTTGGCGAGCAGGCCGCGGTACTGCGAGGCCAGGGAGGCGAAGGCGCCCGGGTCGGCGCGCGGACGGGTGAAGCGCAGGTGCAGGAGCTGGAACATGACCTCCAGATCCTGGGGCGTGCTGCCGCCCGCCATTCCCTGACCGAGCTCCCCGATGTACGGCGTCACCGCCACGGCCCGGCCCGTCAGGATCCGATCGAGCGCGGCGGCGGAGAACTCTCCCACGCCGCCGGCCGGGACCACGTCGTCGGCCATGCGCGCGGGCACGAAGTCCGTGTCGCTGGCCAGGGACGTGCCGCCCGGCGCGAACGCCCGGAACAGAATCTGCTCCTGCCGCAGCGTCGTCGGCAGCAGGACGACCGTCGCGCCGTTCGAGAGCGTCCACTCCGTGACGGCCGTGCCTGGCCTCGGGGTGGTGTTCACGATGGTGCCTGGAGTCGGCGGCAGGTCCATCAGCATGTCGCCGGCCACGAGGTCCTCGTACGGCTCGAGATCCTTCGTGGAGGCCCGCTCGACGACCTCGGCCAGCTCCGCCATGTCGGGCAGCGCGACGTCATCGGCGTCCGGCGCCGAGACGAGCACGAGACGGTTGTCCTCGGGAAACCACTGGGCTCGCAGTGCGTTGACGTCCTCGAGCGTGAGCCCGGGGATGAAGCGCCGGTGGAAGGCGAGCTCCTGCCAGATCGTCGGCAGCGCTTCATCCTGGAGGAAGTTGCGCGTGTACTCGTTGGCCCGGCTCGCCGATTCCCGGTCCGGACTCTCGGTCACGCTGCGCTCGTAGCTCAGCATCCTGGCCTGCTTCGCCCGGGCGAGCTCCGTGTCGGTGAAGCCGAACCGCTCGACCCGCTCCAGCTCGGTGACGAGCGCGTCGAGGCCAACCGACACGCCGTCGTTGGGCACGAGCGCCTCGAGCAGCGCCTCGTCCCGCGTCCGTGGCGTCTGGAAGAGGAAGCGGGAGGCCGACACCCGGAAGAAGGGAGGGTCCTCCATCTGCGCGAGCTCGTCGAGCCTGGCCGTCAGCATGTCGCCGAACAACTGGTCGAGCATGATCTGGCGGTAGCCGCCCACCGTGTTCTGCGGCCGCGCCGGCCGCAGGTTGCTGAGGGCGATGACCGTGGCCGTCGTCTCCGGATCGGTGACGAAGGCGTAGCGGGTACCGGGCTGTTCCGGCACGTCGAACGCGGGCCGGGGCCGCTCGGGTGAGGGATTGGTCAGCCCCGCGAAGTGGGTCTCGATCATCCGGACGACGCTGCGCGGATCCACGTTGCCCACGACGATGACGGCCATCAGATTGGGCCGGTACCAGTCCTGATAGAAGCGCACGAGCTGCGCGCGCTGCGCGCGCTCGATCACGGCGGGGTCCCCGACCGGCGGCCGATCCACGTATCGGGAGCCCTCGAGCTGCACGGCGCGCAGCTCGTCTCGCGTACGGGCGCCCGCGCCGAGCTGCTGCCGCCATTCCGCCAGCACGATGGCGCGCTGGCGTTCGATGGCCTCCTCGGGGAAGGTGGCCCCGTGCGCCCAGTCCTCGAGGACCAGGAGGCCTCGGTCCACCACGTCGGGCGCCTCGGTCGGCAGCCGCAGGATGTACTGGGTTTCGTCGTAGCTCGTCTGCGCGTTCGCGTCAGGGCCGATCCCGAGCCCGAGCGAGGAGAGGAAGCGGGTGACGCCCTGGCGGGGAAAGTGCGTCGTGTCCTCGAACAGCATGTGCTCGACGAAGTGCGCGAGCCCGAGCTGATCGGGATCCTCGAGCGCGGACCCTGCCTTGACGACCAGGCGCATCTCGACCCGGTCGGCCGGCCTCGCGTTCTGCCGCACGTAATAGCGCAACCCGTTGGGGAGCGTGCCGATGACGGGGTCCGGATCGACCGGCATCAGGTCGGTCAGGCCGAAGGAGGCGACCGAGGCGGCCGAGGTGTCGCGTCCGGTCGATCCGCTCTGCGCGAACGCCGGCAGGCCGACCGCGACCGCCAGCACGCACCGGACCATTCGGGGGTGCGGGGTCGTCATGGGTATCGGCACGGTCCCAGGCTACCGCTTTCAGGGGCCCGTTGCGAGACGCAGGGCACCACACATTGGGCTTGACCTCGTTGCTCCGCAGGGGCATGCTCACCCCGAATTCCGGCCAGAGGTGGAGTTTCCAAGGGAGGACCACCATGGAGTTTCCTCGAAACGGTCGCTGGGTATGGGTGGCGCTCGTGGTCGTCCTCGCGATCGGGGCGCCTGTGACGGCCGGCGCGCAGGGTCGTGGCGGCGCACCGTACACACCGGCAGAGGGCGCCACGGACCTGAGGGCCGTGCTCTTCAACTGGATGTGGCACCAGGGCATGCTGAAGGGCGCCGACGAGCGAGACATGGTCGCCACGCTCGAGTATCAGGCCGGGGCCGGCACGATCCAGGTGGACGGCCGGCCGTGCACGCTGTCGCGCTTCCGAGAGAGCACCAACTACCAGCGGTTCAGCCAGCGAATCCAGTACACCTGCACGCGTCCGAACGGGCAGGCGGTCTCGGACATCGAGGTCGTCAACTGGCACTACGCATGGAACGAGGACACGCCCGGCGCCGAGATCGGCGGCACCGAAGGCCGGGTGGCCCCGATGCCGGCGGCCGTGCAGGAGCGGCTCATTCGCATCTGGGCCAATCCGCAGGGCGCGGCCAAGTCCGCGCTCGCCGGGACGATGGACACGTGGACGATGGGCGCCAACCCCGCCACCGTCATCCCGGACGGCGTGATGCGTCTTGGCAGCACGTCGCTGGCGTGGGAAGGGGGCAAGGCCGTGCTGAGGTTTCCGATCCCGGGAGTCTCGGGCGCGACCGGCACCGCCACGCTCGACGCGAACTACATGACCGAGAAAGTCGTGGTCACCCAGGGCGCGACGACGACCGAGTTCACCTACAGCGACTACCAGGACTGGAACAACCCGCTGCACAAGATCGAGGTGTACTACGCCGGCCGGCTGACCGAGCGCCGGAACGGCGCGGTCGTCCGCGATCTGACGACGAGTGAGACCGAGACGGGCAACGTCTACGTGGTCGCGCCCGTGCCGGCCGGCATCCAGGCGGCGATGAACGTCGCCACGCCGGCGCCGACGATCCTGTACGCGAAGCGGGAGCAGCAGGCGGACCGGACGGGGCCGACCCCGCGGCTCGGCGACCGTCCCGACCTGACCGGCGTCTGGGCGTCGAACGACTGGATTGGCAACTATGGCAGCCGGCGATGCGGTCCGACGCAGGTGGACTGTCTCCGGGCCACCAATCAGACCGAGGACTTCGCGCTCTACTCGCCCTCGCGGTCCGGCATGTTGACCCTCCCGCTGTACAAGCCGCAGTACTGGGACGAGGTGCAGCGTCTCGACATGTGGACGAACAGGTACGATCCCGTCATGACCTGCCAGCCGCTGGGGCTTCCGCGGCAGGGCCCCCCGCGGCGCATCTACCAGACGGACACCGACATCACCTTCCTGTACTCGGTCTTTGCCGATGCGGGTGGGGGACTCGCGGAGTTCCGTGTGATCCCGATCGACGGCCGTGAGCACGGCCCGGACGCGGAGTACGCCTTCAAGTACTACGGCGACACGGTGGGGCGCTGGGAGGGTGATACGCTCGTGCTCGACTCTGTCGGCTTCGTCGACACGACGTGGATCGGGCGCGGCGGGTTCTTCCATACCGACAAGATGCACATCGTCGAGAGGCTGAGGCGCGAGGGCGACGCCATCATCTACGACGTGACGCTCGAGGACCCGGAGGTGCTGGTGGAGCCGCTGGTGTTCCCGACACGCGTGCTTCGCCGCAACACGGGCGCGAACGCGGGTCTCATCGCGGAACGCGGCAACTGCGAGACGGACTTCGAGACCGAGGCGGTCGGCAACCAGATTCGGCACTGAATCGACCTGGTGGGAGGATTGGGAGTCATGACCAAGTGGATTTCGCGGCTCGTCGTCCTGGGCGTGTTCGTGCTGGCGAGCGCGTCGGTGTATGCGCACCATTCCCTGGCGGGCGTGTACGACCTGGGCAAGGAAGCGCAGGTCACCGGAGCGTTCAAGGCGTTCCGGATGACGAATCCCCACTCGACGATGAAGATCGACGTCAAGGGCCAGGACGGCCAGACCGTGGAGTGGACGTTCCTCGGCGGCAGCGTCCGGCAGATCGTGAGGCTCGGGCTCCGGGACGGCGAGAACGCCCTCAATCCGGGGGATGAGATCACCGTCACGATGGTGCCGGCGGTCGACGGCACGAGCCCGGTCGGGCTGCTGATGGCGATCACCTACGCGGACGGGCACACGGTTCGCTTCCGCTCGCCCGACGAATAGGACCGGAGCGCCAAGGCGCCACGGGAAGACGATCCTGCCTGATGGGGCGGCCGCGATTCGCGGCCGCCAGCCCCCGCGGCGGGACCTGGGCTAGATGATGCCGGCGCACGACGACTCGTTCCCCATTACATGCCCGTACTGCGGCGAGTCCGTCGAGGTCTACGTCGAGCCGGACGTGACCGGGGCGTTCGTCCAGGACTGTGAGGTCTGCTGCAATCCCTGGCGCGTGCGCGTCCATGGACGCGGGCCTGACCGCTCCATCGAGGTCAGTCGAGCCGACGGGTCCGAGTAGGCGCCACGCGCCGTCAGTTCTCGATGAGCGGTTCGACCTGGTCGACGATGAAGTCGTTGGTCGCCGCGCGGTCCCCGACCAGCTTCAGCCCCAGTTCTCGGTGAAGCGCGTCCAGCAGCCGGGGTGAGTCGGCTGGCGGCGGTGCCCGGCCGCCGAGCGCCGGTCGAAGGATGTCCATGTACGGCATGTCGCGCGTGCTGGCGGTGACGTCGAAGCTGAACAGTCCCTGCCATTCGGTCCGATCGGCCACCGGCGCCGCCATCAGGAGCGACAGTTGCTCGGCGACGGCGGTCATCGACACGCCCACCGCGCGATGTCGCTCCAACCTCGTGTTCCAGTTGCACGGTGTGTGTTGTTCGTAGTCGGGGCTGTCGACGCTGAGTCGTGGGTTGTCGGCGCGGGCCTCGCAATCCCCGGTGAAGGTGCGCAGGCCGGGACCCGGCTGGCCGTCCTCGCGCGCCGGCATCAGCAGGTAGCCATCGACCTCACGGGGCTGCCAGCGCCAGCGAAGCCGAAAGCGCTCCTCGAGCAGCGCGCCAACCATCGCTCTGGCTTCGGCGGTCGTCAGCGTCGGGGTTGCGGCTCGTGCCGAGATGACCAGTTCCGTTTCCAGGAACTCCTGCGGCCCTTCGATCCGCCGGTAGAGCGTGTTGATGTCCCACGCCCACGCAATAAGAACCCGGAGCGTGTGGCCGTGGCTCTCGACGCGGCCACCGGGCAGCACACGGACGTAGGGGAGGCTTATCTCGTCGATCGACTGGGGGCCGCCGCGGTCCTGCTTCGGATCGAGCTTGACCGAGGCGACCTCGAACGCCGCCGGTGCGGACGACTGGGCCGCGAGCGCAGCGGACGCCGCGACCAGCGCCAAGGCTGCCAGGACGAGGCGTCGCGTGGCCCTCGTCGCCTGCATGTGCCAAGGATACCGCAGTGAACGGGAAAGGGCGTTCAGCTCGTCCTCGCTGATGCACAGCTCCAGCGCCCCGGACCGGGCCGGGCCCCGAGGGCCGGTCCGGGGCGGGCGGAACTCCATCCGTGCTCCCTCCGTCTCCCGTGGCAGGCCGCGCGCCTGCGGTCCACCGGTTCGCATCCACGAGGTTCATCATGCCGAAGCGCCTTGGCCGTCTCGTACCCGCCGCCGTGGCGGGATTCCTCCTCCTGACGGGTGTCGCGCCTGCTGTGGCGCAGGACGCCGATCGGTCCGACGGCATGCCGCCGCTCGTCGATCGCGAGCTCTTCTTCGGGAACCCCGAGATCGCCGGCGCGCAGATCTCGCCCGACGGCGCGTTCGTGGCCTTCATCAGGCCCTACCAGGGCACGCGCAACATCTGGGTCAAGCGCACGGACGAGCCCTTCGACGCCGCCCGGCCGGTGACCGCCGACACGACGCGGCCGATTCCCGATTACGGCTGGAGCCGTGACGGGAAGTTCATTCTGTTCGTCCAGGACCAGGGTGGCGACGAGAACTACAACCTGCACGTCGTCGATCCAGCGGCCGACCCGGCACCCGGTAGCGCCGTGCCACCCGCACGCAATCTGACCGAGCTGGAGGGCGTGCGGGTCGCCATGTACTCGATGCCCCGGAACGATCCGGACACGGTCTACATCGGCCTGAACGACCGCGATCCCGCCTGGCACGACCTCTACCGCGTGAGCCTGTCGACGGGCGAGCGCACGCTGATGCGCGAGAACACGGACCGCATCGGGGCCTGGGTCTTCGACCTCGAGGGGCAGTTGCGGCTGGCCGTCCGCTCCCCCGAGAACGGCGACACGGAGATCCTGCGCGTCGACCAGAACGCCTTCACGCCGATCTACACCTGCAACGTGTTCGAGGCGTGCAGCCCGAGCCGGTTCCACCCGGACGGTCAGCGCGTGTACCTCGTCACCAACCGCGGCGACGACGTGAACCTGACGCGTCTCACGCTCCTCGACCTGCAGACGGGCGCCGAGACGCTGGTCGAGTCCGACCCCGAGAACCGCGTGGACCTGGCGGCGGCGGTCTTCTCCGACGTGACCGACGAGTTGATCTCGACCGTGTACGTCGACGACCGGCCGCGCGTGGACTGGCACGACGAGGCGTGGGCGGCCGAGTATGCCGCGCTCCAGGAGCGCTGGCCCGACCGGCAGATCAACTTCGTCGGGTCGACGCGCGACGAGCGGACGTACCTGCTCACGGCGCACAGCGACGTCGAGCCCGGCGAGGTCTACGTCTACGATCGCGACACGAAGGAGGTCACCTTCCAGTATCGCGTTCGCGAGGAACTGCCACGCGAGGCGCTGTCGCCGATGACGACCGTTCGTTACCCGTCCTCCGACGGCCTCGAGATCCCCGCGTACCTCACCTTGCCCAGGGGACTGGAGCCCACGAATCTGCCGCTTGTGGTCGTGCCGCACGGCGGGCCCTGGGCGCGCGACGGCTGGGGGTACGACACCCTGGCGCAGTTCTTCGCCAACCGCGGCTACGCCGTGCTCCAGCCGAACTTCCGTGGATCGACCGGGTACGGCAAGGCGTTTCTGGATGCGGGGAACAAGCAGTGGGGCGACCTGATGCAGGACGACATCACGTGGGGCGTCCGGCACCTGATCGGGGAAGGGATCGCCGATCCCGAGCGCGTCGGCATCTTCGGCGGCTCGTACGGCGGCTACGCGACGCTCGCCGGTCTGGCGTTCACGCCCGACGTCTACGCGGCCGGCGTGTCGCTGGTGGGTCCGTCGAACCTGCTCACGCTCCTCGAGTCGTTCCCGCCGTACTGGGAGGCCGGCCGGAAGATGTTCTACGAGCGGATGGGCGATCCGACGACGCCCGAAGGGCTCGCGCAGCTCGAGCGGCAGTCGCCGCTCAACTCGGCGGAGAACATCACGGCGCCCCTCATGGTGATCCAGGGTGGCAACGACCCACGCGTGAAGAAGGCCGAGTCGGAGCAGATCGTCGTGGCGCTGCGCGACCGCGGCTTCCCCGTGGAGTACCTCATGGCGCCAGACGAGGGGCACGGGTTCGCCAGGCCGGTGAACAGCATGGCGGCCTTCGCCGCCGCCGAGCGCTTCCTGGCCGGGCATCTGGAGGGCCGATTCCAGCGCGACGCCACGCCGGAGGTGACGGCACGCCTCGGCGAGATCACCGTCGATCCGGCCACCGTCGTCCTCGCACGCGCCGTGGACGCCTCGGCGATCGGCGTGCCGACGCCGGCGGTGGAGCTGCAGCCGGGCCGCAGCAGCTACGCGATCCGCCTGGAGGCGGCAGGACAGAGCATCCCGCTGTCGTCGTCGGTCGAGATCGCCGATGACGGCGACGCCTGGGTCATTACCGAGACGGCCAGGACGCCTACGGGCGATGCCGTCGACCGCACGGTCCTCGCGAAGGACGGCCTCGTGCTGCGCAGCCGGTCGATCACCCAGGGTCCGGTCACCATCGACCTGGCGGTGGCCGACGGGACGATCTCCGGCAAGATGAGCATGGGCGCGCAGGGTGCCCCGATCGGTGCCACCCTCGACGGCGAGCTCTTCGCCGACGGCGCCGGCGCGCCGCTCGTGATGGCGACGCTGCCGCTCGAGGAGGGCTACACGACGGCCTTTCGGAACTTCGGGCTCCAGCCGCCGGCCCCGCGGACCGTGCAGTTGACGGTCGTCGGAAGCGAGAGCGTCACCGTGCCTGCCGGCACGTTCGACGCCTTCACGGTGGAAGTCACCTCGCCGGACGACGGGAACAGGACCACGTTCTGGGTGGCCAAGGACTCCAGGCGGGTCGTCAAGATCGTCACG
>Ga0299906_10000860_pt1 | contig 26736 bp, 14 predicted proteins | sample RVTome_14_FD_200259 | JGI IMG/M metagenome (GOLD analysis project Ga0299906, IMG submission 200259) | Soil microbial communities from uranium-contaminated site in the Upper Colorado River Basin, Wyoming, United States - RVT145D125 (version 2) ...
TCGCTGCGCTGGAGCAGGAACGACAGGGCCAGCAGGAAGCCCATGTTCGGAGAGCGGCTCGCCCACCAGACGTCGATCCGCCGGCGCGGTGGCCGCGGCCGGGGCACTCCGGCGGAATCCTTCTCCACCTCTTCACGGACGATCACGAGGTTGCGGTTGCGGCGTGTCACCAGCTGCACGAGGCCGGCGAACTTCACGAAGCTCGCCGGCCGCTCGGTCTCCCCGATCAGCACGGTGTTCGGGACGATCGGGCCGAACCCGTAGCTCCGCACCAGCTCCGCGGCACCGGTGTAGGGGTCGGGGGCCGGGAAGACGCGGATGAAGGCCGGCACGTCCCGGCTCCGCAGGTACTCGCGGATCGAGGCGGTCAGCTTGGCCGCGCGCTCGGTGGAGTAGCCTTCCTCGGGGAGGATCGTAGCGACGGTGACGAAGCTGCGCCCCTGGGCGATGGCGTCGGCGAGCTCGACCAGGTACCAGCGCGTAGCGGGGCTCCCGGAGAGCACGAGCAGGTTCGGCTTCCAGCTGCGCTCGTCGAGCTGGCGCCCCTGCATCCGCTGCAGGATCTGGCGCGCCCCGAACATCAGCATCCCCAGGCGCAGGTCGCCCCAGCGCGCCCGCAGGCTGCGCCGCTTCATCGCGGAGTAGATCCCGCCGCAGACGACGGCGGCCATGATCGTGGAGCCCGCGTCGATCATCAGCATCACGCCCGCGCAGGCGAAGAAGCCGCCGAGGGCCACCGCCGCGGGGACCCGGAACTTGGGCCGCCACGCCGGGTTCAGGATCAGCTCCTCCATCCCGGCGGAGAGGTTGAGGATTCCGTACGAGGTGAGGAAGAACATGGAGAGGATCGGCGCAATCAGGTTCAGGTCTCCCAGGAGCACCCCCGCGAGGCCGATGGCGAAAGAGACCGCCGTCGCGAAGCGGGGGTCGTTGCCCGGGCCGAAGCCGCGCCCGAGAGAGCGGGGCACCACGCCGTCACGAGCCAGGGCCTGCAGCGTACGAGGAGCGCCGAGGAGCGCGCCCATGGCGCTGGAGAGCGACGCCGCCCACACCCCGACGAGGACCGCCGAGCCCCAACGGGCCACCTTCTGCATCACCAGCGGATCGGCGAGCAGCACCCGGTGGTCCGAGACCAGCTTCGAGAGCAGGATCGGGATGGAGAGGTAGACGGCGAAGCCCGTCAGCACCGCGAGGAGCGTGCCCAGGGGAAGGGAGCGGGCGGGGCTCTTCAGGTCTCCCGACATCGCGATGCCGGCCTCGATCCCGGTCACCGCCGGGAAGAACACGGCGAAGACGACCCAGAACGGCAGCCGCTCGGGGATCTCGGCGTCCGGGGGGAGCGTCAGCTCGGCGGGAGTCCCCAGAAAGAAAGAGACGAGAGACGCGGCGATCGCCGCCATGATGAGGAACTGGGACTTGAGGGCCAGGTCCGCGGAGAAGAATACGAGGAGCGTCAGAAGCAGCAGCGTGCCGAGGCCCACGGTCTGCTGGTCGAGCTGCGGGAACGTCGCCACCACGGACTCCGCGAAGCCCGCGATGTAGAAGGAGATGCCGAGCGCCTGGGCCAGGTAGAGAGGCAGCCCGATGGCCGCCCCCGCCTCGACCCCGAGGGCCCGGGAGATGATGAAGTACGCACCTCCCCCGCCGACCCGCATGTTCGTCGCCAGCGCCGACAGCGAAAGGCCGGTCAGGAAAGTGATGGCGGTCGCCAGGGTGACGATGACGATCGTCGTCGGAAGGCCGACGTTGCCCAGCACCCACCCCAGGCGCAGGTACATCACAACCCCGAGGATCGTCAGGATGCTCGGCGTGAAGACGCCCTTGAAGGTCCCGAACTGGTATCCCGAGGTGGTCGCGGCTGTCACGAGGCGAGATTCTATGGAGGTTCGGGTCGCAACTGCGGGCCGGGCGCCCGAGGGGAACTTGACCCTCCAGCCACGTCACCCTAACCTTCGCCCGTCATCGCCGCAGGCTCGGCCCGGGGAGCGCCCTCTTGCAGAATGCCGTCGACACGATCAACGCCTGGGTCTGGAGCCCGGCCCTCGTCTACCTCGCCCTGGGCGCAGGGCTCTTCTTCTCCCTGCTCACCCGCTTCGTGCAGGTCCGGCTGTTCCGGGAGATGCTGCGCCTGCTCTTCTCCAGCCGTGAGTCCGAGCGGGGCATCTCGTCCTTCCAGGCGCTCACGGTCTCCCTCTCCGGCCGGGTCGGCACCGGGAACATCGCCGGGGTCGCCGCCGCGATCGGGTTCGGGGGGCCGGGGGCGGTGTTCTGGATGTGGATGGTGGCTTTCCTGGGCGCGTCCACCGCGTACGTGGAGTCGGCCCTCGGCCAGATCTACAAGGAGGAGGACGAGGGCCAGTACCGGGGCGGCCCGGCCTACTTCATCGAGAAGGCCCTGGGCCAGCGCTGGTACGCCTGGCTCTTCGCCGTCGTCACCATCCTCGCGACCGGGTTGCTGCTGCCCGGGGTGCAGGCCAACAGCATCGGCAGCGCCGCCGAGGTGGCGCTCGGAGCCGGCGCGACACTCCGGCTGCCGCTGCTGGGCGAGATCGGCGCCACGAAGCTCGTCACGGCGCTGTTCGTGGTGGCGGCCCTCGGGCTCATCATCTTCGGCGGCGTCAAGCGCATCGCCCACTTCACCCAGATCGTCGTGCCCTTCATGGCCCTCGCCTACGTCCTCGCCGCGCTCGCGATCATCGCCCTGAACGTCGAGAAGCTGCCCGGGGTGGTCGCCCTGATCGTCGGGGACGCGTTCTCCCCGATGGCGGGGGTGGGTGCGGCGATCGGCTGGGGCGTGAAGCGCGGGGTCTACTCCAACGAGGCGGGACAGGGGACGGGACCACACGCGGCGTCGGCCTGCGAGGTCCAGCACCCGGCGCAGCAGGGGCTGGTGCAGGCCTTCTCCGTGTACGTGGACACCCTCTTCGTGTGCTCGGCCACCGCCTTCATGATCCTGATCACCGGCTCCTACAACGTTCACGGCTCCGCGGCGGGATTCATCGTCCGGAACCTTCCCGCCGCCACCGATCCCAACAGCCCGGCGTTCACACAGATCGCCGTCGACGTGATCGCTCCGGGCATCGGCAAGCCCTTCGTCGCCGTGGCGCTCTTCTTCTTCGCCTTCACGACCCTGCTCGCCTACTACTACATCGCCGAGACCAACGTCGCCTACCTCAGGCGCTTCTTCCGTTTCCGCGGCGAGCTGGTGCTGCTGAAGCTCGCGATGCTGGGGTCGGTCTTCTACGGGGCGGTGAGAACGGCCAGCCTCGCGTGGGGCCTGGGCGACATCGGCGTCGGCGTGATGGCCTGGCTCAACATCGTCGCGATCCTGATCCTCTTCTTCGCCGGCAACGCGGCTCTCGTCGCACTGAAGGACTACGAGGCGCAGCGCCGCACGGGCGTGGCGGAGTACCGCTTCGATCCCCGGGCCCTGGGGATCCGGGGCGCCCTGTTCTGGGAGCGCGGGCCGGCCGATGCAGCGAGCCCGCCGCGCCGCTGAGGGCGAACGCGTGCCCGGTGCCCCGGATCCGCTGAGACGTGCCGCGGCGCTGGCCGCCCTGCTCCTCGCCGCCCCCATCGCGCCGGAGCGGGGCTTCGACCTCCAGGGTCACCGCGGCGCCCGGGGCCTCGCCCCCGAGAACACGCTGGCCGGGTTCCGGCGCGCCCTCGAGCTGGGCGTGACCACCCTCGAGCTGGACGTGGTCATGAGCCGCGACGGGGTCCCGGTGGTGAGCCACGACCTGCGGCTGAGCCCGCAGCTCGCCCGCGACGCCGGGGGCGAATGGGTCGGGGAGCCGGGACCGGCCCTGCTCCACCTGACTCTCGACGAGATCCGGAGCTTCGACGTGGGCCGGTCGCGCCCCGGGGGCCCCAACGCGAGCGCCTTCCCCGGGCAGGTGCCGGCCGACGGAGAGCGCGTCCCCACGCTCGCGGAGGTCCTGGCCCTCGCCCCGGCACCGGTCCGCTTCAACGTGGAGACGAAGCGGGACGCCCCCGAGCTGGCTCCCGCGCCCCGGGCCTTCGCCGAAGCGGTGGTCGCGGAGCTGCGGCGTGCGGGCGTGGCGGAACGGGCCAGCCTCCAGTCTTTCGACTGGCGCACGCTCAGCCATGCGGCGCGCATCGCGCCCGAGATCGAGCGCGTCTGCCTCACGACCCTGGAGCCCGACGGCGGCAACCTCGAGCCGGGGCGGCCCGGGGCGCCAGCCGTCCTGGGCGGGCTCGACCTGGACGACTTCGCCGGATCCGTGCCGCGGCTGGTCGGCGCCGCCGGCTGCGCCGTCTGGTCGCCCCGGCACGCGGACTTCGACCGCGCCTCCGCGGGCGAGGCCCGGGCCCTCGGCCTGCGCGTGGTTCCCTGGACGGTGAACGATCCCGCGCGCATGCACGTGCTGATCGAGCTGGGCGTCGACGGGATCATCACGGACTATCCGGACCGCCTCCGGGACGTGTTGGAGGAGCGCGGGATGACGCTGCCGCCGCCGGTCGCTCCGCCCTCCCCCCTTCGTTGACCGGGTCGGCGACCGGCGCTCTCCCGGCCGCGGGGCGACACTGATGTAGGCTGAGCTCGCCGTGAGCCCCTCGCTTCTGGCCCTGCTGTCGCTGCTGCCGGTGGCCTCCGTGGCGCTGTTTCTGGTCGGGCTGCGCTGGCCCGCGAGCCGCGCCATGCCGCTGGCCTACGCCGTGGCCGCCGTCCTAAGCCTGGCGGTGTGGCGGGTGGGGCCGGTCCAGGTTGCGGCCGCGACGGTCCACGGCCTGATCGTCGCTGCGACTCTGCTCTACATCATCTTCGGGGCGATCCTGCTGCTGAGCACGCTGCAGGAGAGCGGCGCCCTGGGCACGATCCGCGCCAGCTTCGTCGGGATCAGCCCGGACCGGCGGGTGCAGGTGCTGATCGTGGCCTGGCTGTTCGGCTCCTTCATCGAAGGGGCGGCGGGTTTCGGCACCCCGGCCGCGGTCGCGGTGCCGCTTCTCGTCGGCCTTGGGTTCCCCCCGCTGGCGGCCGTGATGGCGGGCATGCTGATCCAGAGCACCCCGGTCTCCTTCGGAGCGGCCGGCACCCCGATCCTGATCGGAGTGGGCACCGGCCTCTCCGGCGATCCGGGGGTCGCGGAGTGGGCGACGCGGGAGGGCTACGCCTGGAGCGGCCTTCTGGCCGAGATCGGCTTCCGGGTCGCGATCCTCCACGTCGCCGCCGGCACGCTGGTGCCGCTGATCGTGGTGGCCTTCGTGACCCGCTTCTTTGGGCCGCGGCGGTCGTTCGCCGATGGGCTCGCGCTCTGGCGCTTCGCGCTCTTCGCGGCCTTCGCGATGACGCTCCCCTACCTGCTCGTGGCCCGGTTCCTCGGCCCCGAGTTCCCCTCCCTGCTGGGCTCCCTCGCAGGGCTCGCCGTCGTGGTGCCGGCGGCGCGCCGCGGCTGGCTGCTGCCGAAGGGACGGGCTCCCTGGGCGTTCCCCCCGGAGGAGCAGTGGCCCGGGGAATGGCGCGGTACCCTGGAGCTGCAGTCCAGCCCCGGGAGGAGCGACCTGTCGACGTTCCGGGCCTGGCTCCCCTATCTGCTCGTCGGCGCAGTCCTGGTCGTCACCCGGCAGAGCTGGCTCCCCCTCGGCGCATGGCTCAGGGCCTGGACGCTGGAGTGGCGGGGCATCTTCGGCACGGAGATCTCCTCGAGCGCCCAGCCACTGTTCCTGCCCGGGTCGGCCTTCATCGCCGTCTCGCTCGTCACCGCCTGGTTCCAGGGACTCTCGGCGGCGGGCAGCCGGCGCGCGTTCGCCTCCGCTGCCCGGACCACGGCCCGGGCTTCCGTCGCGCTCGTCTTCACCGTGCCGATGGTGCAGGTCTTCATCAACAGCGGCGGCGGCGCGAGCGACCTGCCGCGCATGCCGATCGCCCTGGCCGACGGGGTGGCGAGCCTGGCTGGCCAGGCCTGGCCGCTCTTCGCACCCCTCATCGGGGGCGTGGGCGCTTTCGTCGCCGGCAGCAACACCGTCTCCAACATGATGTTCAGCCTGTTCCAGTGGGGAGTGGGAGAGCGCATCGGCGTCGACCCGATCTGGATGGTGGCATTGCAGGCGGTGGGAGGCGCCGCGGGGAACATGATCTGCGTCCACAACGTGGTGGCAGCGTCGGCGGTGGTGGGGCTCCTGGGCCGGGAAGGGACGGTGATCCGGATGACCGCGCTCCCGTTCCTCTACTACGCGCTCTTCCCCGGCGCCCTGGGCTACGCCGTGGTGTGGACCGCCTCGAAGGGAGCGCTCAACGCCGGAACACTGATCGCCCTGGCGACGGTGACGGCGGCCGTCGCGGCGGTGGCCCACTCGGGCCGAGACCGCGCCGGCTGAGCGACCGGATCCCGGGGGCATCCGGACCCCTTGAAACGGAGGGCGGCACGGCGCCGAGCGTCCTCTTTCAGGCGGTCGTCGTAGCGCACCCGGTTCAGCGTGAGCGGGTCCAGGTCGGGGAACCGTGAGGTACCGTGGAGCTCCTTGATCTGGTCGTTCGTGAGCCTCGCGTCACCTGCCGGCGACAGGGCGTATGTTCCGGCCACGCGAGCCCGAGGCTTTCTTCAGATGGCCAGGAGCTCCGCGGAACCCGAGTTCCGGATCGACGCGTCGAGCAGCTCGACGACGTGTCGGACCGGGAGGGGCCGACCGAGCCGGGCCAGGTGGGACGCGATCTGCAGCGCGCACCCGGGGTTCGAGGTGACGACGAGCTGCGACCCGGTCTCGAGGATCGCCTCGGCCTTCCTGCGGCCCAGCGCCGAGGCGGCCTCGGGCTCGACGATGTTGTAGATCCCGGCCGAGCCGCAGCACTGGTCCAGCTCCCGCGGCTCCCGCACCTCCAGCCCCGGGATCGCTTCCAGCAGGCGGCGCGGGGCCGCCCGCACGCCCTGCGCATGGCTCAGGTGACAAGCCTCGTGATAGGCGACCCGGAGCGGCACAGGATGGCGCGGAGCGCGCGGTTCGAGGTCCGCGAGCAGCTCGGACACGTCCCGGGTGCGACGCGAGATGCGGACCACGGGATCGCCCTCGCCCGCGTCGCCCAGAAGCTCCGCGTAGCTCTTGAGCGACGAGCCGCAGCCGGCGGCGTTGACGACGAGCGCGTCGAGGTCCTCCTGCGCGATGCGATCCGCGAGCGTCCGCGCGTGGGCCAGGGCCTCCGCGCGGCGTCCGGAGTGCAGGCTCAGGGCGCCGCAGCAGGACGGGCCCGGCGCGGTCACCCGCACGCCCTCGGCTGCGAGCACCCGCGCCGTCGCCGCGTTCACGTGGGAGAAGAAGACGCTCTGCACGCAACCCTCGAGGAGCACGGCCCGGCAGCGCTCGTCGCCTCGCGCCGCGGTCACGCCGGGCAGGGCTGGCGCGGGCCGCAGCCGGGGCTGGAGCGCCTCCAGGGCGCGGAGCCGGGGCGGCAGCAGCGCCGTCAGTCGGCCGGCGCGCAGCAGGCGTCCGAGGCGCAGCCGCTGGTAGGCGGCCAGACCGAGCCGCAGCCAGCGCAGCCGGCCCGGGTGGGGCAGCAGCGCGAAGAGCGCAGCGCGGAAGATGCGATCCGTCCAGGACCGCCGGCCCCGCTCCTCGACCTCCTCCCGCATCCCCTCGATGAGGCGGTCGTAACGCACGCCCGAGGGGCACGCGGTGACACAGCCCATGCAGCCGAGGCAGAGGTCGACGTGGCGGGCGACGGCCGGCGTGACGGGGCCGCCCCGTTCCACGTCGGCCATCAGCACGATGCGGCCGCGGGGCGAGTCCGCCTCGTGGGACCAGAGCCGGTAGGTGGGGCATGCGGGGAGACAGAACCCGCAGTGCACGCAATCGTCGATCAGCGCCCCGCGCTCGCTCATCGGTTCCCCGGCATCCGGCCCGGCGCGAGGATCCCCGCCGGGTCGAAGCGGCGCTTGACGGCGCCCAGCAGGGCGAGCGGGAGGCCGCGCTCGTCCCAGGTCCCGACGGCGCGCCGGACCTCCGGCGGAGCGCGCCGCAGGTGGACATGTCCCCACCCGGCGAGGCGCTCCCTCAGCCGGGATACGAAGCGGGACAGGGCCCCGGCCTCGCCCGAGACGTGCGCGTCTGCGGACCCGATCCCGGGCTCCACGGCGGCCCACACCGGCGCGCCTTCGGCCACCGACCGGAGCTCCGCGAGCACGAGGCCCAGGTCCCCGGGCCGGAAACCGAGCCGGAGCACGCCGGCCGCCTCCATTGGCGGCGCGGCCTCCCCTGCAGCCGGCTCCGCGCCCGCCGTGGCCGCAACGATCTCGTCGAGCACACGGCTGCGGGCGCTCACCCCCGCCGCGCTCCCCTCGAGGCGAACGCGCAACCGATGCGGCCCCTCGGGACTCCAGTGGAGGCTGGCGGATGCCGCCTCGAGCGGGGAGTCGATGACGCTCTCAGCGAGCGAGACGGCGCTCGCTTCGTCCCGGGTCTCCACGAAGGTCACGCTCGAGGACGCCGGCAGCGGGTGCAGGCGGAACGTCGTCTCCACGATCACACCCAGGGTTCCGAAGGAGCCGGCGTAGAGCTTGCCCAGATCGTAGCCGGCGACGTTCTTGACGACTCTCCCGCCGGCCCGGGCCGTGGTCCCGTCCGGGAGAACGGCCTGCACGCCGATCAGGAGGTCCCGGGGGCGACCGTAGCGGAGGCGCAGTGGCCCCGCCGCGTTCGCGGCGACGATCCCTCCCAGGGTGGCACCCGGATCGGGGGGATCCAGGGCGAGGCGCTGGCGGGTCGCGCCCACCGCACGCTGCAGCTCGTCGAGGGTGGTTCCCGCTCGCGCTACGACGACCATGTCCGCCGCCGCGTGGTCCAGCACACCGGTCAGGCGCCGCGTGCTCAGGACCGCGAACTCCCTGGGGGGCGGGTCGCCCCACTCCAGCTCGGAGCCGGAGCCCCTCGGCACGACGGCGACGGCGTTACCGCTCGCCGCGACCAGGACCGCGGCGACCTGATCCACGCTCTCCGGCTCGAGCACCAGCCCGGGGAGCACACCGCACACCGCGTCGGCCGTGGTGACGGCGCGCGCGGCGACGCCGGCCGCGGCGCGGAGCGCGAGCAGGCCGGTGCTGGCGGCGGGCACGGCTTCAGAAGAGGTCCGCCACGCCGGCCTCGACGAGGGGATGCGGCTTGTGGGGCCCGGGCCGCTCACCGCACAGCCGGGGAGTGGGGAACAGCTTGCCCGGGTTGCAGAGACCCTGCGGGTCGAAGGCACAGCGCAGGCGGTGCATCGCCTCCAGGTCCGGTGGCGCGAACATCCGCGGCATGGCGTCCTTTTTGTCGACGCCAACGCCGTGCTCGCCCGTGATGGAGCCGCCGTGGTCGAGGCAGATGCCCAGGATCTCGGAGGCCAGCTCCCCGGCCGCAGCCTCCTGCCCCGGCACGCCGGGATCGTAGAGGACGAGGGGATGGAGGTTCCCGTCCCCCGCGTGGAAGACGTTCGCGACCCTCAAGCCGCGCTCGGCAGCCAGCGCCGCGATCCGGGCGAGCACCTCGGACAGCGCGCTCCGCGGGATCACACCGTCCTGGACGTAGTAGCTGACGCTGATCCGCCCCATCGCCGCGAAGGCCGACTTGCGGCCCTTCCACATCAGCGCGCGCTCCGCGTCGGTGGCGGCGAGGCGCAGCTCCGTGGCGCCCCGGCGCCGGCAGATCGCTTCGACCGCCGCCAGCTCCTCCAGCACCTCCGCCGCCGGCCCGTCCAGCTCCACGATCAGCACGGCGCCGGCCCCCGCGGGGTATCCCGCTGCGACGGCCGCCTCGGCGGCCTGGATGGACAGCGCGTCCATCATCTCCGCGGCCGCCGGCACGATCCCGGCTGCGATCACGTCCGAGACGGCGGCGCCCGCAGCATCGGTGGACCCGAACGACGCCAGCAGCGTCCGGACGGCCTCCGGACGGCGGGTCAGGCGCAGGGCGATCTTCGTCACGATTCCCAGGGTCCCCTCGGACCCCACGAAGGCGCCCATCAGGTCGTAGCCAGCGGCCTCGGGTACCCCCATGGCGCCGAGCGCCACCCGCTCGCCGTCTGGGAGCACGACCTCGAGGCCGAGCACGTGGTGGGTCGTGAAGCCGTACTTGAGGCAGTGGGCGCCACCCGAGTTCTCGGCCACGTTGCCCCCGATCGAGCAGACCACCTGGCTCGAGGGATCGGGGGCGTAGTAGAGGCCGTGGGGCGCCGCCGCCTCGGTCACCGCCAGGTTGCTCACCCCGGGCTCGACGACCGCGAGGCGGTTCCGGGTGTCGATCTCGAGGATCCGCCTCATCCGGGAGAGCGCGATCAGCACCCCGTCCTCGAGCGGGAGCGCCCCGCCGGAGAGCCCCGTTCCCGCGCCCCGCGCCACGAAGGGCACTCCCCGGGCGCAGCACGCCCGGACGACCTCCTGCACCTGCTCGGCGCTCTCGGGGAGGACCACCAGGCCCGGAACGACCGCGTAGCCCTTCAGCCCGTCCGACTCGTAGGTCCTGCGCTCCGCGGGGTCGAGCACGAGGCCGCGAGCCCCGACGACGCGGCGGAGCTCCGCGACCAGCGCCTTCACGGGCGCCGCCCGATCTCTCCGGCGACGAGGTCGGCGGAGGCGACCAGGGAGGCTCCAGAGGGTGGTCGATCGGCTCGGAGCGCGTGAGCGACGCCGTACGACGCGGCCAGCAGGTCCAGTGGAGTGCTCACGCCCGGCAGGATACGGCAGCGCCGCGCGGAGGACCAACGCCCGACGCCTGCCACTCGCGCCGGGCGGCGGCTGGCCTTCGTCCCGTCAGTGAAACGCAGCGGGCTCGCCGTCGTCTCGCACGGGGAGCCAGACCCGCATCGCGGCGCCACCCTCGGGGCGGTTGTCCGCGGATATGACACCCGAGTGCGCGGCGACGATCCGCTGGACGAGGGTGAGGCCGATGCCCACCCCACCCTCACGCCGGGAGAAGAAGGGCTGGAACAGCCGGGCCCGATCCTCCTCGGGGAAGCCGGGGCCTCCGTCCAGGACGACGCACTCGACGCCCGGACGCCCGTCGCGCTCGGCCGCCGACGCGAGGACGTCGATGGAGCCGCCTTCGCCGGCGTGAAGGATCGCGTTGTCGAGGAGGTTGTGGAATACCTGGGTGAGATGTCTCCTGGAGCGCCTCCTCGCGCCAATCTTCTCCGGAGCGCGAAGCCATGACCGGGCATGATAGTGCAGCCGCGGCGGGACACCGAGCAGGCCACCCCGCCAGTTCCCGGCGGTAGAATCCGCCCGCCGATGGGAGAGCGAGCCAGCGTCGCGACCCAGCTACGTCGGCTGGAGTGCCTCCGGGACGAGTTCGGACCGGAGGCCGCCGCGAAGAAGCGGCGCCTGATCGCGAGCATCGCGCGCCGCCGCCTGAGAAGCGCCGGCCAGGTTCTCCGCTTCCACGAGGTCCTCTGCTTCTGGCGCGCCTATCCAGACGACCCGGCCACACTGGCCGCCGTGGAACGCGTGCTGCGCCGTTTCCCGCGCCGCGCCGACCTGCGCCGCCACGCGGAGGAGCTGGCCGGCTCCGGAATCGGCGGAACGGCGATCCGTTTCAGCTTCTTCCACGTCATGGCCGACTGGCTGGCCGAGCGCTGGCCCGATCGACTTCGCGTGGACTGGGAGAGCTGCGAGTCGGGCGAGCGGCTGTCGATGCTCCTCTATCTGCTCCTCACGCCCAGCGAGATCCCGATGCTCGACGCCCTGACGCTCCAGGCGCGGGAGTGGATCGAGCGGGTCAAGCCCGCGCACAGCAGCGATGCCGCCTTCGTGCTGCGCCGCTTCGCGCGGCTCCCTCTCAGCCGCCTCGGACGGGAGCTCCTCTACGACGACCTGGAGCTGCCCCTGCTCCTGTCGCCTGGCCCGGACACGCCGTCCAGGTCCCTGTCGCGGCGCCACGGCTCACGGGTCGCCTACCGGCCCGGGCCGCTGCGCCGGGAGCGACCCGACCTCGCCGTCGAGAGCGGCCGTCCTCCGAGGCGACTGCGGGACGTCTCGACGCGCCAGGCCCGAGAGCTCCTGGACCTGGCCCGGGAGGCCATGGTCACCCGGGCCCGGGACCTGGACGCCTTCGCGAACGCGGACCTCCGCGACGTCCGGGTGGCGGACCTGGGCGGGGGCCTCGAGGTGGCCTGCTTCGGCGTCCGCCCGGAACGTCGCTTCCTGCTCGAGTCGCTGTACGGCTTCCTGATGATCCGCAGCGGCGTCCCGATCGGCTACACCCAGTCCACGGCGCTGCTGGGGAGCGTCGAGGTGGCCTTCAACGTCTTCGAGACCTTCAGGGGAGCCGAGACGGCCTGGATCCTGGCGCGGACCCTGGCACTGTTCCGGACGTTGTTCGCGGCCGACGTCTTCGCCGTGGAGCCCTACCAGCTCGGCCACGAGAACGACGAGGGGCTGGCGTCGGGGGCGTTCTGGTTCTACTACAAGCTCGGCTTCCGGCCGGTGGAGCCGGCGGTGAGGCGCCTGGTGGCATCCGAGCTCGACCGCATGCGCCGAGATCCCTCTCACCGCTCCGGAGAGGCCGTGCTGAGACGCCTCGTCACCGGCTGGCTGGTGCTGCAGCTGGGTCGTCCGCGGCGAGACGTGCTCGGCCGCTTCTCCTCCGGACGCGTGGGTGAGCGCATCGCCCGCATGCTGTCGCGACGGTTCGGCGCGGACCGCGAGCGGGGCCTCGAGCAATGCGCGACCGAGGCGCGACGACGGCTCGGAGCGGGCGGGCTGCGCGGCTGGAGCGACGACGAGCGGGAGGCGTGGCGGCGCTGGGGGCCGCTGCTGGCCGTCGTCCCCGGGATCGCGGAATGGACGCGCGGCGAACGGCGCGGCGTCGTGTCGATCGTGCGCGCCAAGGGCGGCCGGCGCGAGAGCGACTACGTGGTAGCCTTCGACCGGCACGAGCGCCTGCGCCGTGCGGTCGCCGCGCTCGGCTCCTAAGAAACCCCCTCGAGGAGCACCCGAAGCCAGCCCGGAAGGGCCGGGCGGGAGGACTCCGCGGAGGATCGCAGCCCTGCCGTGCCGAGCGAGGACCGCACGCGGAGCGCCGCCCGGTCCGCCAGCCGACAGCCGCCGTCGGCAGCGAGCGCACCTCCAGCCTCGCGGGTTTCTCACCGGCTCGGTCCCGCAGGTCGTGTGGGCCGCTCCTAGGCCTAGGCCCAAAGACGCCGACGCCGGGTCCACGCGCTGCAACCGCGACCGGCGGCCGGACTCCGGAAGCGACGCCGTGAGCCATCCGCACCATTGACCGGCTCGGGGCAGGGGGCGAGTCTGCACTCGAGGGCCGATTCGTCGACGTCGCTCGCGGATGCCGGAGCGCGGGACGTCTCCACCTCCCGCCGGGGTTCAGGCACTGAACGTTCCGGCGGGGTTTATCGTAGACCCTCACGGAACGTCCCCAGGCCCCCGGGCTATGCCGCCCTCAGCCCGGACTGCCGGTGCGCGGGCACGCCACATTCAGGAGCGACCGATGGAGAGTGAAGGAGCCAGGCCTTCGGGGAGCGTCATCCGCGTCGAGGGCGTGAGCCACGTGTACGGCGGTGGCGCCCACGCGCTGCGGGGGATCTCTCTCGAGATCGGGAACGGCCTGTTCGGCCTGCTGGGGCCCAACGGTGCCGGCAAGAGCACGCTGATGCGCGTGCTGTGTACGCTGCTCGTTCCCACCCAGGGCCGCGCATCGGTGCTGGGCCACGACGTCGTCGGGGAGCGCGCCGCGGTTCGCGCGTCGATCGGGTACCTGCCTCAGGAGTTCGGGGCCTGGCGGCTGCACCGGGTGGAGGAGGTGCTGGACACGCTGGCCGCGCTGTCGGGCGTCCCCGACGCAGACCGACGCGAGCGGGTGTCACAGGTACTCAAGATGGTCGGGCTCGAGGAGGTGGCGCACCGCAAGGTCAAGGCGCTCTCCGGAGGGATGGTCCGCAGGCTGGGGGTGGCCCAGGCGCTGATCCATTCCCCCGACGTGCTGGTCGTCGACGAGCCGACGGTGGGTCTCGACCCCGAGGAGCGCATCCGCTTCCGGGAGCTGATGGCGGAGCTGGGCGAGCAGAAGACCGTCGTGCTCTCCACCCACATCGTCGCCGACCTCGGCACCGCGTGTCGGGACCTGGCGCTGCTGGACGCCGGGGAGGTGGTCTTCCACGGCTCTCCGACAGAGCTGCTCCAGCGGGCCGAAGGCAGGGTCTTCGAGTGCCGGACGGGAGCCGACGGCGCGGAGCAGCTCGGCGCCGACGTGGAGATCGTGTCCCGCTCGAGCGAGGGTGACGGCCTCAGGATCCGCGGAGTGACGGGGCAGGAAGGTCTCCCCGCGGGGGCCGCAGCGGTCGAGAAGCCCACCCTGGAGGAGGCGTACCTGGCCTTCATGATGTCCCGGGGGCGCAAGGGAGTGGCACTGGAGTCGGGGGAGGATGCGGCATGAGCTGGAAGACGATCGCGGCGGTGGCTCGGGCCGAGGCTCGGTCGGTCCGGCGCCTGGTGCGGTTCTGGATCTTCGTGACCCTGGCCTCGTTCCTGGGAATCGTAGGCTACCTCTACTACGCCGCGATCCACGGCTTCTTCTCCGCGTACTCCGGCTCCGTGGGGGCCACGAACCCGGAGTACATGGTCAGCCCCCTCGGATGGTGGTACCTGCTCGTCTTCACGGTCGGGATGATCTTCATGGCCTTCGACGTCCGCGATCGGGACCGCCGTGAGCGGATGGTGGAGGTGCTCGACTCGCGCCCCTACTCCAACCCCGAGCTGGTCGTCGGCCGCTTCCTCGGCATCCTCGTCCCGTCGTGGATTCCGGTGGTGGTGCTGGCCTTGGCGTTCTGGGCGATCGGCTGGCTGGGCCGGCAGCTGGGCTGGCCCTTCGGCGAGCCGCCTCTCTTCGGTTACCTCGTCGCGCTGGCGGTTCCGATGGCGATCCCGGCGCTCTCGTTCTTCCTCGCCTTCACCTTCGTGGTCTCCCTGGCCGTCCGGAGCCGTCTCGTCACCGCTCTGATCTGTCTGTCCGCGGTGGGCCTCGTGACGTGGGTCTCGCTCACGCTCCCCCTCCACTGGCTGCGGGCCATCGACATCTTCGGGGCCTTCACCCTGGAGTTCGCCAGCGCCCTGGTCGGCCCGGTGATGACCTGGACCGGGCTCGCGCAGCGGCTCGCGGTCCTGCTCATGGCCGCGGGGCTGCTCGCCCTGGCCGCGGCCATCCACCCGCGCCTGGACGGGGGCTCGAAGCGATCCCGGAGCCTGGTCGGGGCGGCGCTCCTCGGCGCCGGGCTTCTCGCCCAGGCCGCCGCCGTGGCGGAAGGCCCGTTGGGAATGCGAGCGCAGGAGGGCTGGGTCGCGGCCCACGAGGAGCACCGCGACGACCCCCTGGCGGACCTGGTCTCGATCTCCGGGGACCTGTGGATCCGGCCCGGAGCTTCGCTGCGCCTGGATGTCGAGCTGGAGCTGACGGGACGAGCGGGCGACCCGCCCCTCGAGCGGCTGCTCTTCTCCCTGAACCCCGATCTCGCCATCCAGAGCGTCGCGGCGGCCTCGGGAGGCGAGCTGGAGTTCGCGCACGGACACGGCCTGCTCGAGGTCCGGCTCGGGGCGCCTCTGAACCCGGGGGACACCACCCGCCTGCAGGTGAAGGCGGAGGGGATTCCGAACGTCTTCTTCGGTTACCTGGACTCCGCCGACAACTTCGCCGAGCAGTCGGCCCTGGACAGCCAGGTGGTGCTGCTGGGGACCGACTCCGGAGTCTTCAAGAGCAGCTACGTAGCGCTGATGCCCGGCCTCCACTGGCTCCCGACCCCCGGCGCGGACGTGGGGCGCGGCGACCCGGTCCGCCGGCCACCGGACTTCTTCGAGGTCGACCTGACCGTGGAGGTGCCCCAGGGATGGCTGACGGCCGGACCGGGGCGACGGCTGGAAGCAAACGGGGCGGGCGCCGGGAACGCCCGCTTCCGATACAGCCCCGGGGCGCCGGTGCCGCAGGTCGCGCTCCTCGCGGCCCCCTTCGAACGCCGCTCCACCGAGGTGCGCGGCGTCGAGCTGGAGGTGCTGGTCGACCCGGATCACGCCCGCAACCTGGAGGTCCTGGCCGATGCGGGCGAGGAGATCCGGGCCTGGGCCGACGAGCTGCTGGGTGACGCCGCCGACCTCGGGCTGCCCTACCCCTACGGCGCCTTCACCCTGGTGGAGGTCCCGAACCGGCTGCGGGGCTACGAGGGGGGATGGCGCATGGACACGGCCATGGCCCAGCCCGCCATGGCTCTGATGCGGGAGAGCGGCTTCCCCACCGCGCGCTTCGACACCCGCTTCCGGAACCCCCAGTCCTTCGAGGACCGCGAAGGGGGGCTGCCCCGGGCGAAGCGGGAAGCCCTCGAGGAGTTCTTCGAGTCGGACCTGAGCGGCGGCAACGTCTTCGCCCTGGCGAGCCGGAGCTTCTTCGGGTTCCTCACGGCGGCCGAGGGGCCGGAGGGCGTGGCCCTGAACCACGTCCTGGACCACCTGGCCCTGCGCCTCGTGACGGGCAAGGAGGCGTTCTTCTCGGCGCACCTCTACGATCGCGGCGTGAACACCCTGGTGGGCGCCGCCGTCGCGAACTACATGACGAACCGCGGCGACGGCGTCTCCCTGGCGAGCGCGGTGATCGACGCCGCCATCGACCGCCCCGAGGTCTGGGAGCAGGCCACGACGTCCGCCATGACCGCGCTCGATCCCTGGCAGGACCCCAAGCTCACCGTGAACGTCATGGCGCTGCGCGGCGGTGCCCTGGCGCGCTCGCTGCTGGACGGCCTGGGTCACGACCAGGTCGGCAGGCTCCTGGGCGAGCTCCGGGCCCGCTACGCGGGGGCCGCCTTCGGTGAGCGGGAGCTCCTTTCCGTGGCGGAAGAGCTGGGGATCGACCTGCAGGCACTCCTCGGCGACTGGCTCGACGAGGCGGCGCTGCCAGGCTTCGTGGTCTCCGATGCCCGCCGCTTCAGGCTCCCAGACGCCGAGGACGGAACGCCGCGCTACCAGGTCAGCATCCACGTGCGCAACCCGGAGCCGGCGCCGGGGCTGGTCCGGCTGCGCTACCGGAGCGGCCAGGAAGGTCCGGAAGTCCGCTGGGAGAGCGGCGCCCCGGTCCGCGTCCCCGCCGGGGAGGCCGTCCAGATCGGTCTCGTGACCTCGCGGGCGATCCAGCGCCTCGAGCTCGACCCCTACCTGTCGCTGAACCGGGGACCCTTCGAGATCTCCCTCCCGGCGGCGGACGAGACCGTGGTGGACGCAGACCCGCTCCGGGGCGCGGCTCCGAGCGACTGGCGACCCGCGGACGACGGCTCCGTGATCGTGGACGACCTCGACCCGGGCTTCAGCATCCAGGCTTCGGGAGGGGGGACCGGCCTGCGGCTCGGCGGGAGCCAGAGCAGCGAGCTGCTGGACCAGGGGCTGCCGATCCACAGCTTCGGCCCGCCTCCCGCCGAGTGGTCCCGGATCGAGAGCCGCACCGCCTGGGGGCTGTACCGCCATACGGCCTCGGCGGTGCGGGCCACCCGGGGAGAAGGCAGCCGGGCCGTGTTCGCGGCGACTCTCGAGCGCTCCGGCCCGTGGCGTCTGGCCCTGCACCTCCCCGCATCCCACGAGGGGTTCGGGGGGTGGAACCGGGGCAGCTACGCCATCGCGGTGGTGGACGACTCGGGGCGCCACGAGCTGAGCTTCGACGCCGCAGCCGCTCAGGGCGGCGGCTGGAACGAGGTGGGCGAGGTCGAGGTCGCCAGTGGCGAGGTGAGGGTCGAGCTGGCGAGCGCCACCGACGGCGCGGCAGTCATCGCCGATGCGATACGCTGGCAGCCTCGTGGCGGCTCTGCCCTCGGCGCAGACGCCACGTCGCACTGAGCCCGCTGAGGCTCGGGGCTTCTCGGACAGGAGGAGGGATGGGGCAGCTGCGCCGGGAGCGGATCGCGCTGAGCGCCGGCTTGCTCCTGGCCGCGTGCGGGCCGGGAGCGAACGACGGCGAGGTCGAGTTCCGCGTGCCGGTAACGGTGCGCGAGGTCGAGCTGGGCGCGGTCGAGGACGTCATCGTCGCCACGGGCAACCTACGCTCCCCGGAGCTCGCGAAGCTGGTGGTCGAGAGCCCCGGCAAGCTCTCCCTCACCCGGATCGGAGGGCGCCGTCTCGCCGAGGGGGACCGGGTGTCGGCGGGCCAGGTGCTGGCCCGGGTCATCGGCGAGGACGCCCGCCTCGCGGCCCGCAGCGAGGCCACCCGGCAGCGCTTCGAGGCCGCCCAGGCCGAGCTCGAGTCGCGTCGCCAGCTCTTCGACGACGGCCTGATCAGCCGGGAGGAGCTGCGCAGCGCCGAGACCGCATTCGAGGAGGCCCGGCTCGAGCGGGACCGCAGTCAGCTCACGGAGGAGCGCAACCGCCTGGTCACCCCGATCGCCGGCGTGGTCCTGAAGCTGGCCCGGGACGCCTCGGGGCAGCCGGTGGCGGAGGGGCAGCTCGTCGCCGCGGGGTTCGAGGTCGCCGAGGTCGGCCCGATCTCGAGCCTGATCGCGGACGTGGACCTCGTGGGGACCGACGTGGGCCGGGTCCGGGCCGGACAGGAGGCGAGGGTCCGCCACGGCGCCTTCCAGAAGACGGCGTTCTCCGGCGAGGTGATCCGGCTCGCGCCGAGCGTCGACCCGGCGACCCGCAGCTTCCGCGTCGAGGTCGAGGTCGACAACAGCGAGGAGCAGCTGCGCCCCGGGATGTTCGTCGAGGTGGCGATCCTGGTGGAACGCCGCGAGGGCGTGGCCGTGGTGCCCCGGGAATCGGTCACCGAGCGCGGCGGGGAGAGGGTGCTCTTCGTGCTGGACGGGCAGCGGGTCACACGGCGCTCCGTCTCCCTGGGGCTCGGCGACGACGCGCAGGTGGAGGTGCTCGAGGGCGTCGCCGCGGGTGAGCGGGTCGTGGTGCGCGGGCTCGAGACGCTGACGGACGGAACCCGGGTCCGGGTCTCGGGCGACTGACCGCCGTGGAGGCCCTCGCGACGCTCGCGACGCGGCGGCCGGTCGCCGTCACGGTGCTGGGCGTCACGGTCGCGCTGCTGGGCTGGATCGCCGCGGACCAGCTCCCCGTGGACCTCCTCCCCGACATCCACAGCCCCACCGTCGTGGTCTCGGTCCGATCCGGCGACCGTCCGCCGGTGGAGATGGAGCGCCTGTACGGGGAGCAGGTCGAGCAGCGCCTGTTCACCGTCCGCGGCATCCGCGAGGTCACCCAGGTCGCCCGGACCGGCCGGCTGGTGGCGAGCGTCGTGTTCGAGTGGGACGCCGACATGGACCTCGCTCTCGTGGACGTCCAGAAGGCGGTGGGGCCGGTCGCCGCCGATCCCGAGGTCGACGAGGTCCTGGTCAGGCGTTTCGACCCGCGCCAGGAGCCGGTGCTCACCCTCGGGTTGCTCGCGCCGTCCGGACAGCCCGACCTCGCCGAGCTGCGGCGCATCGCCGAGCGCCAGGTGGGGCCCGGGCTGGAGCGGCTCTCGGGCGTCGCCGAGGTCAGGGTGCTGGGGGGTCGGGAGAAGGAGCTGCAGGTCCTGCTCGACCCCGAGACCATGGAGGCACACGGCATCACCCTGGCCGAGGTCGAGGGGCGCCTCCAGGCGGCCAACGTGGACATCGACGCCGGCACCCTGGAGGAGGGGAGCAAGGTCTACCTCGTGCGGGGGCTCTCCCGCTTCCGGAAGCTCGAGGACGTCGAGGACGTCGTGGTGCGCCACGACGTGGACGCTCGCGGCCGGCCGGTGCCGGTGCGGATCTCGGACCTGGCGACGGTCACCTGGCAGGACCGCGAGATCGACCACCTCGTGCGGGTGGACGGTGAGGAAGGGGTCGGCCTCTCGGTGTACAAGGAGGCGGGAGCCAACACCGTGAGCGTCTCCCGGACCTTGCGCGAGTCGGTCGCGGCCCTGGAGCGTGACCTCCCCAGCGTGCGGGTCCAGGTCGTGCGGGACGAGGCCGCCCTCGTCGAGGACGCGATCGCGGACCTGGAGAGCGCGGCCGCCCTGGGCATCCTGCTCGCCGTGGTCGTGCTGGCGCTGTTCCTCCGCTCGGCCGGCCCCACGGTGGTCGTGGCCTCGGCGGTGCCCGTCTCGCTGCTCTCCGCGCTGTTCTTCATGCGCCTCTCGGACCAGAGCCTCAACGTCGTGACGCTGGCCGGGCTCGCCCTCGGCGCGGGGATGCTCGTGGACAACGCGATCGTGGTCGTGGAGAGCATCCACCGGCGCCTCACACGTGGCGATCCGCCGGAGCGGGCCGCCGCCCTGGGCGCCTCCGAGGTGGGAGGGGCCATCGCCGCGAGCACGCTCACGACCTGCGTCGTCTTCGTGCCGGTGCTCTTCGTGAGCGGTCTCGCTGCGCGGCTTATCGAGGGGATCGCCTTCACGGTCATCGTGTCGCTCTCGGCGTCCCTGGCGGTGGCGGTGCTGCTCATCCCGGCCCTCTCGGGCTGGCTGCTGCGGCGGCCGGCGACGACGCCCCATGCGGGCGAGCCGCTGCCGGGGCTGGCGACCCGGCTCGAGGCCATGGTCCTGCGTCTCACGCTGCAGCCCGGAAAGGTCATCGGCGCTTCCGTCCTGATCGCGGCGGGAGCCTGCCTCTGGCTCGCCGCGCTCGGCACGGAGCTGCTCCCCCCGGCCGACCCGTCCCAGTTCTCGCTGCGGCTGATCGGTCCCCCGGGACGCAGGGTGGAGGCGACGGCCGCGGCCGTGAGCGCGGCGGAGGGAGTCCTGCGCGAGGCTGCCGGAGGCGGCCTGGAGGCGATCCAGTCGGAGGTGGGCCGCGTGCCCGAGGACGACCGCCTCATCACGACGGAGCTGACCGAGGAGAACACCGCCCGCATCCTGCTGCGGCTGGCCGAGGGGACGGCGAGCAGCGCGATCGTCTCCCGGGCGGCGCCGCTCCTGGACGCGCTTCCGGACACGCAGATCGAGTGGGAGGTGGGCACCTCGGCGCTCTCCCGTGTGGTGGCCAGCGGCCCGCCGATCGCCGTCGAGATCTCCGGCCAGTCCACCGAAGACCTGCGCCTGGGGGCGGATCGGGTCTTCGAGCGCCTCGGGGAGCGCCCCGAGCTGTGGAACGTGGACTCCTCCTTCGAGGGCGGACCTCCGGAGCTGAGGGTCGTGCTCGACCGGAGCCTGGCGGACGGCCTGGGGGTCGACCTGGACACCGCCACCCGCGTCCTGGAGGCCGCCCTCGACGGGCGCATGGCGACGCTGCTGACCCTGGGCGACGAGGAGCGACGGGTGGTGCTGCGGCTCCGGACGCCGCGCCGGGATCAGCTCGCGTCGCTCCGCTTCACGGCCCCGAACGGGGCGCGGCTCGCCCTGGGTCAGATCGCCGACTTCGTTCCCTCCGAGGGCGCCCGGGAGATCTTCCGGCGCGACCAGCGGCGGGTCGCCCGGGTGACGGCGCGCCTCGCGGACGGGGTCTCGTACCCGACGGGCGTCGGCGCCGCGCGCTCGGCGCTCGCGGAGGCCGACCTCCCGCCGGGGCTCCGCGCCCGACTCGCGGGAGAGGAGGAGGAGCGGCGAGAGACCGTCGGCCAGCTCGGCTGGGCGGCCGCCCTCGCCGTGATCCTGGTCCTGATGGTCCTCGCGGGCACCTTCGAGTCGCTGCTCCACCCCTGGACCGTGCTCACCGCGATCCCGCTGTCCGTCGTCGGCGTCGCGGCGCTCATGGGTCCCCTGGGCGACCCGATCGGCGTGATGGCGATGCTGGGCCTGATCGTCCTGGCGGGGATCGCCGTGAACGACGCGATCCTGCTGGTGGCCGCGGCGCAGCAGGTCCAGCGGGACGGCGTCGATGCGCGGGTCGCCGTGGCCAGGGCCGCGGCGCAGCGGCTCCGGCCGATCCTGATGACGACGCTGACTACGGCGGTGGCGCTGCTGCCACTCGCCCTCGGGGCCAGCGAGGCCGCGCGGCTGCGCAGCCCCATGGCCCAGGTCATCATCGGGGGAATCCTCGCCTCCATGCTGGCGTCGCTGCTGGTCGTCCCCTGCGTCTACGTCCTGCTGGAGCGGCTGCGCGGACGGTGAGCGGGCTCGACCTGCCGATCCGGCGACCGGTCGCGACCGGGATGGTCTTCACCGGGATCGTGCTGCTGGGGTTGCTCGCCTGGGTGCGCATCCCGGTGGAGCTCTTCCCGAACCTGTCGGGGGACGAGCTGAGCGTCTTCTTCTCCCGCCCGGGTGGGGAACCCGAGGTCGTGGAGCGGGAGATCCTGATCCCGCTGGAGAGCCGGGTGAAGCGGCTGGCGGGCGTCTCCGAGACCTGGGGAGAGGTCACGGGCTCCGCGGGCAGCTTCCGGGTGCGCTTCGAGCGCGGAGTCGACCTCAAGATCCGGGAGCTGGAGCTGCAGCGGATGGCGGCGGAGCTGGCGAGGACGCAGCCACGCGGGAGCGTCCTCGAGGTCCGGGCGCTCGACACCTCGGTGCTCAGCCGCTTCGTCATGGTCGTCCACGTGACCGGCGGCGACGACCCCTACGCCGTGCACGACCTCGTCGAGGAGCGGATCGCTCCCCTGCTCGCCGCGGTCCCGGGGGTGAGCCGGGCCCTCACCGGCGGAGCCGCAGCGCGGCAGGTGAACGTCTCGGTGGACGCGGACCGCATCGCCGCCCTGGGCATCACCCCCGATCAGGTGAGGAGTGCCGTGCTGCGCTCGGTGGGACGGTTGCGCTTCGTCGGCGACGTCGACGACGAGGGAGGGAGGACCGCGATCATGCTGGACGGCCGCCCCGGAGGGGTGGCCTCCCTCGCCCGGGCCCGGGTGCAGCAGGGCCAACCGGCGCTGCTCGGACACGTGGCCGAGGTCGCGATGGGCCCGGCGCGGGAGCGCACGTTGTTCCGCGTCGACGGGGCGCCCTCGGTTGGCGTCGTGGTGTTCCAGCACGAGGACGCGAACCTGGTGCGCCTGGGCCGGGCGCTGCGCCGGGAGATCGAGGGAATCCGGGAGGAGTTCCGCCCTCTCGGCCTCGACCTCGCCATCGGTTTCGACGGGGCTCAGGTGGTGGAGGACCAGATCGACCGGCTCCTGCGACTGGCCGCGACGGGCTTCGCCATCGGCCTGGTCGTGCTCTACCTCTTCCTGCGACAGTGGCGCGCCGTGCTCGTGGTGGGGATCGCCGTTCCGGTCAGCCTGCTGGGGGCGCTGACGCTGCTCCACGCCGGCGGCCAGACGCTGAACCTGATCTCTCTCTTCGGGCTCGCCGTGGGCGTGGGCCTGCTCGTCGACAACAGCGTGGTCGTCTACGAGGCGGTGCAGCGGCGCCTCGAGCGCGGAGCCTCGGCGGGGGAGGCGGCGGTCCTGGGCGTCCGGCGCACCGTCCGGGCGATCGTCGCGGCGAGCCTGACCACGGCCATCGTCTTTCTCCCGGCCGTGCTCGCGGACTTCGAGCAGGCGATCGTGCGATCGCTCCTCGAGGTGATCGCTCTCGCGATCCTGCTTCCCCTCGCCGCCTCGCTCTGCGTCGCGGTCGGGCTCGTCCCCCTCCTCGCCCACCGCCTCGCCGCCCCCGCGGCGATCGCTCGGCTCCGGGAGGGCGCTCGACGCAGGGAACGCCGCGGCGGGCTCACGCCCCCCGACCGCGGGCGGGCGCTGTTCTCGGGGCTCGTGGTGTCCGCCCTCAGACATCCGGCCGGCATGCTCGCGACGGTCGCCTTCGCCGTCGTGCTCACGGCACTGGTGGCGCTGCCCTGGGTCGCCGTGAGCAGCGCGTCCCAGGAGGCGAGCGAGGCGGATCAGGTCCGCCTCTCGGTGCGGCTCCCGGCCGGCTCGTCGCTCGCAGCGTCGACGGCGGCCTTCGAGCACCTGGAGCAGGCGCTGCTCGCCCAGGAGAGCGTGGCCCGGGTCGAGAGCTTCGTCGAGGAGGAGGGGGGCTCCCTCACCATCGACCTGGTCGACGAAGCCGAGCGGGCTCCCGACGCCTCCGCCGGGCGGGTACGGCAGGTCGCCCGGAGCGCCGCCCGGGAGCGTTCCGGGGTCGAGGTCCTGCTCCCCGGAGAGTCCGAGGGGGGTGACGAGGGAGGGGAGCAGAGCTTCCTCGGCCAGGGCCCGGCCGAGGTGGTGGTGTCCGGACCCGACAACGCCCGGCTTCGGGAGCTGGCGGAGGAGATCCGGGCGCGCCTCGAGTCGATCCCCGAGATCTCCCGCGCCTGGCTGTCGTCGCGGCCGGGCCGGGACGAGCTCTGGGTGACTCCCGATCCGGTCGCGCTCGCCTCGTACGGTCTGACCTCCGACCAGGTGCTCCCCGCCCTCGTCGCCGTGGGTCGTGAAGGCGAGGAGCTCCGCACCGGGATGACGCTCTCGACGGGGCGCGAGCTCCCCATCGTCCTGCAGCGGGCGCGGACGGAGGAGTCGCTCGCGCAGGCCTTCGCGCGCATGCGCCTCGCGACGCCGGCCGGCCTGATCCCCTTTGCGAACCTCGCCCCATCGCGACGGATGCCACCTCGACCGACGATCCAGCATCACGACGGCAGGCGGGAGCTGAGCGTCTACTACCGGCTGGGGGAGCGGATCCCCGAGACGGGCCCCGGGCGGATCGACCTCGACGAGCGGATCGCCAGGACGGTCCGCGAGCTGCACCGTCCTGCGGGCTACGTCGTGGAGCTCGACACGGGAGAAGAGCAGACCGGCTGGTTCAAGAGCCTCGCGGGTCTCGCCGTGCTGCTGCTGTTCCTCGTTCTGGCCATGACCTTCGAGTCGACGACCCTCCCGTTCCTGGTCCTGATCTCGCTCCCACTCACGCTGCTCGGAGCGACCTGGGCGCTGGTCCTCGCGGGGATGGCCCTGGGACCGATGGTGCTGGTGGGGGTCCTGGCCCTGATCGGCCTCACGGTGAACCCGGCGATCCTGCTCGTGGACCGCATGCAGCAGCGCGTGCGGTCCGGCGGCGCGAGCGCCGGCGCGGCGGCCCTGGCGGCCGTCCGGGAGCGGGCCCGTCCCGTGCTGATGACGACGGCGACCACCGTCGCGGGGCTGTGGCCTCTGGCCCTCGTGACCGGCCAGGAGAACGAGATCTGGCCACCCTTCGCGACCGTGGTCATGGGCGGGCTGGTCACCTCGACGCTGCTCACGCTGCTCGTGATCCCGGTCGGGTTCGTCCTGATGAGACGCCTGGACGACCTGTTCGGTCGGCTCGGCCCGTGGGTCATGATCGGCTGGATCGGAACCACCGCCGCGGTGATGGTTCCCCTGATCCGCACCGGGATGCTCACGTCCCTCACCTGGCAGGTCGTGACGACGCTGCTCGTCGCCGGGTTGCTCCTGGGCACGGCGGTCTTCGCGATCTGGCGCCCCGCCGTCCCCGAGCCGGCCGCCGAGGGGGGGCCGCCGGCTCTCGACGTGCGCTGCCTCCGCAAGGTCTACGGCCTGCCCGGCCCGGTAGGGAGAGCGTGGCGTCTGCCGGCGCGCTTCGCCCATGAGGTGCGCGAGCGCGGAGGTGTCGCCTTCGAGCCCGCGGACGCCCGCGAGCGGCTTCCAGCCCTGCTGTTGCTCACCGGGGGCTCCGGCTACCTGGCAGTCAACCTCCAGTCTCTGCTCTGGCGGGTTGCGTTCCTGTTGGTGGCGGCCGGGTTCGCCTCGAAGCTGACCCTCGAGCTCCGCCGCGCGCGGGGGAAGGCCGACGCCCTGGGCGACGTCGCCCCCGGAGGTCCCGAGGGGGCGCTGGCTCTCGCGATGCCGTGGCTGGCCCTGGCGTGGTTCACCTACGACGCGCACGTGGCTCCGCGCCTCGCCGGCGCGACGCCGTCCCTGGGGCTGTTCCCGCTGGGGTGTGTCGTGGCGCTGACGGCCCTGGCCCAGGCGGGCCGGCGGACGGCCGAGCAGCTGGCGGCGGGGCGGATTCCCGAGCGCGCCACCGCGGGAGGGCTCCGTCACCTGCGCAGCCGATGGCGAAAGCTGGCGCGGCGCCTCTTCGGCCTCGACCTGCCCCGGGAGCAGGTGGTCGCCCTCAGAGGCGCGAGCTTCCGGGTGGAACGCGGAATGGTCGGCGTGCTGGGCCCCAACGGCGCCGGCAAGACCACGCTGCTGCGGCAGCTCGCTGGGGTGCTCGAGCCCGATCGCGGCCGCGTCGCGATCGGTGGGGTCCATCTCGGACGTCTGCGCCGCTACCTGGCGCGCTGGGTGGGCTACCTCCCGCAGGACGCCGCGTTGCCCCCCGACCTGACCGCTCGGGAGTACCTGGAGTACTACGCGCTTCTCTACGAGATTCCAGCGGGGGAGCGCCGCGAGCGGATCGACGCGCTGCTCGAGGCCGTCGGCCTGGGAGGGCGCGCCGACGAGAGGATCGGAGACTTCTCGGGCGGGATGCGGCAGCGCGTGGCGGTGGCGCGTACGCTGCTCCGTCTCCCCGCGGTGATCATCGTGGACGAGCCCACCGTAGGGCTGGACCCGCGGGAGCGCCTGCGCTTCCGCAACCTGCTCGCCGAGCTGGCCCGGGGCAGGGTCGTCCTGTTCTCCACCCACGTGGTGGAGGACGTCGCCGTCGCCTGCGAGCGCGTGCTCGTCCTGGCCCGGGGCCGCCTGCTCTTCGACGGCAAGACCGCCGATCTCAACCGGACCGCCGAGGGGCGGGTGTGGCAGCTCGACGTCGCGAGCGGCTCCGACCCGGCGCTCTCCGAGTCGGCCCGGATCGCCTCCCGCTCTGCCCACGACGGCCGCGAGCAGCTCCGGATCCTGAGCGCGGCGCCCCCTCACCCCGAAGCGCGGGCGGCCGAGCCGACGCTGGAGGAGGCGTACCTCGCGCTGATCGGCGAAGGGAGGGCCTGATGTCCTGGCGGGCACGCGTCGCGGACCGCAT
>Ga0299906_10000861_pt1 | contig 26735 bp, 18 predicted proteins | sample RVTome_14_FD_200259 | JGI IMG/M metagenome (GOLD analysis project Ga0299906, IMG submission 200259) | Soil microbial communities from uranium-contaminated site in the Upper Colorado River Basin, Wyoming, United States - RVT145D125 (version 2) ...
GCCGCGTCATCGGGCCGCCCTCATTCTCCTCATGCCACAGCGCCGACAATCGGGATTCAAGGACAACCATCCCCCGGCGCTGCGCCCCGCGCGGCGCCATCCTCGTCATCAGACGGACAACGGCATCGGCGCCCTCGGGGTCCACCTGGGTGACGGTCTGCCCGGGCAAAAGCCGTTCGAGCGGCACCGCAGTGTGTTCGGGCTCGGGCATCGTTGCGTCGGCCCGAGCTTCTGACGGCACCACCGCGGTCTGGGTGCCCGTGCGTTGCACACGAACCGACACACGTCTCTCGGCATCGATGTAGGCAGCCGCTCGGTAGGTGGGTCGGCTTGCGACGAACGCTTCGAATTGCCGGGCGAGCTTGTCACGCGCGTACGCCACGTTCGTCGGCTCGCCGGACCGGGCGGCCTCGATGAACGTGTCGAGGCTCGCGATCTGGCTCAGGTAGAACAGGTCGCCCTGGGCGCCGGCCAACGCATCCTGGAGTTGGCGTGCCTCGACCGTGGCCGCTTCCGACGCCGCGTTTAAGGCAAGCCGTTCCAGCGCGGTCAGGTGCTCGTGCGACGCGTAGATGGAAACAATGACGACGGGAATCGTGGTGACGGCTAGAAACGCGATGACCAGCCGAATCTGAATACCGGCCAATCGCGAGCGTCGGTCCGTGCTCATGGCATCGACTCCGCCGTGAACCGACGATCGGCCGGAACCTGGGTCCACACGCGTCGGTGCTCGTCCGGCCACACAACTTCGACCCGATCCGCAACCGCCGCCGCGCCCAAGCCGAAATGCGCGACCGGTGGCTCGCTGCTAAGGTAGCTCGTTCCCGCCTGGATGACCCGGGTCTGTTCGCGGCCACCGCTGGTCACGCGGATCAAAGATCCGATCACCAGCGGGCCCGTCGGCTCAACGATCAACCAGTGTCCTCGGGCCAAGCGATTCTCGAGCACGACCGCCGGTCCGTTGTTCGACGTGCGCACGAGATCCAGATCGCCGTCCCCGTCGAGGTCGGCAGCCGCGAGGCCGCGACCCGCCCTCGCAGATACGCCGTCCAACAGTTCCGCCGAACGGTCCACGAATCGCCCGGACTCGTTGATGAAGATCTGGTCGCGCTGCGACACGCAGGTCGACGGATCGCCGGGCTGGGGGCTGGTGTAGCCGTTGGTAACGTAAAGATCGAGGTCACCGTCGTGGTCGGCATCCAAGAAAACCGTCCCCCAGCCGGTAAACCCGAGGCCGCTTCGCCCGAGCCCCACGACGCCGGTGACGTCGTCAAATATCAGATCCAGATCGGGTCGTCCGGTGACATGCACACCGAGAGATCCCAGGTTGCGATACAGCACGTTCAACTCGTCCTGCCAATGGGTGACGAACAAATCGAGAGCGCCGTCGTGATCATAGTCGCCGATGGTCGCGCCCATGCCCCCGCGCGGATCGTTCACGCCGGCGGTGACCGCGATCTCGACAAAGGTGCCGTCACCGCGGTTGAGGTATAGGGCGTCGGCCGACACGTCGTTGACGACGTAAATATCCGGGCGGCCGTCGGCATTGAGATCGGTGAAGGCGACACCGAGCCCCTTGCCGGGATGATCACCGATGCCGGCCTGCCGGGTCACGTCGGTGAAGGTGCCATCACCTTCGTTGCGGAGCAGCGTGTCCGGCCGGCTCTGGTAAAGATAAGGGTTGAAGGCCGCCGGCTCGTCACGATCGAGCGACCGTGAGACGCGTCGGGGTAACTGGTCCACGTCATACGCGAGATAATGGGCGACGAACAGGTCGAGGTCGCCGTCGGCGTCGTAGTCCGCAAACGCTGCCGCCGTGCTCCATTCGGTATCGTGAATGCCGGCCGTGTCGGTCACGTCTTCAAAGTGGGCACGGCCATCGTTGCGGAACAGATGGTCCCGGCCGAGAGACGTGACGTACAGATCGAGGTCGCCATCATTGTCATAGTCCGCCGAGACGGCACCCATGTTCATGCCCGGCGGGTCGGCGCCGCCCGCCTCGGGAATGGACCGAAAACCGCCTACCTCTTGGTTCAGATACAGCGCGCATGACCGGTGAACTGTCGTCCCGGGCGGCGTCGCGTTGACCAGATAGATGTCGGTCCGGCCGTCCCCGTCAAAGTCACTGAGGCTGACACCTGATCCGGTAATCAGTCCGATATCCGTGAGCTCGGCCACGCGCTGGTGATGGAAGTTGATGCCGAGCTGCGACGTGATCGGAACGAACGCCCCGCCGGGTTGTGTCGTAAGTGCAGCCATCGGCCCGACGGACAGGGTCTGGCCGACAGGCCGTGGGCTGAAGAAGTAGCACAGGAACACCACGAGCGATGCCACGGATGCCCCGGCCAACAACAGAGACTGCCTTTCGAGTCGGTTCACGCTACCAAAAAACTTACCACTCGAGCGGCCGTCCGGCAACCCGCGCGGGCCCTGTGGTTCCAATGCTTTATGGTTGTAGATAGGGCTGAAGTGGAAAAGGACTTTCCAGGCTGACGGCCTCGGCATCATGCTGATCACGTAGCTTGTTCTGTGGGACCCGAGACGCGATCAGAGCGTCACCCGTAACGTAAATAGCTGTAGAAAATGGGTTTATGGCGACAAACACAATGGCCGACCGGAGTGTGTAATCGTCCTGACGATCACCAGAAAGCGTGAAACGCATCACCGGCACGGTGCTTGCCACTGGTCTGTTGGGCCGTTTCAGCCATCCAGTACGCTCCAGCTTGACTGAGCACAACGCACAGCGGGTATGCGATCCAGGGTCAAGCGGGCAGTCTCCATCACCAATGCTGGGATGGTGATCGTGAAGGAGGATCTGATGGGTATCGATGTCATGAACCCGGCCGAGGCATCCGTTACGGTTTACAATAAGCGGATTCGTTATGTGCCCGTGGTCGGGCCGCGGCTCAAGAAGCTGCTGGCGGTGGTCTTCGGGCTGGTCGCCCTGCTCGGCGTGAACTCGCTTTACCTGACCAGCGTCACGCTGCTGGAATGGGCCGAGGGACAGGTCTACCAGAGCTATTTCTACCAATACATGTTCCTGCTGCACCTGGTGCTTGGCTTGGCGTTGATCGTGCCGATCGTGGTCTTCGGCGTGGTGCACATTTCCAACGCCCGCAACCGCCCGAACCGACGCGCCATCCGGGCCGGCTATGCGCTGTTCACGACGAGTCTGCTGTTGCTGGCCAGCGGTCTGACGCTCATGCGACTCGACCTGTTCGGCTTGCGGCTCGAGGTGCGCGATCCGGCGTTCCGCAACGTCGCTTACTGGGTGCACGTGATCGCGCCGCTGGTGGCGGCCTGGCTCTTCGTGCTCCACCGGCTCGCGGGTCGGCGCATCAAGTGGAAGGTCGGGCTGGCCTGGGCGGCGGTGGCCGGCGCGTTCGCCGTGGGCATGACCCTGATGCACGCACAAGATCCGCGGCAATACGGCGTGGGGCCGGCGTCGGGCGAGCAGTACTTTTTTCCGTCGCTGTCTCGTACGGCCACCGGTGATTTCATCCCGGCCCGGGCCCTGTCGAATGACCGGTACTGCCTCGAGTGTCACGCCGACATTCACGAAACCTGGGCGCACAGCGTGCACCGATTCAGCTCGTTCAACAATCCGGCCTACCTGTTCAGCGTGCTCGGAACCCGCAAGGCGATGTTCGAGCGCGACGGCACCGTCCAGGGCTCGCGTTTCTGCGCCGGGTGTCACGACCCGGTGCCCTTCTTCAGCGGCGCCTTCGACGACCCCAAATTCGACGACCCGAACTACGACCTGGCCGGCGATCCGACGGCGCAAGCCGGCATCACCTGCACCACCTGTCACGCGATCACCACCCTCAACAGCGTACGCGGCAACGCCGACTACACCATCGAGGAGCCGACCCACTATCCGTTCGCCTACAGCGACAATCCGCTGCTCGCCTGGGTCAACCGGCAACTGGTCAAGGCCAAGCCGGCGTTTCACAAGAAGACCTTCCTCAAGCCGCACCACAAGACCGCCGAGTTCTGTGGCACGTGTCACAAGGTGCACCTGCCCGAGGAACTCAACCAATACAAGTTCCTGCGCGGGCAGAACCACTACGATCCCTACTTGCTGAGCGGTGTGTCGGGACACGGGATCACGAGCTTCTACTACCCGCCCAAGGCCACGCACAACTGCGCTCAATGCCACATGCAACTCATGCCTTCGGATGATTTCGGGGCGCGGTTCTTCGACGACTCGGGCGCACTCACGGTGCACAACCACCAGTTTCCCTCGGCCAACACCGCGATCCCCCATCTGCTGGGCATGCCCGATTGGGTCCATGAAGCCCACAAAGCCTTCAACGAAGGCGTGATGCGGGTGGACCTCTTCGGCGTCAAGGCGGGTGGAACCATTGACGGTGCGCTCATCGCACCGCTCCGGCCGCGGGTTCCCACCCTCGAGCCGGATCGCCGTTACCTGCTCGAGACGATCATCCGCACGGTGAAGATGGGGCACTTGTTCACCCAGGGCACGGTCGACTCGAACGAGATATGGCTGGACGTAACCGTCCGCAGCGGCGACCGCGTCATCGGGCGAAGCGGGGGCCGGGCCGACGACGGCGAGGTCGATCCCTGGTCGCATTTCGTCAACGCCTACGTCATCGACCGCGACGGCAATCGCATCGATCAACGCAACGCGCAGGACATTTTCATTCCCTTGTACAACCACCAGATCCCGCCCGGGGCCGGCCAGGTGGTGCACTATGCCCTGCACGTGCCCGACGACGTGACCGAGCCGATCACGGTTGACGTGAAACTGCAATATCGCAAGTTCGATACGCTCTACATGCGCTACTTCCAGGGCGACGACTTCGCGGGCAACGACCTGCCGATCATGACCCTGGCCACGGACCGGGTCACGTTTCCGGTCGACGGCGTCACGGGGGTTCCGTCCCAGGAGGACTCGCCGATCGTGCCGTGGCAACGCTGGAACGACTACGGCATCGGGTTGCTGCTCGAGGGCAACGCCGGGGCGAACAAGGGCGAGCTTCGGCAAGCCGAGGCCGCGTTCGCCGAAGTCGAGAAGCTGGGCCGACCGGACGGACCGCTCAATCGCGCACGGGTGTACATCAAGGAAGGTCGACTCGATGAGGCGGTCACCGCCTTGCAAGTCGCGGCCGCGCATGACCCGCCGGCCCCGCCCTGGTCCGTGGCGTGGTTCACCGGCCTGGTGAACAACCAGAACGGCCATCTCGACGAGGCGATCCAGAATTTCGTCAGCGTCGTCACCCTGGACACCGCCGAGACGCGCCGACGCGAGTTCGACTTCTCGCAGGACTATCGGGTGCTCAACCAACTCGGTCAGACGGTCTTCGAGCGGGCCAAGCAGGAGCGCGGACCGGACCGGGCCGAGGAACGCAAGCGGTTGCTCGTCGAGGCCGTCGCCTGGTTCCGCAAGACGCTCGCGCTCGATCCCGAGAACGTGACCGCCCACTACAACCTGGGGCTCCTGTACGCTCAGCTCGGCGACAAGACCCAGGCCGACGCGCACCGCGCCCTGCACGCGAAGTACAAGCCCGACGACAACGCCCGGGACCGGGCCATCGCGGCCGCGCGACGCAAGGTCCCGTCCGCGAATCACGCGGCCGAAGCCGTCGTCATTTACGACCTGCAGCGCGCGGGCGCCTACGAACTGCCGGCCACGGAAGTGAGGGTGGCCCGTGACGACTGAGCCGCACGTCGACGACGTCGTGCAGGACGACGATGACGATCTCGTCGCCGCGGACGACACCATCATCGGGCGGGCGTTCCGCTGGTCGACGGCCGTCTTCGCCGTGTGCGCCGTGTGCGTCGTCGCGATGGTCTGGGCGCTCCAGCGGCCCGCGCCCCCACCACCGCCGAAAGAGACGATCTACGTGCCGCCGCAGACCATCGAATTCTCCACCGACGCGCCGTCGGTGACGTTCACCAACATCACCCCGTCGGCCGGCATCGACTTCGTGCACGAGAACGGCGCCACCGGCGACAAGTTGCTGCCCGAGACGATGGGCGGCGGCGCCGCATTTCTCGACTACGACGCGGACGGAGACCAGGACATCCTCCTGGTCAATTCGTGCCCCTGGCCCGGAGACGAGCGGACCGATGCGCCCCCGCCGACCATGGGCCTCTACCAGAACGACGGCCGAGGACGATTCAAGAACGTCACCAGCAGGGCGGGCCTGGATGCGACCTTCTACGGCATGGGCGCTGCGGTCGGCGACTTCGACAACGACGGGCGGGTCGATGTTTTTCTCTCGGCCGTCGGCGCGAACCATCTGTTCCGGAACACCGGAGGCGCGTTCGAGGATGTCACCGTACAAGCCGGCGTCGCCGGCGATCCCGCGGCGTGGAGCACGAGTTGCGGCTTCTTGGACTACGACAATGACGCCGATCTCGATCTGTTTGTCTGCAACTACGTCCGCTGGTCGAGGGCGCTTGATTTCGAAGTGGATTACCGGCTGGTCGGCGTCGGCCGGGCTTACGGACCCCCCATGAACTTCGAAGGCACACACCCCTACCTCTACCGCAACAACGGGGACGGTACGTTCACCGATGTGACGGCGGACGCGGGCATGCAGGTGAACAACCCCGCCACAGGCCGCCCGATGGCCAAGGCGCTCGCCGTCGCGCCGGTCGACGTCGATCGTGACGGATGGATCGACCTGCTCGTGGCCAACGACACCGTGCAGAACTTCTTCTTTCGCAATCGGGGTGACGGGACGTTCGAGGAAGTCGGCGCCCGGTACGGCTTGGCGTTCGACCGCGACGGGGGGGCGACCGGCGCCATGGGCGTCGATGCCGCGAGCTATCGCAATGACGCGGCGCTCGGATTCTTCATCGGCAACTTCTCGAACGAGATGACGTCGTTGTACGTCTCGCAGGGCGGTGCGGATTTATTCGCCGATGAAGCCATCAGCGAGGGGATCGGCGGCCCGACCCGATTGATGCTCAGCTTCGGCGTTTTTCTGTTCGACTACGACCTCGACGGCCGGCTCGATCTGTTTCAAACCAACGGCCATCTCGAGGAAGAGATCAACGTCGTCCAACCCAGCCAGCATTACGAGCAACCATCGCAATTGTTCTGGAACTGCGGGATGACGCTACGCGGCTGCTTCGTCGCCGTCGACACCGGGCGATCCGGCGACCTGGGCGCCCCCGTCGTCGGCCGCGGCGGCACCTATGCCGATATCGACGCCGACGGCGACCTCGACGTGCTCATCACCCAGATCGGCCGGACGCCGATGTTGTTGCGCAACGATCAGGCGCTCGGCCATCACTGGCTGCGCGTCAAGCTCGTCGGCCGCACCGCCAACCGTGACGCGATCGGCGCGTGGATCGAACTGACCGCAGGCGGCGTGACCCAGCATCGGCAGGTCATGCCCACGCGCAGTTATCTCTCGCAAGTCGCGTTGCCGGTGACGTTCGGCCTGGGTGAAACGGATCAGGTGAACACGTTACGCATCACCTGGCCCGGCGGCACGACGCAGGACGTGACGGTCGACGCCGTCGATCGCGTTCTGGTGATCGAGCAAATCGCGACACCGACAACGTCAGAGTGAGCATTTCGAGTACCAGCCCGAAGCGCAAGTTTTGAAGTTGCGCATTTTTTGGGATGGTTCGGTTACGGCGCACCGACACCATGGTTTTGCGCTCTTGCCGGAGTAAATTCATTTGCCAGAGTAGCGTGGATGCCGACGAGTTGATCCGCCGCAAGGAGCGTGACTAACGGCGGGAAACTCCATTTCCGTCTGAAGCACTACAGACGAAGACCGTCGAGTTGAACGGGGAGCAGGTCATAAGGAACCTCTGGACGCTGCACGACCTGACGCGCAAAGCGAACACCGACCTGCGGAACCGCGGGGCGTCCCCCCCAAGGAGCGGGCGGCCATGCTCGGCCATCGGACGACGGGTGTGAACGCGGCCCGCTACGAGGCCGTGATGCCAAACCGCGAACGAGAGCTGATTGACGGACTGCCGGCGTTCAGCATGACCGCGTAGGAGCCGATCCATTGCGCACCATGTCGCGTAACACCGATTGGCACACCGCGAAAGGCGGGTTTCGCAGACGGGCGCGATTACGTAACCTATTGGAAAAAAATGGGTTGTGGAGATTGCCGAAGGAGGGACTCGAACCCTCACTCCCTTGCGGGAACGGGATTTTGAATCCCGCGCGTCTGCCAATTCCGCCACTTCGGCGCCGTTCACGGCCGGACTGGTAGTTTACGTACATCGCCCAACGGCGTAAAGGCGAACGCGCCGGCGATTGTCTTCGCGTCACAGGGCATGATCACGCGATTTCACGATGACGGCGAATCGCGATGTACCCGGCCACGGCCAACAGGAGGGCCATCAGGGTCAGGGCGGACCGAGAGACGGCTGGAGCGTTTGCCGAAACGGCTACAATCTGAACATAGTCAACCGACAAGTCGACGTCCAAAGCGCCGCCGGGATCATCGGCCAGGCCGAGTTCGATCTTGTGCACCCCGGGGACCGTGTCGATCGTCGTGCAATAGGTTTGATCCGCGAGCGTCTCGACGGTCCAGGTCGCGACGGGGGCATCGTCCCACCAGAGCACCAGGTCCGGCCACCCGGCGGACGGACCGACTTGCACCGCCCGGGCTCGCACGCTGATACCAATTGTTTGCACAGCGTCGGACCATTCGAGCGAGCCGCCTATCCGGGCATCGTCCTGAACCAACCGCCACCGTTCGGGTCCGTCGGCCGTCGTCCCCGGCTCCCAGACCATCGTTTCGGCTTCGAGCCGCATCGGCAACGCGTTCGGACGGTGGCCCGATGAAACCCACCGCATCCCGTGCGCGGTGGCGGCCACCGCGTCCACGTAATCATGGCCGTAGTCGTTGCCGGTCGGCGTGAAGCCCAGGTCGTCGTGCACCACTTCCCGCCCCGGTTCGATCGACGAACCTTCGTGCCACTCGTTCCACGTCTCGACCAGGATGAAGCGTGACTGACCGCGCTCGGCGTCGATGTCGACCAGCTTCGCGTTGAAGTCGTTGAAATCCCGCACCAACGCGGGCGGGTCGTGCCAACGCCAGAACCCCGGCGAGATCGAGTGTGAGTCGTCGACCGCGGCGAGACTGGTCGTCAACGTTTTCCGTGACGTGGGACCGTAGATATGCACCGCGTCCCAGGGATCCGGCGCGACGGTGGGCGACGTGTCACCGAACGCGTTCAGATACACGTCATAGCCGTCGGCGGCAAGTAGGCTTTTCGCCTGTCGCCATCGATCGGACGCGTCGACGTCGCGCACCGCGTAAACCATCACCAGCCATTTACCGTCGATCCGCGCGTAGTTCCGGTACTGCGTGTAGTTGTCGAGGACGTATTTGATGTCGGAGTAAATCGCTTGAGCACTCGGATCACCGGCTGAGTCCAGCTCGTAGTAGATGCACCATTGAACGCTTTTGCAGGTGTAGATCGCTTTGGCGAACGCCTGATCCGAGAACGAGCCCTGTCCCCACCAACTCGACACGGCGATGTCCAACCCGGCCCGGGCCATGTCCCGGTCCTGCCAACGTTGCACGTCGACCGCGTTGCTGTCATAGAGCTGCGTCGCGGGGTTCCACGTCGCGTCCGGGAAGTTCGGCACGTAATTCGCCCCCCAGGTCGAGGGCGGCGCGTGACCGCCTTCCTGCCAATGTCGCCACGCACCGGACGTTTGCGGTGTGCCGTACCAGGGGTAGAAAAACGCGCACACGATGTCGTCTTGCGCCTCGTCGGTGTTCTCGGCCAACAGCGGCGTCACCGGATTGGGATACTCCGCCACGCGCCTGAGGTCGTCGATGTTCGGCGTGCCCGGCCGATCGTAGATGCGCACGAATCCGCGGTAAGTGTCACCGGCGAGATAGTGCCGGACCCACGCCGACGCGGCGAAGTTGACGTCGTTGGCCAACACCCGGTTGCCGCTCGGGAACGTGGGACGGATCGAGGCCCAGGTCTCGGTCAGCCCCCACGCGGTGCCGTCGGCGGTGAAAGTTACATTCTGATCGACGTCCCAGGCCGCGGCCGCGGCGTTGAAGCCCAAGATCGCCGACGATCCGTCGTTGAACCACACTGTCAGCGTGCCGTCGGCGTGGCCCTGGTAGTAGAGCGGGATGTCGGCATACCAGACGATCTTGCCCCCCGCGTCGAGATATTGCCGCAACGTGCAGGCGGGCGACTGAATCTCGGCCACGGTGTCGGGGGCGACATCCCGACTGAAGACCACCACGCTCGGCAGGCCGTCGGCGATCCGGTCATCCATCCACGACTTGAGCGCGACGGCATCGAGAACCGTGTAGCCGTCGGAGGCAAGCACGTCGCGCACCCAAATCCCTTGCGTGAACGTGCTCGGATAACTCGCGTCGTAGTAGACCGCCCGCTCCCAGTTGACTTGGCCGGATGCGGCGGCGGCGGTGACCCACGCGAGGCACGCGATTCGCAGGAGATGACCGGGTTTGCGTCCGATGGCTCCAACCCTCCACACACGCGTCACCGCTCGACGACCGATGATTCACAGGTGCCGTGCCACATTCGGTACCGGCATCCTGGAGTCCAGGATATCTGGAAACCGGATCGGTTGCACGTTGGAAAGTATACTCCATGACGGTGTGGATCCGAGACAGTTTTTGCGGGGTCGATCACGGCTTGTTTCACACGGTTGGTGACCAGATCCGAACCCCAAGCGCAAGCGCGGGGCCGACATCGGTATCGCGGCTTGGCCCGTCGCTTGCGCTCCGGGTTCGGATCGGTCCACCCGCCTATTGTGACACGCGCCCTGACGGTGTGGAAGTAGGTGTTGATCCTCTGTTGTACCGGCACGGGGCAGGGTTGCATCATCACCTTTCGTGACCGTTGCGAAAGCATCGACGGCGACTTTTGGGGAGACGACACCGACTGCGCCGTGGCCGCATGCCCGGTCGTGCCCGTGGCGAGCCGATCGGGATGGGTGGTCATGACCGTGCTGATCCTGCTTGCCGCGACGCGACGCGCCCGGACCCGACGGCTGACCGCCTGAGACGAGACGCTCGGTCAGAAGGCATCTTCGATGGCGTCGACGAGGTTGTCGAACGCATCGCCAACGTCCTGTTGCTCGTCGTCATTGCACCGGATCGTAATCCCACCGAACGACGTCGGCAGCAACAGGAGCAAACCGATCAACGCACAGAGCATCCTTTTTCTCATGGCATGAAACCTCCGGCTTTTCAACGAGCCCATCCCGCCCGGGTAACACTGCTCACCGTCCTCGTCGCACGTCACGTCGCACGCTGTCCTTGATTCGCTTGACGTGTCCGCGGCCAAGACCCTTGACCTCGCACCCCAGCTCGAAGAAGCGGCGGATCTTCTCGTCGTCAAGCACGCCGAAGCAGTCGACAATCGCCGCCGGCTGCCCGGTCATGTCGAGCACCTCGTCCGGCGTCAGCTTCAGGTACGGCGCGTGACGGACCGCGAAGATCACCGCGTCGGCCTCGGCGAGCGCGTTACTTAAATCGTCATCGACCTGCGTTTCGCTTAAATGGTCCTGGTTGCGGAAGAATCGCGACCAGCTCTGCCCCGGGGCGGGATAATCCTCCTGGGCTTCCAGCTCCCACCAGTGGGCCACGTACGGGTCGTGCACGGCCACTTCGGCGCCCATCTCCGCGAGCTTGCGCACCACCAGTTCGCTGCCGCTGTACCGCGTGTCGCCGACGTCCTCGCGGTAGGCTGCTCCGAGCAGCACGCACCGCGACGCGGCCACGTATTTCCCCATGTTGCGCAGCGCGTCGCGCACCAGCTCCGCCACGTGCAGCGCCCGCGTGTCGTTGATGTTGATCGCCGCCTCGGTGATGGTGAAGATGTCGTCGTCGAATCCCATCAGATGCCGGTACGCCCACATCCCCAGGCCGCCGTCCTTGGGCAGGCAGTAGCCGCCGATCCCCGGGCCGGGGAAGATGATGTTGTCGTGCGTCGGCCGGACCTTGATCGCGTTGATGACCTTGATCAAGTCCACGCCGTTGCGCTCGGCGAACAGGCTCCACTCGTCGAGAAACGCCAGCATCGTCGCGCGATAACTGTTTTCGACGATCTTCGTCGTTTCGCTTTCGATCGGCCGGTCCATCACCGTCAGCGGATACTCGTCGACGTTCAGCACCTCCGAGAGAAAGTTCTCGACCCGTCGGCGACTCTCGTCGTTCACCCCGCTGCACACCCGCCAGAAGTCGCGAATGCTGCTCACGTACTGCCGGCCGGGCATGACCCGCTCGAAGCTGTGGGCGAGCAGGGGCTCGTCGGTGATCCCACGCTTCTTGAACGCCTTTTTCAGGATCGGGTAGGCCACGTGCTCGGTCGTTCCCGGCGCGACGGTCGTCTCGATGAGCACCAGGCACGCGGGCGGGATCATCTCGCCGATCGTGCCCAGGCTCTTCTCCAACGCCGCCATGTCCGCCGAGCCGGTGCGCAGATCGCCCAGGTCCTGCTTGACGTAGTCGCACTGCACGTCGACCACCACCACGTCGGCCAGCTTCATCGCCTCGGCGGTGTAGGTGGCGATCAGGGTCTTGTGCTCGTTGACGCACGCGGCGATCAGCGGGTCGACCTCCGGGTCCTCGGCCTTGACCGGCGACTGGCCGCGGTTGAGCAGCTCGATCTTCCAATAGCTGCGGGTGCTCGGCCGTTGCATGCCGATGACGAACTTGTTGTGCCGGCCCGTCTGCTTGTCGCGGCTGTCGGCCACCACCGCCGCCATCACCGCCCCGACGAACCCTACGCCCACCACCACCACGATCTCACGCCCCTGTGCGCGCTGGGCGTCGGTGATCTCCTTGAGCCGATCAAACTCTCGCGGATACGCCTCGGGCTCGGGCAGCGGAAACTTCTCGCCCTCCGGACTGATACTGAATGCCTGCGCCATACCGTGATCCTCCCCGTCGATATTGCCGAACGCGCCGAGTACGGTAGACTAACCGATCAGCCGATGCAAACGTCGGGCTCATCAGGTTTCCATAAGAATGTACATCATCAAAAGTTGACGAACGCGAAGTTTTGAAGGTGTCTCAAGAGCCTCGGAGAGGCGACAGAACATAGCCCAGGGCGTAAGCCCTGGGTCACGATGCACAAGTATCCATTAACCCCTCCCTTCTTGCCGTACGGCAAGAAGGGAGGGGTTACGTTTGAATGGAAATCGCCAACCCAGGGCTCGCGCCCTGGGCTAGTATCTTTCGCCCCTGCGGGGCTTGAACACGATGTGCCCCAGTGCGTTCACACAGCATCACAATCCAAATGGAAGACGCGGTTGCTGCGTGAAGCCTCGCGAGTTTGATCTACAACGGGATCGATGTCATTTTCATGATTGAGGTCGGCGGCCGTTGGACCACAAAAACAGCATCAAGATACACACCATAGCGGCCATCTCGACCCAGCCGGGGAATCCGGTGATCTGATCAAGGTCGGTCGCATTGCAACAATTGCGGGCGTGAACCCGAAGCTCATTCCGCATCCCCCTTTCCCAGGCTTCGCCTGGCGCAACCAGAACCAGTGCATGGGGGCATTGTACATACGGAAAGGGCGGTGAAGCTACATCGGCGTCACGAACTCAGATCGAGGTCCGGCGCGATCGACTGCATGGCGGTGATGCAGTTCGTGATGTGTTCGTCGAGCGGCAGGTCGAGCAGTTCGGCGCCGCCGGTGATGTCGTCGCGCGAGACGGCGGCGGCGAACGATTTCTGTTTGAGCTTCTTCTTGACGCTCTTGGGCGTCATGCCGTCGAGCTTCTCCGGGCGCATCAGTGCGACGGCGGTGATGAAGCCGCACAACTCGTCGACGGCGAACAGCGTCTTGCGCAGCGGCGTGTCCCGCGGATAGTCGTCCTGGTTCCACTCGGCGTGCGAGAGAATCGCGCCGACGATCGTCTCGTCGACGCCGCGCTCGCGCAGGATCTCGGCTCCCTTGCGCGTGTGCTCGGGCGGATCGGGCCAACGCTCGTAGTCGAAATCGTGCAGCAGCCCCACGACGCCCCAGAGCGCTTCGTCCTCGCCGAAACGGCGAGCGTAGTGCACCATGGTCACTTCGATCGACAGCATGTGCTTGCGCAGCGAATCGGACGCGATGTACTCGGTCACCAAGGCCCAGGCTTCGTCGCGTGTCATGATGCGGTCCACCGCGGCGCTTCGCTGGTGCGAGAATCCTTTCTCGCTCCTTCGGTCGCAGGAATCCTTTCCTGCGTGGCTTTACGTAAAAAACTTCGCAGGAAAGGATTCCTGCTTTCATGGGGTGCGAGAAGGGATTCTCGCACCAGCATCACATTCTCGCACCAGCATCACATTCTCGCACCAGCATCACATTCTCGCACCAGCATCACATTCTCGCACCAGCATCACATTCTCGCACCAGCATCACATTCTCGCACCAGCATCACATTCTCGCACCGGCATCCCGATCCCGATCGACTACATGCGTCCGCCGCCGTCGAGGACGAGGACCTGGCCGGTGACGAAGCTGCCGGCGTTCGAGGCGAACATGACCACGGCGGGGGCGATCTCCTCCGGCTGGCCGTGCCGGCGCAGGGCGGTCGCGTTGACGAACGCCTTGTAGAGGTTCTTGTCCTCCATGAGCGCCTGCGAGAACTTCGTGTCGATCAGCCCGGGGGCGACGGCGTTGACGCGGATGTTGTCCGCGGCCAGTTCGCGGGCGAGCACGCGGGTCATGTGGATCAGCGCGGCCTTGGAGATCGAATACGCGCCCAGCATCGGGGCCGCTTCGAGGCCCGCCACCGACGCGACGTTCACGACGGCGCCGCCGCCGCGCCGCTTCATGAGCGGCAGCACCGCCTTGGTGAGCAGCAACGGCCCGGTGACGTTCACGTCGAGAATCTTCTGCCAAGCGGCCGGCTCGGTGTCGACCAACGGACCGATGGCCGGGTTGGTCGCGGCGTTGTTGACGAGGATGTCGATCGGCACGTTGTCGGCGGCCAGGCAATCGATCACGGCGCTGATGGTCTCGGGCCGGCCCATGTGACAGGGGGACACGACCGCCTTGCGGCCCAGCTTTTCGATTTCCTCGGCCACCGTGTTGAGACCCTCTTCGCGGCGGGCGGACAGTATGACGTCCGCGCCGGCGCCGGCCAGGCCGAGCGCGATGGCCCGACCGATTCCGCGCGAAGCCCCGGTGACCAGTGCCGTTTTTCCGGTGAGATCAAATGGTGTAGTCATGGCCGGTAGTCTATCACGACGGTGACGGCGGGGGGACCGTTTTTTTCGCCGCGTCGTGGTCCAGCGTCACGCCGTAGATCGTGCGGACCGTGTCGACGAACGCTTCAGGTAGTGGATCGGCGTTCGACGGCGTGGTTTGTGGTACGTCGGACGTGTCTTCCTCATTCTCTTTCGCCGAGGCGGAGCCGGCCATGCGGCACTCGTGGAGCACCCGAGCGAGCTGAACGAGTTCGGACAGCGATAGCTCACCCGGACCGCGATCGAGCGCTTCGATCAGGGCGGCGGTCAGCATCATGCTCGCCGCCTGGGCCCAACCGGGTTGCGCATCGGTCGGCTCGGCTCCGGTAAAGTGGCGTACGAGTCCACCGATGTACCCCAATCGCAGGCGCCAGCGCATCGTCCGCGTGTAGCGAAGAAACGCGGTCAGGTTCACCCCATGGTCGGTCAGGTCGAGTTTCTCATAAACCTCTGCGTCGTGCGACGCATCCTCCGGCCACGCGGCCAGGGCGTCGTTGATCCGGCTTCGTAACGTTTCAGGGAGGTCCTCGACGTGGAGCTCCGGCAGGGAGGACGCGGCATGGCGGGTTCGGCGCTTGGATTTGGGCGCCGTTTTATTGCGTGTGGTTTTCCGTGGCGGCATGGCGTTGGTTTCCGTGGCGTCGGTCACAGATCGAGGGCGTTGTCCCGGACGCATTGATCGGCGACTTCGACGCCCGCCGAAGTGAGCCGGAACCAGCGCTTGCGCCATGGCGTCAACCGGGCGTCCGGTTCGAGGTCGGTGGTGACCCGGGTGACGTATCCCTTTTCGGTGAGGTAGGCGAGGTCTTTGCGAAAGTGGTCCCACTCCAGGTCGGGGAAGATCGAGAGCAACGAGCGCAGCAACTGGTCGGCCTGCAGCGCGGCGGGATAGAGCATCTTGAGGGCCACGAGCATTTCGCGGCGAATGCGTTTGATTTCACGGGCGTCGGCGGGCGGTTTCATGGTCATGGCTCCGTCACGGCGCATCAGTCGGCTTCGGGCGGGGTCGACTCGCCGTCATCGGTCGGACGCGCCCCGGCGAGTTGCCGGGCCAGCGTGACCAGTGCGTCGGTGGCCCGTGCGAACTGTGTCGCGGTGGTGTGTGAGTTTTCGATTTCGGTCTGCACGCGGGCGGTCATTTCGGTCAGGTGTTCGAGCTGTCGCCGGGCGTGTAACGACTCGCGCAGCCACTCCTCCTTGGTGGTGTAATCGCGCTCGAGTTCGGTGATGTTGCGGGTGAGGTCACGGATCGACGATTCGACCGCGTCGATGCGTTGCAGAGTGTCGCTGTAGCGCGTGGCCTGATGGTCGCGGATGGTCCGCAGATAGAAGGTGACGACGGTCAGCGGCACGCCGACCAGCGGAGCGACGATGGCCACCAACACCGACAGCGTTGCGGTGTCGAACGTGGCGATGACGGGTTCGTGCATGTTCTCCGACCTCCGTGCGGCAACCGTGATCGGGACCGTCCCCGACGGTACTGATAAAACGTGACCGGCGTGCGCCGGGCGTGGGTAATGCGGCGAGCGCCGGGTGGCTGCACGTTGCCGTGAGAGAGCGGTGGTTCAGCGTCGGAGTCGCGGTTGGTCGACCGGCGAATGTCGTCGCTCGCGCACCGGCGGGTGGGCGCGACGTTTTTTCATTGTCGGCTGGGTGGTGGGTTGCGCTCGTTCAGCGTCCTCGGCGGCCATGCCCGCGGCCTGGTTGGCGAGATAGTCGTCGGACGAATTGCTTCGGGTCGCGGACGGGGATTGGTCGATGCTCGAATCGTCGCCGCGCGGCGGCGATTCGCATCCGACCATCAGCGCCAGCGCTGCGCAGCCGATCCATGTTATCGAAAATCTGCGGGTGTGAGACAAACCAGCCCGAAGCGCTGGCGAGGGTGTCGTATCCGCATGTGCGGATGCGGGAAACACCCTCGCTTGTGCTTCGGACTGGTACTGCGGTTGCACAGGCATTCGCGTCTCCGACGCGCTGATCAGAATCGGCGGCGACGGCCCGTTATGAGCCGGGCCAAGACCAACAAACTCAGGGTCAGACCCAGGGCGAAGCCGGTGTTGCCGCAGAAGGGGAAGAAGTTCACGACATCGACCTGTCCGTCGAGATCCTCGTTGCCGGTTCCGCCGCCGGCGCCCTGGATGAACGGATGGGTGTCTTCGAGCACGCGCGGCGCGCCCGAATAGCCGTCGCCGTCGATGTCGAAGCTGGGCAGTCGCCAGGCGTAGAGGACGGCCCAGATGCGCACGTCGGGGAAGAACGGTTCGGAACGAGCGGCCGGTACCAGAAGTTCCTGAAAACCCATGCCGATGCCGCGCTCGCCGAAGGGCAGATTGACTTCGGCTTGGAAAACGGCGCCCTGCTCGGTGCAGAAGCAGTGCGCATCCGGGTCGGCGGGATCACCGAGGAAGAACAGGCTGCCGAAGCGCGTGATCAGCTCGACGCGGGTGACGCTGGCCGAGAAGTTTTTCACGTCGGTGATGCGGAACAGGCCGTTGCCGTCCCAGTCGGCGCCGAGGAGATCTTCGATCAGCGACTCGGGCAACTCGCCGCGTTCTTCGATGTCCGGGCGGAACAAGCCGATCAGCCGGTTCAGGTCGAGCGGGAAGTCGACGGTGTCGATGAGGTCGTTGGCGAAGTCCGAACCGTTGCCGAGCCCGTCGTTGTCGAGGTCCTCGTCGATCTCGGCCGCGCCGGGCCGGTCGAAGCTGGCGATGCCCTCGGCGATGGTGATACCGAACGTCTCGGGATTGATGAGCGGGTCGAGGTCGTCACCGTCGAGGATCCCGTCACCGTCGGTGTCGGCCAAGACGGGGTCGGTGAAGAAGAACCCGTCGAAGTCGTTCTGGCGATTGAGCGCTTCGGCGATGTTTTCCAGGGGGAACTCGCCCACCGACGGCAGTCCGTCGTTGTTGCCGTCGCTCCACTCGGACAGGTCGACGCCTTCGAAGACGAAGCCCGGGGGGTCGAGGATCTGGTTGCCGTTGTCGTCGATGAACTTGAGTCCGAACACTTCGATGAAGTCGCTGATGCCGTCGTCGTCGGTGTCGGCGTCGAGGGCGCTGGTGGCGACGGGCAGCCGGGCGAGCAGGAAGGTCGGCGGCGTGCCGGGCCCGATGGCGGTCGGAGCGGGGAAGCTCACGACGCGATCGACGCGTTCGGTCGCTCCGTTGCCGAGCGGTTCGAGCGGGTCTCCGTTGAGCGGGTTGAGCGGTCCGAGCTCCCAATTGTCGGGCAGACCGTCCCCGTCGGAGTCGGCGGCGCCGTCGGGCAGTCCGTCGTTGTCGATGTCGAACTGGGCCAGGATCCGGGCCGGTCTCACGTTCGGGATCGTCAGGACTTGAACGTCCCGGAATATGATGCTCACCCCGTTGATCGGATCCACCAAGGTCACGTCCCGCAACGAGAACGGACTGTCCGTTTCGTCTTCTTCGTCCTGCCCCCGGGCGGACCCCGGCCCGATGACGATCGATCCGATCACGGCCAAACCCGCCACGACGGCGACCCATCGCCTCGACGCACCTGCGCTTTGCATGTCAACTGCTCCCGGCGGCATCATCAGAGCCGCCCCAGACCCCCAGTCAACTCGTTATGCCCAATCAACTCATTTCGATCAATCAACTGCCGTTCAATCCGTCGATGCTATCGTCCACGGTCGGTCCGAGCGGCCCGCGGTTCCTAATCCGTAATGGTCAGCGACTCCAAGAGCGCGGTGCCCGGGAACGCCTTGACCACATTGGTGATCTCGATGATGATCGATTCACCGCCATCGTTACCCGCACCGTCGTCAACGGCGGTGAAGAGGACGTTGTTATCGGTGTCGCCGTCCGGGATCAATACGGTGATTTCACCCGCCGGCACGTTCACCACCACCCCGGTTCCGCTCACGTTGTAGTCAACGCCGAGGGTCGCGGTTCCGCTCAACGTCAACGTCACCGTGACGTCGTCGCCGGGCGCGGCCGTTCCCGTCATGACCACCGTCACGTCCTTCGTGCCGGGCATCATCATGGCCCCGATCTCGGGCAGGTTCGTCGATCCCATGATCGACAGGTCAACCTTCGGATCGTTGTCGGTGATGACGACGTTGGCGGTCACGGGGTCAAAATCGGGGGTCATCGGATCCATATCGTCGGGTACCGTTGCTCGAACCGTCGCGGTCTCAGTACCCTCGGCCAGGTTGTCATCGACGAGCGTGATCACGAAGTCGAAGGACGGCATGCCTATCGGAATGTCCACCGAGTCTCCCGGCGGCAGAACCAAGTCGTTCGGGTTGGCGATTGTTTCCAGGTTGACGGTAAGGGCCGAGGTGGTCGGTCCGGTACGACTCACCGTGGCGATCACCATGTCACCTTCGGCGCCGTCGGGAATGTCCAACGTCAGCTCCGCCATGTCGTTGTCGGTGATGGTCACGTCGTCGGTGCCCGTGTTGAAGCCGGGCGACGAGGCCTGCACGGTGGCGATTTCGGTGCCCTCGACCATCGCGTCGTCTACGTACTCGACGTTGAAGTTCGCTGAATTCTCGCCGGCGAGAATGGTCACGCTGGTATCGACGACCAGGTCGTTGCTGTTGACGATGACGCTCAACTGCACGTCGACCGCGTTGGTGGTCAGGCCGTCGTGAGATACCGTGCCCTGTATCGCGAGGTCGCCCTCGGTGCCGTCGGGCACCACGACGGTCAAGGTGGGTGAATCGTCGTCGGTGATGGTCAGGGTGTCCGTGCCCTGCCCCAGCGGGTTGAGGGTGATCGGGTCGATCCCGTCGGCGGTGAAGTCCACGACCTCGGAACCCTCCACGGTCGTGTCCTGTACCAGCGTAATGGGGAAGGTCGCACTGGCGTTACCGTCAAGGATCGTAACCAGGCTCGGGAAAGTCACGTCGGCGACGGCGTTACCGTCGTTTTCGACCGCGGCCAGCGTGACATCGAGACTCCCGACCGTCGACCCGGTGACCCGCGTGACCGTGCCCATCACGACCGTACCCTCGGTGCCGTCCGGAATCGTGAGCTCCAGCCGGGGAACGTCCAGGTCGTTGATGACCACGTCTCCCATACCGTCGTTGAATCCGGGGGCCGAGGCCGTGATGACCACGGTTTCCGGGCCTTCCGAAACCACCCCGTCGGCGAGCAGCGCCACGTCGAACGTGACCGAGTCGCTACTGGGCGAGATGGCCACGAGCGTGTTGCCGTTGTTGACGGAAATATCGGGCGCCAAGTCGCCGACAAGATCGTTGGTGCTGAGCGTGACGATGGTCTGCAAACCGGTGATTCCATTGGATCGCCGGACGCGTGCGAGCCGGGTCACACCCTCGTCCTCGGTGATCATGGTCGGCCCGATAGCCGCAAATGTGCCGGTGCCGTCGTCGAATTCGACGATCAGGTCGGGGGCTTGGGCATCGGTGATTTCCACGGTGTCGCTGGCACTGACGAGCATCACCAAGGTGATCGGATCGACCGCCTCGGCGGTGACGTTCACCGTCTCGGCGCCGCCGTCGAATACACCGTCATCGACCAGGGTCACGTCGAACGGGGCGCTGGTCTTGCTCCCGCTGGGGATGGTGATCATGGTCGTGCCGGACGCGCCGTTGAGCAGCAGGTCCATCGAGTTGGAATCCTCGGTCAGATCCACGATCAGATCGCTGACCGTCGGTCCGGTGCGCGAAACGGTCACGCCGGTAAAGACGTCACCCTCGGTCCCGTCGGGGATGTCGGACAGGACCAGCGTGGGAACGCTATCAACGGTGAAGGTGACGAAACGAAGCTCCTCATCAGGTGGGTTATCGCTGTCCGTGATCTTCAGGGTCAGCGAGGCTTGGTAGGGTACCGGCTGATTGGGCGGCGGCGGATTGTGTTCACATGGAGACGGCGCCGTCCAGATCACGCTGACGGTGTCGGTGTTGGTGCTGCCGGTTGGATTGTCAAAGGGCGCGTAGGTTGCGTCACAGGGATCCGCGCGGTCCGACGTCCACACAAACGAGTAGGGCGGAACGCCGCCGGTGATCGTGGTCACCAGCGTGCGCGTGTCGGTCGCCACGACGTTGGGGTTCGATGGCGTCGCCCTTGGTTGCTGCACAGTCAAGCCCGTGCCCGGCGGAGGCGGGGGCGGGGGTGGACCGCCGCCACCGCTCGTCGGCGGCGCCGGCGCCGTGGCCGACACCTGATCGGTGGCACGGTTCTGCTGCGCGTCGGTGACCACGACCGTAAAGGTCAACGAGCTCACGCCGAGCGGCGGCGTGAAGGTCGGCGTCGAGCTGGAGGCGTCGGACAGAAAGGCGGCGCCCTGGTCCGGCGTGACCGTCCAGGCGTAATCAAAAGGGGCCGCACCCCCGGTGACCGTCGCGGCCAAGGCTCGGTTCAGGCCGTTCTGCACCAAATTCGAGTTGTCGATCGAAGCCTGCACCTGCGGAGCGAGCACGACGTTGACGGTGACGATGCCGGTAATGACCGACCCGACACGGTCGGTGGCCTGCACGGTAAAGGTCTGCGCGCCGACCAGGTCCACCGCGCCTTGCGGCACCTTCCACTGACGCGTCGAGATGAACAGCGCGGGATCATCGCTATCTTGTTCGAGCGTTTCCGGCACGTTGTCGTCGTCGATGTCGATCTCGTCCCCGTCGTCGCCCTGGAGCACGAAATCACCGCGGAACCAGAAGACCTCGTAGGCTTCGGTATCGTCGTCGGTCTCGAACCGTTCCCCGCCGGTGATGCGGGCGGAGAGCACGACGGTATCCTCGTCGACCACGGTGCCGGCGGCGGCGTTGTTGGGCAGCACCGAGACGGTGGCCGGCGCCGGGGCGAGCGTGGTGACGCGCAGGGCCCCGGCGTCGCGCGGCTCGACGCGGATCGTGAAGGTGGCGAGGACGAGGGCTTCGGCGGTTTGCAGGCGGGCGGTCGCGTCCGCACTGGAGTCCGAATCGGCGTCCGTGTCCACGGGCACGGTCGATTCGGGTTCGACCACTTCAATGACGATATTGCGCGGCTCGGCGACGGTGGCCAGCGGCGGCGCCTGGTAGATCGCTTCGGCGCCGACCCAGAACTCGCTGGTGACCACGACGCGGTTCTGCCCCGCGTTGAACGCCGCCACGTCCAACAGGCTGCCGGTATCCAATCCATCCTCGTTGTCGCGGATGCGCCAGCGCAGTTCTTCGGGATTGTCCACGTTGGCGCTCGCGGCCGCGCCCAGACGCGTGAGGTCGCGCGTCGGGTTGCCGGAGACCACCACCGACCGCGCGGCACTGATCGTCACGTCGCCGAACGTGGGCCGGCCCGCTTGGATCGGCGGCAACGGGAAGGCTTCGGTGTCGCCTTCGGGAATGTTCGGATTGAACGGATCCGCGGGTGGACAGCCCACCCCGATCACAATGGCAAAGAATCCGACCAACAATCCAGACTGCGCGAGTTTCATTTCACGACCTCCTCAGGAAGCCCGTGCCCAAGGTTCAAAGGTTATATTCGTTCCGGGGGCGAATCCTTGCCCTGGGAAGGCTGTCCGTAGCAGATGCACCGGTTCGCTTGTCCCCCCTGCGACACTTCGAGCTGCGACCGGCGACGATACGCTATGCTTCTACCGACGCGTACTCAACTGAAAGGGCAGTCGTACGTCGGAATTGAATTGCACGGTTCCCCCGCCTTGGGTCCCCGGGCTGCCTACGATTCGCGTGCGCTCCAGCCGAACCCCGACGAGCACCGACGCGGCGTTGCCGCCGGTCAGCAGCCGTTGGGTGAGCGACGGTACGGCTTGCGTGGCGACGCCGGTCGTGACCACCGGTGTGGTCACCGTACCCCCGGTGCGCTGGACCACCGCCGACTCGACGGTGAGATCACTCAACGCCGACGAAACCTGCGCCGGGCTTTCGACCGACGGGACGATGTCGCCGGAGATCGCCCGACGCAACCATCCGGCCCGCGCCGCGTCGAGCCGGGCCGTATGCAGGATGTCGATCAGTTGCCGCGCGTCGTCGGCGGCGCTCGGATTGCTGCGGGTCGCGATCGCGTTCGCGGCGATCGCGCCTTGGTTGTCCCCGGTTGATGCCAACTGCACACCACCTTCGATACGATCCGGTAACGCATCGGGCGCCGCACCGGCGGCGATCGTCACGGTACCGGTGACCGACGTGAAGATCGTGGTTTCGGTCTGCGGATCGGCGTTCGTGTGGAGCGTGCCCGCGTCCATCCGCGCCCATCCCTGGCGGGTGACCAGGATCAACGGTGCGCCGTCACGAGCCTGATAATGGACGACCACGTTGCCGCGATCGATGTGCAGCCGGCGACCGCTTTCGTCGATGCGCAGCGCCGTTCGGCTGTCCAGATACACCGCGACTTCGGCCGTCGGGTCCGGAACACCGTCCATCAGGTACAACGCGACCCGGTTGTCCAGGCGGGTTTCGATGCGCTGGCCCGAATCCACCGGAAAGCCGGCACTGAGCGGCTCGGTCACCTGGTCGTCTCCGATGGTCGCGACGTCGGGCGGATCGGCGACGGAACAATCACCGGTCAGGGATTGACCGAGCGCCGTCGGCGCGGTTGCCAGCACGCCGACAAACAGCCAGCGGGTGAACCAACGTGAATCGACATACGAGGTCAAATGGTTTTCCCTTCGGAGCCCGCACGGTTAAGCAATCGGCCGCATTCACGATCACGCGCGACCGGGATCAATTGAACTGAAGGCTGACACTGAAGCCGTAGATCGCACGATCGTATTGAAAGATCTCCTGCCCCAGCCGGTCTTCGACGTTGCTGTCATCGTTCGTGTATTGTACGTCGCCGCGAAGGATCATGACAACCCTACCGAATTTCAATGTGCTCAGGTTATCGGCGGAACCGGGATTGAGCACGAAACGACGTTCGAGCCCGAAGCGGTAGCGTTGAATGAAATCCTCGCGTCCCCGTCGATGGTAGTCCACCAGGCTGCGGTTCTGGTAGTCTTCCCAGTCCCATCGGCCCATGACGTCGAACGTGATACCGTAGGGCAGAGGGACCGATAACCCACCGACGAGGGAGTAACGGCCGGTGTCGAATTCGGTCCCGCGGGTCGAATCCCAACTGTACTCCATGCCGATGTTGGCCGCGATCGGCCGAGCATAATCGTAATCGTCCGCGCTCGGGTCGCCGGACTGTCCCCACGGCTCGACGCCCCGTTCCTCGTAGTAAGCGGCCATGTCCATCAACTCGAACGCCTGGTTCAGGCTGACCAGGAAGTAATTCCCGTCGCGGTTGAAGCGGGTGTCGAACAGCGGCTCGAGGTAATTGCGGTCCTCATAGGAGACGGCCAGACTCGTGATCAACCGCTGATCGAAGGTGTAGAGCGTCAGGTTCGGCGTGACCTTGTTGGCGCTGAGGAACCCGTCGTTGCCGAGCAGGAAGTAGTCGTAGTCGAATTGAATGCCGGCATAGAGCGGACCGTGTTCCGAGTCGTCCGATCGCTCGATCAGTCGATAGTCGATCGCCACGCTCGCGCCGTAGTCCTGCTCGTTGAAATCGAAGATGTCCGCGTGCCAGTTGCTCGACACCCGACCCAGCACCCCGAACCGCCAGCGATCAAGCTGCTCGTCGACCTTGCCCAGATCGAGCGAATAGCGAAACGCCGCGCGGGTCCCGAAGCGAAAGTCCGCCTTGCGCCCGATGTCGCGCGGGGTCGAGGTGTCCGTCCCGAGCAGCATCACGTTCGAGTCGAAGGCGATTCCCGTGGTCAGCTCGATCAGTACGTCCTCGATCGGCTCGCCCGCCGCGGGCATGCTTTCGGCCCGTTCGATCTGCTCGAGCTGACGTTCGACCAGGATGGGGATCAGGTTGCTCTGGCTCTGCCCGTCGACGACATCGAGTTCGACCGCCCGGCCGTACAACGCGCGGGCGTCGTTGAAACGACCTTGCACCGTGCGGATCAGACCCAGATACAGCGTCGGATAGCTGAGCCATTCCCGAACCAGCCGCTCGCGGTCGGGCGTGTCGGCAGGGAGAGCGTTTTCGATCCGCGCCGGTTCGGTCAACGGCAGCATCAGTCGCTCGGCGTCGTCGAGCACGCCTTCTTCACGTCGCGGTACGTCGGCCCGACCCGGCACGGGAGAAGGATCGAACGCCTGCCGGTAGGCGACGACCGCGTGAAAAAACTCGGCCTGCACTTGCAGCAGCCCACCGGGTCGGCCGTCGAGGTAGGTGCGAAGTGTTTGTCGGGCCTGCGCGAGGAGTCGGCTGCGTTCGGCTTGGAGTTGTGCGAGTCGGTCGTCGGAAAGCTTGTCACCCCCGAGCCCGGCGACCTGCTCGTCGAGGTCGGCGGTCCCGGCATAGTCGGCCAGCTTGATCGCCACCACACCATCGAGCAGCCGGATGAAGGTATCCCCGCGTTGTACCGACACCTCGAGGATGCTTTCGATGTCCTGCCGCATGTGTCCGTAGTGTTCGCGGGCGCTGCGGTCGAACGCGTCGGCCTGACGGAGCTGCGCCTCGGCTTCGGCGATCAGTTCGGCCCCCGGTCGCGTCCCCTCGCGCATCTCCTGGCGCAACGCCTGAAGATTGCCCTTCGGTCCGCGGGCTCGCGATTCGGCGAGCACGGCCAATTCGCCATGCACGATCGCCCGCAGAAACCGGGCGGTCAGATCGTCGTCGTCACCATCAAGATCGATGGTTTTCGTCAGCAACGCGACCGACTGACCGTACAGGGCCGCGCGTTCGTCGGGATTGCCGGTGAGTTCCGCCTGGTTGTACACCGTGATCGCCCGGTTTATCAGGAGGATCGGGTCATCGCCGGCCGGTTCGTTTTGAGCCCATACTTGCGTGGGCGCGAGAAGGCTCGCGGTGACCAATAGCGCGCACACGACGGCTCCGTCGAGGCCGGGCTTGCTTGTGCAGAATCTTCGAGGATGCATGGATTCGCTTGCCGCTATCGGTGCGGACCTGCCGAGCGACCTTCGCCTACCACGAGCCTGGTTTATCAGGAGGATCGTGGCGAACGAGGCCGGACCGGTTACGCACCTTGGAGAATCGAGGCTTCGATGATGCTCGAGATCGTCTGGACGAACACGCGCACCCCGGTGGACACGGCAAAGTCGGCCACTTGCCGGCTGGTCGCCGGTCCGAAACACCCACCCAGCAACAGAGCGGGCAGGGCGAGTTGCATGAGGATCAAATGTCGTCGCATGAGATTCCCTTCAGGTCGAGCGCGGATGACCTGTCATGTGGCCGCTAGCGCAGGCCGACGAGCGCGTTGTCGAGCGCAAAAACCGCGACTTCGTTGAAAACTTGAAGACCGGCGCGCAGGACCAGGTCCGGGTCCACCACGCACCCCTGTTGAAAGACGAGGATCGGGCCGGTCAACGCCAGCCAGGTCCGCCATCGCCCGAGCATGCATTTCCGCATAAGGTTGTCTCCGCTGTGCTCGCGCCCTTGTCGATTCGTTCAGACCTGGACGGCTCCAGACGCTTTTGCCCGCAACCGTGCATGGCTGTGACGTTGCCGCCGCCGGGCATTTCGGATCGGTGGCGGTAGGGTACGGCAGCGGGTCGGCGCGCGTCAAGGCAATCCTTCAGGTTCAGCGGCGCGATGTCACTGGGTCGGC